>X301_European_Hare__coassemble_1013_pt1 | contig 25329 bp, 34 predicted proteins | sample X301_European_Hare__metabat2_low_PE_012 | metagenome-assembled genome bin X301_European_Hare
AATGTGAGAGCTGCCGTACTGCGTTTTTTTACGCTTGTGCGACAGCCCCTTTCCGTATCTACAAATGACAAACTCATCTCTGATTCATAAAGTGAATTAACGGTCGAGCAAAGACTGGATTTGCCTGAGAAAACTAATTACGAATTGACAGCGGCGGGCGGCAGAGGGTGTCGAGAAACCCTCTTGCGAGGCTTTCCGTATCTACAAATGACAAACTCATCTTTTGTTCATCGAGTAAATTAATGGTCGAGCCAGAGATTAATTTGCCTGAGAAAACTAATTACGAATTGACAGCGGCGGCACGCCGCTTGTTCATCGAGTAAATTAATGGTCGAGACAAAGACTGATTTGCCTGAGAAAACTAATTACGAATTGACAGCGGTGGCACGCCGCTTGTCCATCGAGTAAATTAATGGTCGAGCCATAGGTTAATTGACCTGAGTAAATTAGTTACGAATTGACGGCGGCGGCACGCCGCTTGTTCATCAAGTAGATTAATGGTCGAGCCAGAGATTAATTTGCCTGAGAAAACTAATTACGAATTGACAGCGGTGGCACACCGCCGGCACGCCGCCGGCACACCTGTTCCCAAAATCCCGAAGCAGCCGCAAAAACCGGATAAAATTTTTCCCTTGTTGTTCGCCACAAGAGCAAAAACAAGGGAAAAGTATACTATTTGGAAATATCAATTCCGTTTTCAATGTCGGTAAGCAGATTTACTCTGCGTAAGTGCCGACCGCCCTCAAACTCCGTTGAAAGGAATACATCGACAATCCCCAGTGCCTCATCTACAGTTACAACACTCTGTCCCATGCAAAGTACATTTGCATTATTGTGCCTTCTGGTCATTTCTGCAAGATGTTCGTCCGTACATACAGCGGCACGCACACCCTTGACTTTATTTGCCGCCATTGATACGCCAAGACCTGTGGTACAGCATATAATGCCGAATTCACATTCGCCCTCTGCAACAGCTTTTGCGGCTTTATATGCATATTTCGGATAATCAACGGATTCCTTTGAAAAACATCCGTAATCCTCATATTCAATACCCTTTTCCTTAAGGTGCTTTGCAATGGCTTCTTTAAGCTCATATGCTCCGTGGTCTGCTCCAAGTGAAATTTTCATTCCTGCATTTCTCCTTTTTTTAATTTTTCCTGTTTTGCTCTAAGTTCACGCTCTGCCTGCGGAAGCCGTAAGTATATGGGCATAAGCTGTGCCGATGTACAAAGTTTGTTTTCCTTTGCCATTTTTTCCGCCGCAACAGCAGTACCGTAAGCGTGTTGATATCTTATATTAACAGGCGTCAGAACAACATTTAGCTTTTCACCAAAAGCTTGAAAACATATGTCCGCTCCGTCACCGACAAGATATACGGTTTCATCATAATGTTCAAGGTCTTTTTCAAGTTCCTCAATGCTTATTGCTCTGTCCTCCGTAATTCTCTCAACAGCCGTGCCGTCAAGACGGAAAAGTGCATTATATACCTGACCGCACCTTGCGTCCATAACAGCACATACAATGCCGTCGGAATAGGGGAGGGAATAAGCCATAGATTCAAGTGTAGATACACCTGCACACGGCTTATCAAGCGGCATAGCCATACCTTTGACAGATGCAACACCGATACGTACACCGGTAAAGGATCCGGGACCGGCATTAACGGCAAATATATCTATATCATTAAGATCGGTTTTAGCTGCCGACAAAAGATTTGAAACGATTGGCATAAGCGTCTGGCTGTGTGTAGTTTTGATGTTAAGATAAAATTCACCCACAAGCTTACCGTCACAAAGCAAAGCCGCCGAAACAGGTGAAGCTGATGTATCGATCGCAAGTATTTTCATATATTCTCCTCCGAAAACTATATTTATCACGAACTTTTAATGAAGCCATACAAGACCTGACTTATATCTGTGATATATTTGTCCCATCTATTATAATTTCTCTTGTATTTTCATCCAATGTATTGATCGTTACGGTTATGTGATTTTCGGGAAGAAATTCGATAATATTTTCGCTCCACTCGATAATCAAAACACCGTTGTCCTGATAATCAAAAAATCCGGTACTGTATAAATCATCCCAAGAACCGACTCTGTACATATCAAAATGGTACAGGTTAAATTTTCCTTTGTATTCATTAACAAGTGCAAAGGTAGGACTTGACACACCATCATCAATACCCAGACCTCTTGCAAGTCCCCGTGTAAAAGCTGTTTTTCCTGCTCCCAGACCGCCAAACATCGCAATGATTTCATTACCTTTGAGTGTTACGGCAAGTTTTTCGGCAATAGATTCTGTTTCCTGAGTGGAGAAAGTTATAAATTTTTGCAAAAATATCCCTCAATTCACGATTGCTTTTTTCGACGCTTTATTTTACAATGTAATTCCATGATGCAGATAAGGGTACATCTGTAAATATCATTTTATATCAATTATTGACTTTATCTGTTCCTCAGACATACCCGACTTACGCATTTTCTCTATCATTTCGTTTAATCCTTCGGCTCTGCCTTTTGTTATGCCTTCGCTTAAACCTTCGGCTCTTCCTATTTCAATTCCTTCTTTTCTTGCTCCGTTTAGGGCAGTAGCTTCATCATGAATACGCTTTTCACGGTAAAATGCCTCCTGACGTACCTTTTCATCAGCACTTAATTCCCTGAGCATAACTATTGTCTTTTTAACCTCCGGAATTGTCGTTGAATTTTGTATATCCATAAGATCACCCACATCTATCGGGCAGTAGATTTTCTATATTAAAAATACGCATCATTTTATGTCAATTATTGACTTTATCTGTTCCTCAGACATACCCGACTTACGCATTTTCTCTATCATTTCGTTTATGCCCTCAGTCAAACCCTCGGCTCTGCCTATTTCGATTCCTTCTTTTCTTGCTCCGTTTAGGGCAGTAGCTTCATCATGAATACGCTTTTCACGGTAAAATGCCTCCTGACGTACCTTTTCATCAGCACTTAATTCCCTGAGCATAACTATTGTCTTTTTAACCTCCGGAATTGTCGTTGAATTTTGTATATCCATAAGATCACCCACATCTATCGGGCAGTAGATTTTCTATATTAAAAATACGCATCATTTTATGTCAATTATTGACTTTATCTGTTCCTCAGACATACCCGACTTACGCATTTTTTCTATCATTTCGTTTATGCCCTCGGTCAAACCCTCAGCTAATCCCTCGGCTCTGCCTTTTGTTATGCCCTCGGTTAAACCCTCAGCTCTGCCTATTTCAATTCCTTCTTTTCTTGCTCCGTTCAGGGCAGTAGCTTCATCATGAATACGCTTTTCACGGTAAAATGCCTCCTGACGTACCTTTTCATCAGCACTTAATTCCCTGAGCATAACTATTGTCTTTTTAACCTCCGGAATTGTCGTTGAATTTTGTATATCCATAAGATCACCCTCCGTTTCGGCATTTATAAGATTGAGCCAATCTTCCATGCGTTTATTTTTCTTTGCATATTTTATCTTTCTCAATTCAAAAAAATGTATCGCAAATTTATTTGTCAATACTTCATGTCTGCTTGTTTCAAGTACCTTGAAATGCGAATGATAATCCTTGCAGTCAAATTGATTGAAATTGATAATATTAATGCATATAGTTTGCTTAAGCTCGCCGTATTCTTCGCCTGTCTTAAGCTCGTCACTGTAGATTTTCGACCAGTAATACAGTGTGCGTTCATTGAAATCAACTTCTTTGTTCACCTGCATTTCAATATTGATAATTCTGTCATCCACATTGAGCTTCAAATCAAGCCTGCTGAATTTCTGCTCAAAAAACTCCGGTGTAAGCTCAACATTATTGATATATACAGCCTTAATGCTCTCCCGGGGAATTTCAAGCAGATCGGATATAAATGCAGATATAATGTCGGTATTATTTGCATTTCCGAAAATCCGCTTGAATATAATATCAAGCTTCAGCATTACTATTTTTTCATCCCTGTTCATTTCAACACACCCCCATACTTAACCATGATCAACATACAATTCAGAAAAGACCGGTAATTTTACCGCTTGAATCAACATCGATTTTTTCTGCTGCCGGAACTTTAGGTAATCCCGGCATTGTCATTATGTCACCGGTATAGACAACAATAAATCCTGCACCGTTTGACAGACGTATATAACGCACGGTTATAACAAAATTTTTCGGTCGTCCTAAAAGGCTCGGGTTGTCGGAAAGAGAGTACTGAGTTTTTGCAATACATACGGGATAATCGGAAACTGCTAATTTTTCAATATCGGCAAGAGCCTTTTCAGCCTTAGTTGTATATACCACTCCGTCAGCACCGTAAATATTCTTTGCAACTGCTTCGATTTTCTCCTTGATTCCCATATTATCGGGATAAATCGTCCTGAACGCAGACGGCTTTTCTGCCGCAGCAATAACCTTTTCGGCAAGAATCTTACCACCATTGCCGCCCTTAGCGAATACCTCGGACATAGCGAAATCAGCACCAAGGTCAGTGCAGAATTTTTGAATATACTCAAGTTCGGCATCACTGTCAGTAAGAAAACGATTTATGGCAACAACTGTCGGTATACCGAATTTATGCATATTTTCAATATGTGCACCTAAATTTACAATGCCCTTTTTGAGTGCTTCAAGGTTTTCTTCCGTAAGCTCCGTTTTCGGGACACCGCCGTTATATTTAAGAGATCTCACGGTTGCGACAATAACGGCGGCACTCGGCTTTAATCCTGCCTTGCGGCATTTTATATCAAAGAATTTTTCCGCACCGAGGTCTGAGCCGAAGCCTGCCTCTGTTACACAGTAATCGCCAAGCTTCAGTGCAAGTTTAGTTGCTCTTACGGAATTACAGCCGTGTGCGATATTAGCGAACGGACCGCCGTGCATAAGTGCGGGAGTACCCTCAAGAGTTTGTACAAGATTAGGTTTAATTGCATCTTTAAGAAGTGCCGTCATAGCACCGTCAGCCTTGATATCCTTTGCATATACGGGGTTTCCGTCGGTTGTATAGGCTATGAGGATATTTCCGAGTCTTTGCTTGAGGTCGTCAATATCGCCTGCAAGACAGAGTATAGCCATGACCTCACTTGCAACGGTTATTATAAATCCGTCTTCACGGGGAACACCGTTCATTCTACCGCCAAGACCTGCAACAATATTTCTGAGTTCCCTGTCATTCATATCAAGACAGCGTTTGATGAGTATTCTCTTGACGTCAATACCGAGAGCGTTACCCTGTTGAATATGATTATCCAGCATAGCACAGCAAAGATTATTTGCGGCAGTGATTGCGTGCATATCTCCCGTGAAATGCAGATTGATATCTTCCATTGGAATAACCTGAGCATAGCCGCCGCCGGCAGCTCCGCCTTTAATTCCGAAAACAGGACCGAGTGACGGCTCACGCAGTGCAAGCACGGTCTTTTTGCCGAGCAAAGATAATGCATCACCAAGACCGACCGAGGTTGTAGTTTTTCCCTCTCCGGCAGGAGTGGGGTTCATTGCTGTCACGAGAATAAGCTTTCCGTCAGGCTTATCCGACATTCTTTTTATTAGTGATTCTGTCAGCTTAGCCTTATATTTTCCGTAAAATTCAAGCTCATCCTCATTTATCCCAAGCTTTGCGGCAATTTCTCCGATGGGTCTGATATCCGCCTGTTGTGCAATTTCTATATCTGTAAGCATAATGACATCTCCGTTTCTTTCGGATGTATTACAGAGCATAAATTCGCCTGTTACCTTAATTTTAACATAAAATATCCCATGATACAATACGAAAATGAGAAAAAACAAGTGCAGGATAATTTTTTTACAGTCAGGCTAATAATCAAGTACACTTTGATTTTCAAATTCGTCAATCGAATATGTCGGTGCATAATCGCCTTTGTTACCGAACTTACCCGACACGTCCGGTTTATTATCATAATTTCCCTCGAGAATTTTAATCAGGTTTTCCTCCTTAAACACCCAGTCAAAGGATGATTTCCATTTTCCGTTTCTTCCTGTAAGGAAATCGGAATTTTCAATTTTACGGAAAAATTCGGTAAACTCACCGCCCAGCCGAACATATGCCATGTCTATTATATTTTTTCGATTTTTATTGATAGTTGTTACTCTCGGCAAAGATTTGCATATGCTGTTAAATTCCCCGGTTATTTTTTTATAGTCGATATTATTTTTCTGCTTTTCGGTTACGGGCGGATTTTCTCCCGTATTCTCTGTATCTTTCTCTATATCTTTCTCTATATCTTTCTCTATATCTATATCTATATCTGACGTTACATTTTCGTTACATTGTAACGCTTTATTTTCTCTTGATTTTCTGACTCTTTCGGCAGACGAACATTCGCTTCCCTGCATTTCACAAAGCTCCGTAAGGAATATATCTCCGTCATCATTTATTACCGCCTTTCCTGTTTTTACGAGAAAATCCAATGTTTTATGCACTTTTTCGGCATCCTCATTTATGGTGATGGCAATTTCCTCATAACAGCTCGGAAGTATATTTCTGTACTTGATTTTCCCTTTGGAATTAAGTGCGGAAAGCATTATTTTCATGTAGATTATAACCATTTCGCCGCCGTTATCAAGTATTCTCATAGTTTTTATATAAAATTCGTCAAAAAAATTTTCCTTAAGCTTCAGCCAATAAAACCTTTTTTCTGTCATAAATAAAAGCCCCTTTTCTGATTTTGTTTATATGTTACGGTCGGACAGCGTTTTTTTATAGTGCCGCCGGCTTGTAAAATAAAGAATTACCTTCTTATAATTGGGGTAAAAGAATAAAAAATTTGACCCGCAAAGGTCAGATAAATGATTATATTATGCAAAAAAAAGTAAATACTATCCTTGGGTGGTATTGTATGAAAAGAAAAATCAACTGCAATATTGCATTATTTTCATTCGGAGGACTGTCATACGGACTGATAGAGATAATATGGCGAAGATATACACATTGGTCAATGATACTGACAGGCGGTTTATGCTTCACTATGCTTTATCGCATATTCAAAAGCCTTACGGATATTTCCATGTGGAAAAAATGCTTTATAGGCAGTTCTGTCATAACGGCTGTGGAATTTGTTGTCGGGTGTGTTGTAAATTTATGGGGAAAGCTTAATGTATGGGATTATTCAAATCTCCCCGGAAATTTCTGCGGACAGATTTGTTTATATTACAGTACCCTTTGGGGATTTCTGACAATTCCCATAGCGGCAATATGCAAAATAATACAAAAAAAGTTTAATTTCTGAAAATTCGGTTTTACGGCAAAAATTCACTTGAAGTTACATGAAAAAAATGCTATACTAAAATGTATGCCGTAATGCCGGATGCAAAAAAATACTTGCATGGAGGCATTATAGAATGGCTAATAAAAAACAAACAAAGAATACCGTACAAAATCCCGCCGAACATCCCGATGTTCCGACAACGGCGGAGGCGGAAAAGCTTGAATGTGCCGAAAAGCTTTCCGATATGATCATTGAGTCGGGGTCGATTATATCGGCCTGCGGGAAATATACGGTGCAATGTCTTACTATCATAGGACAAATTGAGGGACATTTTATTCTTTCACCCCAGACGAAAACGACGAAATATGAGCATATCATACCGCAGCTTGTGGCGGTGGAGCAGAGCGAATCAATAGACGGTCTGCTTATTATACTCAATACCGTGGGGGGAGATGTAGAGGCAGGGCTTGCAATAGCGGAGCTTGTTGCGGGTATGACGAAGCCTGTTGTATCGCTTGTGCTTGGCGGAGGTCATTCGATCGGGGTACCGATAGCTGTTGCTGCCAAAAAGTCATTTATAGCAAAATCAGCAACAATGACTATTCATCCTGTCAGAATGAACGGACTTATGCTCGGTGTTCCGCAGGCATTTGAATATTTTCAAAGAATGCAGAAGAGGATAACAACGTTTGTAACGGATAATTCGGAAATATCGCCCGAAAGATATAACGAGCTTGCCATGAATACTGATGAGCTGGTTATGGATATAGGAACGATACTTGACGGAAGTGATGCTGTTGAGGAGGGATTGATAGGAAACCTCGGTTCGCTGAATGATGCGGTAAGTTCACTTTACGATATGATAGATAAGGCAAAATCTAAGGAAAAGAAGAAAAGCACAAAATCGGCAAGAAAAACAAAATAGGGGAATATTCATATTTTCCATACGGCGGAATAAGATATTTTTGAGGGAGAGATCCCGATATTCTGCCGTGAGGCTCAGGAGGTTACATAATGAATGTAGGAGAAGCAATTATTCAGGGAATAATTCAGGGACTTACGGAATTTCTTCCCGTATCGAGCAGCGGACATTTAGCAATAGCACAGCATATTTTCGGCATGACGGAGGATAATTTATTTTTCTCTGTAATGCTGCATATAGGCACGCTTGCGGCTGTTATCGGTGTTTACATCAAGCTTATAGCCGGACTTCTCAAGGAGTTCGGTCTGATGGTAAAGGACATATTCACGGGGAAATTCAGATGGAGTACCATGAACACAAAGAGAAACATGGTCATGATGCTGATAATAGGACTTTTGCCGTTATTTTTACTGTTCTTACCCATACCGGGGACGGATATGAACATAAAGGATCTTGCGGATATGTTTGCAAAGAGCGGATTTTTTATTGTTGTAGGACTTTCGCTTTTGGTGACGTGTACGCTTTTGTTTATCGGTGACAGGAAGAACAGGAAAACTGTTGAAGCATATGACAAAAGCAAGTCAAAAAAGAAAAAAGGCACACCGGGAAGAAAGAGGTATAATGTTGTTGATGCACTTGTCGTAGGTATAACGCAGTGTGTAGCGGCGATATTCCCGGGAATATCGAGGTCGGGTTCAACGCTTGCCGCAAGTGAGATGAGGGGAATAAACAAGCAGGTTGCACTTGATTATTCATTTCTTTTAGGCACGCCGGCGATAGTAGCGGCAGCATTACTTGAGGGAAAGGACGCACTTTTTCCCGAGGGCGGAGAGAAAGTAACGATAGATTTTTTACCGGTGCTGATAGGTATGTTTGCAGCTGCCGGTGTAGGATTTTTTGCGATAAAGCTTTTCAAGTGGCTGCTCAAGACCGACAGGATGTATATATTTATGATATACACAGCAATTGTCGGTTTAATAATCACGGTAATAAGTATAATTGAGCTTTCGACCGGTGTAAATATTTTCCATCCGGATCAGGCACTGATTTTTTAAGACAGTATCGGGGGCGGCTCTTGTTAGCCGCCCGCAGTAGGAGTATTTTCCAATGCTTATATAATCATATAGAAAGGAGTGGAATATGGCTACAAGTAAAAAGACCGGCGGGAAGGGAAGAAAAAAATCCGCGTCCGGCAGTAAGAATAAAACGGCAGCAAAAAAGAAAGCTGCCGCCCGTGTTGAATGGGAAATACAAAGAAAAAGATTTATTACGGCGATTATACAGGTGCTTTCAGCCGTTCTTCTCCTGTTTATATGCTTTATGCCCGGAGAAAACCTGTGGCTTGAGGTACATAAATTCTACGACGGAGTTTTCGGCTTGTTCGGTTTTGTGTTTCCGGTTATAGTGATTTATTGTGCCGTTCAGAATTTCAGAGATGAACCTGCATATAATTTTAAATTGAAAACATTTCTATTTGTGCTTATAACCGTACTTATATCAACCGCCGTATTCTGCTTTCAGGCAGGAGATGCGGCGATTTCCGGATATTTTGAGGAAATAGGAAAAAGCTATGCATATGCGTGTGAAAATATCGGTACGGGTGTTCTCGGTGCAATACTCGGAGTACCGCTGAAAATGGCGGCAGGTGCCGTCGGAGGAGGTATTATAAGCATAATTGCACTGATAATAGCCGCTGCTTTTGCACTCGATACGGTGTTGGTTTCAATATTTGAGGCTTTCACGGCACCGGCAAAGAGAGTGGGGGAGCATATAAGCGATAACCGTGAGATAAGAAACGAGGTTCGCCGCAGAGAAAAACAGATAAAGGAAGAAAAAAGAATACAGACAAGAAAACAATATGTTGAGGATGAAATCGATAAACGCATGAGGAAAAAGCACCATTCGGATGATGACCTTTGCAAAATAAAAAATCAACCTTTCTATGAACCGACAGTATCGGGCGGCGGAAGAAAAAGAAAAGCCGAACAGAAAAAGGATAAGCCGGAAAAACATAAGGAAAATGTATCTGCCGAAAACGGAGAGGAAATGCCTGTATTTTCCGATGATATACATATTAACGGCAGGGATATTTCACCCGATGAATTAATGCTTAAGCCCGAGGGAGAGGAAATACCGGTAAATATTGCGGAAGAACAAATTCAAGAGGTTGTACCCGAGGGGATATATCAGCCGGAAAGAAAACGGAAGAAGAATAAGACGGAAACGGAAAGGTTTGAAATAGACCCCGAAAGCAGCATAATAACGGGTCATTATATCAGACCGCCGTTTAATCTGCTTGAACCGCAGCCGGACGAAAAGGAAGCAAATCTCTCAATGGAGCTTAATCAAAGGGGTAAAATACTTATAGATACGCTGAAAAGCTTCGGTGTTCAGGCAACGGTCGTAAATATAAGCCGTGGTCCCGCCGTAACAAGGTATGAGCTTCAGCCGGCTTCAGGTGTTAAGATAAGTAAGATAACAAACCTTGCGGATGATATCGCCCTCAACCTTGCGGCAACAAGAGTAAGAATTGAGGCACCGATACCGGGAAAGTCCGCAGTGGGTATCGAGGTGCCGAACAAAACGGTAACAGTAGTCAAAATGCGTAACCTTGTTGAATCAAGGGAATTTCAAAGTGCCAAAAGTAAGCTGACCGTTGCCCTCGGTGTGGATATTGCAGGAAAAATAACACTCGCCGATCTCGGAAAAATGCCACATCTGCTCATAGCAGGTTCTACCGGTTCGGGTAAATCGGTATGCGTCAACTCAATGCTCATAAGCCTTTTGTATAAATCAAGCCCCGATGAGGTAAAGCTGCTTCTTATAGACCCGAAGGTCGTTGAGCTTGGTATATATAACGGAATACCCCATCTTCTTGTACCGGTTGTAACAGACCCGAGAAAGGCGGCAGGAGCCCTCAGCTGGGCTGTAAACGAAATGCTCAACAGGTATAAGCTGTTTGCCGAATATAATGTGCGTGATATGCAGGGATATAACCGTTTTGTCGAAAAACAGAACAGCGAAGCAGACGAAAATATTCCCAATGATTATCATGCAGATTTGACGGAGCGTTCATTCGAGGAGGATGAAATGCTTGCACAGGCACAATCCGAGCTTGAAGAGGGCGGCACCGATGAGGATATATCAGAGCCGAAAAAGCTGCAAAAGATGCCGCATATTGTTATTGTTATAGATGAGCTTGCAGACCTTATGATGGCTGCGTCAAAAGAGGTGGAAGAGTCGATATGCCGTCTTGCACAAATGGCACGTGCGGCAGGTATGCACCTTGTTATAGCAACACAAAGACCTTCCGTTGACGTCATCACAGGACTTATCAAGGCAAATATTCCGAGCCGTATAGCCTTTGCGGTTAAATCCGTGACCGATTCCCGTACAATACTTGATACGGGCGGAGCGGATAAGCTTTTAGGACGGGGAGATATGCTTTTCTCACCGATAGGTACAACAAAACCTGCAAGAGTACAGGGTTGTTTTGTTGACGACAGGGAGATAAATAATATAATTGACTTCATCAAGAAAAACAAGGTAGTTGAATATGATGAGAATGTTATTGAGGAAATAGAGAAAAATGCGGTACCCGAAAATAACAGCGGTGACGGAGATGATTTCGGCGGCGAGCGTGACCCCATGATCGAGGAAGCAATACGCTGCGTTGTTGAGGCGGGACAGGCATCAACATCAATGCTCCAGAGAAGATTAAGGCTCGGATATGCAAGAGCTGGAAGAATTATTGACGAAATGGAGCAAATGGGAATCGTAGGTCCTCATGAGGGTGCAAAGCCCCGAAAGGTACTTATGACCTATCAGGAATATACCGAAAGAATGCTTAATAATTCCGACAACTGACAAAACATTTTTGGCGGTTTGTTTAAGATAAATAATATCAGGAGGTAATTCAAGATGAAAAGAGAAGGACAGATCAAGGTGGATTCGGAAAATCTTTTTCCGATAATCAAGAAGTGGCTCTATTCGGACAAGGATATTTTCCTCAGAGAAATAGTGGCAAACGGCTGTGATGCGATAAAGAAGTATCAGAGTCTTTGCTCTATAGGGGAAACCGAAAACGATGGAGAGAAGCCGCGTATTGACGTTATTCTCGATAAGGATGCAAAAACCCTTACAGTTAAGGATAACGGTCTTGGTATGACAGAGGAAGAAGTAGAAAAGTATATAACACAAATTGCTTTTTCCGGTGCTAAAGAATTTATAGAGAAATACAGCGATAAGACAGATGCCGAAAACGGCATTATCGGTCATTTCGGACTCGGATTTTATTCCGCATATATGGTATCGGACACTGTAGAGATAGATACATTGTCATATCTTAAAGATGCACAGGCGGTACATTGGTCAAGTGACGGAACAAGTACATATGAAATAACCGACAGTGATAAGTCGGACAGGGGAACAGAAATAATTATGCACCTTTCCGAGGACGGTGAAGAGTTTTGCGACAGCTATAAGCTGAGAAACGTGCTTAAGAAGTATTGCAATTTCATGCCGTATGAGATATTCTTTACCTGCGTGCAGGATAAGAAGAAAGAGGAAGAAGAAAAAACCGGAAATGAGGAAAATGCAGAGGCTGAAACCAAGGAGCCGGAGGAAAAGCCCGTAAATATAACTAATCCCCTTTGGCTGAAAGCACCGAAGGACTGCACGACAGAAGAATATGAGGATTTTTACAGAGAGGTATTCCCCGATATAAACCCGCCGCTTTTCTGGATACATCTGAATGTAGATTATCCGTTTAACCTCAAGGGCATATTGTATTTCCCGAGGCAGACGGATAAGCTTCAGGTAATGCCGGGGGAGATAAAGCTCTATTCAAATCAGGTATATATTGCCGATAATATCAAAGAGGTAGTACCGGAATTTCTTATGCTTCTCAAGGGAGTAATAGATTGCCCGGATCTTCCGCTGAATGTATCACGTTCATTTTTGCAGAATGACGGAGAGGTTGCTAAGATATCGAAGCATATTACAAAAAAGGTTGCCGATAAGCTCATTTCAATATTTAAGAATGAAAGAAGTGACTATGAGGGATATTGGGACGATATCGCACCGTTTATTAAGTTTGGGTGCATAAAGGACGATAAGTTCTATGACAGAATGAAAGATATAATTCTGTATAAAACAATCAACGGCGAGTTCAAGACCTTTTCCGAGCTTCCCAAGACTGAGGGCAATAAGGTATATTATGTTTCAAGCACTGATGTACAGGCACAGTATATCAAGCTTTTCAAGGACAACGGACTTGACGCTGTAATACTGGAGCATAACATTGACACGCATTATATAACGTATCTTGAATATAAAGAGCAGGATATAAAGTTTGTGCGGATAGATTCGGAAACGGACGAGGCACTCAAGTCGGACGAGGGTGACAAGACAGCGGAGGCTGACAGTGAAAAGGTCATTGAGATATTCAAGAATGCATTGTCTGAGGATAAGCTTGAAATCAAGGCACAGGCACTAAAGACAGCGGAGACACCTGCGATTATCACAATCAACGAATATCAGCGAAGGCTCAATGACATGAACAAGATGTACGGCAATATGTTTGGCGGAATGAATGACAAGGCACAGGAAACGCTTATAATCAATACTGCAAACAGCATTATCGGAAAGCTTACGGAGTTTGACGAAGACAAGCAGAAGCTCATATGCAGGCATATATATGATTTGGCGGTTATAAGTCAAAGAAGATTGAGTGCGGATGAACTTGAAAAATTTGTTGCAGATAGTGTTAAACTGATATCTTTAATGTGATAATACAGTACCCGGCTCCGCAAACAAAAATGACAAACTTATCGCTTGTTCATCGAGTAAATTAATGGTCGAGCAATAAACTGATTTGTCTGAGAAAACTAATTACGGATTGACAGTGCCGGCACGGCACCGGCGGGGATGCCCCCGCGGGCATATTCGCGGGGTCGCTCACTTGCGTTCGCTTTGACTTTTTTGGCGGTAAGTCTGTTTCCGCGATAATTAGTTTACCTGTCGGTATTGGGCAGAAAGTGTCGAGAAAGCCTCTTGCGAGGCTTTCCGCAAACAGAAAATGACAGACTTATCGCTTGTTCATCGAGTAAATTAATGGTCGAGCCATAGCATGGTTGACCTGAGTAAATTAATTACGAACTGATAGCGGCGGCACGCCGCTCCGCAAACAGGAAATGACAAACTTATCGCTTGTTCATCGAGTGAATTGATGGTCGAGCCAAAGACTGATTTGCCTGAGTAAATTAATTACGGATTGACAGCGGCGGCACGCCGCCGGCACGCCGCCGTGGAGGTGATTATTTGGAATTTGATGCTTTTTCGGCAGGAGTTGAGCCGGGAGGACTGAGGAATACAAAGGATATAGGGATTCTTATTTGCTATATGCTGGAGCATGTAGGTGAACCGTTTGAACGTGAGGATCTTATAGGAATTATTCAGGAAAACGGTATCGCAAATTATTTTGAGGCGGTTTCCGCACTGGAGGAATTGATAAAATGCGGGAATGTAAACTCGGATGATAACTCAATGCTTTCGGTGACAAGGGACGGCAAAATGATTTCCAATCAGCTCAGCGGAGAACTCTCCCTTTTTATAAAACAAAAGGCGGTTTCTTCAATGCTCAGGCTTGTTAAGGGAAAAAAGCTTGCAAGCGAAAATCCCGTTACAATAACACAGGCAGGGGACGGGGGATATAATGTCAATATGAGAATAACAAACGGAAACGTTGACCTTATGTCGCTGACGGTTTTTGTACCCGACCGCTCCGATGCCAAAAAAGTAAAAGCATTGTTTGAACAGGATCCGGACAGACTCTATACCGTACTGCTTGCTTCTGCAACGGGAGAAAATGAAATTGTAAAAAAAGCATTGCTGCTTTTGGATGAGCAGTAATTGTAAAGCAACCGGAGCCGTTCGGTTGCTTTTTTTCAAATAAATATTCGATTTTGGAGAAAGGTACATTAAATTGTATATATAAATGAATTTTATTATTTATACTTTGGCATTTATGTGTTATAACAACCGCACGCCGTCAGCCGACTCCGCGGAGCGTCGTCGGACGGCTGAGCGAACGTTTAATAATTTTCTTAAAATAGTTTTTAATGGTAGAAAATTATGGTATAATATCGGTGGAAATGCCCCAAGTGCTTGATTTTTCAAGGCTTGGGGAATTTTTGTTACTAATTGGTTATTAGTTCAATGTTCAATTTCAGTTCTTCTATTGTTTTGTGGGTGTAAACCCTTTCCCCTGTACCCTTGGATTTATGCCCCATAAGCCTATCAATGCAGACCTTATTTGCCCCGGCTGAATCTAACCTGCTTCTGAATGTGTGTCTGCATTCATGGGGTGTGTGCTGCATTTGAAGCTGTTCCATAAGCGTTGACCAAAATTCCCGGTATTGGGTTTGATTCAGCTTTTTCCCGTTGTATTCAAACAGGTAACCGCTTTTGGACTGTTTGAACCGCTTCTGAACAATCCCCAATATCTTTGAATGGATGGGAACAACCCGGTTCTTTCCTGCTGCTGTTTTTGTTCCCCCGGTGATGGTTTCCTGCTTCAAGTCAACATTTGAAATCTTAATTTCAATAAATTCTGAAATTCTGAACCCAGTGTATAAGAAAAACAACAGGCTATCAGACCAAGGAAGCTGTTGGTTATCCCAAATCCTTTGAATTTCTTCATCCGTGAATACTTCCTTGCTTGTTTCCGGGATTGGTGCGGAAGTAAGCAAGGTGGAATTGCACTTTGTAACAATATCCAGTTCCATAGCAAAGCGGTCAAGATGCCCGAAAAGGTTTTTGATTGCCCCTTGCGTGGAGTATCCACAACCGCAAGTATCAATGCAATCCTGCATTTGATAAGATTTTACCTGATTATACTTCAATTTATCCAGTTTTTTACAATGCTTGTAAGCTGAACAGAGGGAAGAAGCGTTTGATTTCCCAAGTTTTACCATCCGCTTTTCCTTCCAAAGTTCAAAGAGTTCAGCAAAAGTTATCTTATCTGCTTCAATATCCCAAGGGCTTTTGTTGTATTCAGCCAACATGATAAGCCCCGCTTCCTTGGTTGGAGCATACCCAATATTCAGGTAGATGGGATGCCCCTTTTCATTGAACCCGGTTGTTTTCCTGACAGCATAGGGATTTCTTCTGTTGCCGGATAGCTTGACAACCGTTCCATATCCATTAGGATTCTTAATCGGAAACACCTTCTTCCTTACAGCGGGCTTGATTATGCCGCTGTTCGTAAGCGGTAGCCCACCTACAATTTGAAGGTTCGTAGTTTCCGTTAAGGTCGATCCTGTCAATGCTTAAATTTTCTTCATATCCGTGTGAAATTGCCCAATCTCTAAAAGACTGATAATTATTTTTCCAATCATCACACACTTTTATACCTTTACTGCCATAGTATTTTTTATAATCCGGTGAATTTGAATTATAACAGCGGTTTTTCATTGCTTTCCAAATGCGATATAATCTTGTGCCGCTTTCACCATGCACAGTACGATTTGGGTTTGAAATGTGTTTTTCTCTGTCAAGACAACCACATGATTTTGTAAGCCCTCGTTGCAGCGAGTTACTGGAAATGATTTTGTAATTCCCACAGTTACACTTACATAGCCACATAGAGCGACCATGTTTGTTTTTACCACCGTAAGATATAACCGTTAATCTTCCATACGTTTTTCCTATTAAGTTTTTAATTTTCATAATTTGTCACCCCTATTCACTTGATTTTCCAAGGAGTGAAATGATATAATTGCTTTGCATAGTCAAATCATTTCATCCTTGGTTTGGTTATTCATCCGAATCCCCGGCTGCTGCAGCAGCCGGGGATTCAACTTTTTTTGTGTACCGCTGTACCGCTGTACCGCTGTACCGCTTAAATTAACTACTACTCTTATATTTTTCTTTTTATTTCCTGAATACAATTCTTGAAAAAATCAATTTTATAAGAATATGTACCTTTAAGCGGTACAGCGGTACAACCCGCATAAATACAGCATTTTCAGCGGTACAGAAGCGGTACACTTGCGGTACAGAAGCGTGACATTACATCTTAGAATGGTATTTGTATTCTAAATACCGAATATTATCTTCATTCATAAGGTGTAAGTATGGTTGAAATTCATCATAAAATTGTTGATACTGATTTTTTTTCCCCTTATCGGTTTTTAATTGTTCAGCTTTTTCAAAAGCAAAATTGAAACGCCTGACTATCAAATGATAGATAATTTCTTGTCTATCCTTATCTAATGTTGCTGCTAATTCTTCTGGTGATATATTCAGGGCAATCACAGAAGATAATTGCTTTAAGGTTTCAATCTGTTCTTCTAACAATTCTAACCGAGAAAAGAAAGTTTCAGGATTTGCGGTTTCTTGCAGAATTTGAGAGGATTCTTGTATAATCCTGATGCAATTTTCTGCTTGCTTGATTGCAAGCTGTTGATTGGATACTTTATCCGGCAAAGGGTTTGAATGAGGGCGTTTCTTAAATAATCCCATGATTTCACTTCTTTCCAAAATTCACAAAGATAATGTTGCCTATGCGTTTTTCAAACCGTCTTTGGCTGAATATTTTTCAGATTCAAGTATACTTTCAATCTTGCTGAAAATATATCCCCTTACTTCCGCACGGTCAACTTCATCCATCTTTTTATACTTGGATAATAGCATTGAAATTTTTTCCCTTTCAGACGGATTAAGTTCAATGTACTCATTGAATGTTTCTAAAACAGAGTTTCCATACTGTTTAGAAATTATTTCAGCCAAATCAAGTTCTGTTTGGATTCGTTCAATGTTTTCTTCTTCATCCCATCCCATAAGTTGGCTAATAGAAACATTCAATGTTTTTGCAAGGGAACGAATCTTTGAAGCCGGAAGGTCAGATTTTCCAGCTTCAATTTTGTTAATTGAAGAACGAGCATTATCAGAGGTATAACCAACAAGATTAGCTAATTCTTCTTGTGAAAGTCCCTTTTCTGTTCGTAACTGTTTTACCCGGCTTCCAAACGCTTCAAGGAATTTGCTTTTTTCGGGCTGCTTCACGTTACCACCACCTTTCTATTATCCATAATAGCACAAGGTGGAACGAAAATCAACTAATTTTAATTTTTTTGAAAAAAGATGTTGACATACAATCTACATAGTGGTATAGTATGAGTGTGGAATAAAAATCCACAAAAATCCAAGGGTGAAATGATTTTAGAAAGCGGAGGTGCTGCAACACTTCCCAACGGAAAGGATGAAAAAAATGATCGTAGTAGAAACTGACAGAATTTACGCTATCTATGTGAGAACAAATAGTCATTGTCAGTGGAAATACTCCACATATGGCGGTAGGTGGGAAACACCTGAGAGGGCACTGGAAATCGCAAAGAGTCATATGAATGAGCCGTTCGAGTACCTGATTGAAAATATTGAAACGGGTGAGACGGTAAAAAAGGGAAGAGAGGTGGCAAAAAATGAGATTAAATGCTGAATGGATTCCTTATATGAAAGCGTATAGATTGTATAACCCAAAATATCCGCAAGAAACTGTTGCATACGAAAAAGATTTAGACGTTGCTGAAAGAAGGGCAAAAGAAGAAGGTTATTCTGATTTAGTTCTTTGTGATGCTGACCTATCGGCAAGACGGGGGAAAGGATGGAGAATATGAAAATCATAAACGGACACATTTACGAATGTTATTGGCAAGGAAGGATTGTCTTTTATGTAGATTTCAATCCGTATTATTCTAGCGAGGATGCCGCAAAAGCAATCGAATTGACAATAGACGAATTCAAAAAAATTTGGTAGGGGGGGATGAATCACATGGAAGAAATTATTTCCAAAATCGAGCATGAACTTGACTTCCAGCGGAAACAGGCAAGGGAATTTGAAAGTGGGATTCACAAAGACGAAATCACTTTTGCCCGATACGATCAGGCGGCGAAGATGCTTGAATGGGTTCTGAACCTTTTGAAAACAGAATAAGGGGCGGTTGCCCCGCCTAATGCAGCCTTTGACGGTCACAAGCCCGTATGAGAAATGCAGAGTGGGCGAACCGAAACGCCTAATAATAACACACTGGGCATATAATTGGTGGCAATCGGAACAGCCTGAACCACAAGGGGGGGCGGGTTGTGACTATACTTCCCCGGTATTACCTTATAGGAAGTCACAACTCAATTTATTTTGTACCTTGAAAACTGAATCTGTCCGGCAACAGCTTAGTCAACTGTAAGGGGTAATAACTGTAAAACCCCTGCATAAGTGCCGTACAAATCCAATAGAAAGGAAGGAATCATTTTGAAAAAGGTATTAACTGCTTTCACAGAACAGGTTTTGCAGTTTGACAGTGAAGCGGAATATGAAGAATATCTTCATAAGCTGAAAACAGGCAGACCGCAATTATTCAAAGTAATGGATGTGAAAACTGATGCAGTCGGGAAAGTTTTCTTGACAATTCGTAAGCAGTACAATAACAATGCTTTCCCGGAATAAGTAAGAAAGGTGGTGCAGGATGTGATGTGCAATGCAACTTTATTAAGACAGAAGATTGATGATTCAGGCTATAAGCTACGATTTATAGCTAAAAAACTTGGAATCACATATGCAGGACTTTTGAAAAAGCTGAACAATGAAACTGAATTTAAGGCAAGTGAAATTGCAGTTTTGAAAAAGTTGCTGAAACTGACAGATGATGAAGTAAACCAAATTTTTTTTGCCTTTGTTGTGGAATGACAATCCACAACATAGAAAGTCAGGTGAATTACATGAACAATCTAATAACAATTGGAAATCAAGAAGTTGCTATCAAAGAATACGATGGCAAAAGAGTTGTCACTTTCAAGGACATTGACCGGGTACACGAAAGGCCGGAAGGAACGGCACGTAAAAGATTTAACGACAATAAGGAACATTTTATTGAAGGTGAGGATTTTTGCAAAGTAAAGTGTTCAGAGGTGCGTCCGTTTTTCGGACAGACCCCTCCAAATGGATTCAATCCCGAAGCTGATATAACCCTCATCACAGAAACCGGGTATTTAATGCTGGTCAAATCGTTTACGGATGATTTGGCTTGGAAGGTGCAAAGGCAGTTGGTAAACCGCTACTTCCGAAAGGAAGAAGAAAAATCATATTTCCCGACAAGGCCGCTGACGACAGATGATTATGAGGATGCTGCGAGGACAGTTGCAAAATGCCACAACAGCAGGCTACCGATCGTGCTTGACTTGTACAGGAAAGCGGGGCTGGATGTTCCTAAAATTGAGGGAGCGGCCGCGCCGGATGACGATGCTGATCTGGAAAGGGTCAGGGAAATTCTCGAAAGGTATTCTTTACGAAAAGCCGCCGCATTGTGCGGCATATCCACAACTTCCCTGATGTATTACCGCCGCGGGACAAGGACACCACCGGCAGAACGAAGGGAATTGATTATAAACATTTTAGGATAACTTTAGAAAGGATGTGTGATTTATGTTCAATGAGATTTTGAAACAGGCTATGCAGGAAAAAGGATTGAACCTGACCGGGTTATCTGCTGCAACAGGTATTGGTAAAAGTTCAATCAGTCAGTATCTTTCCGGGAAAAATGAACCTTCTGAAAATAGAAAAGAAATAATGGCGGTTGCCCTTGGTTACCCGGTTGATTATTTCAAAGTAGTTCAGATTCAGGCTGATATTTTAGAGGATACCCCGAATCTTCCAGTTGCAACAGTAGCCCGGTTGATGGGTAAAAGCAAGGAATTTGTCTATCAGGGCTTGCGGGATGGCGTTTTTCCTTGGGGCTATGGCGTGAAGATGGGAAAGAATTGGAGTTATTACATTTCCCCGGTGATGTTCACCAAACTTACAGGACTTCAATTAGCTACTGAATAGTTGTGCGGTCGAAGAAAAATTGAAATTAACTTTTCAAAGAAAGTGAGGTTATCAGCGTGAAGAAGTATGAATTTACAGGTGAGGTAAAAAGAACTTGGTGGGGTGCAGAACTTCATAGAATCAGGGCGGTTGTAGCCTTTGGGATTGTAAAAGTCGGTGAACTTGGCGGGTGGATTGAAAAAGAAGCAAATCTTTCCCATGAAGGAAAGGCTTGGGTTTACGGCAATGCCAAGGTTTACGGCAATGCCGAGGTTTACGGTGATGCCAAGGTTTACGGTGATGCCGAGGTTTGGGGCAATGCCAAGGTTTACGGTGATGCCGAGGTTTGCGGTGATGCTGAGGTTTACGGTGATGCCAAGGTTTGGGGCAATGCCAAGGTTTACGGTGATGCAGTTCTTTTCAAAGCTGAACACTTGCTTGTTATTGGTGCGATTGGTAGCAGGAATGATTTCACAACATTCTTCCGGGATAAGGATAATGAAATTTGCGTGAAGTGTGGCTGTTTCCTCGGAAAGATTGACAAGTTTTTACAGAAGGTAACCGCAACACATGGAACTAACAAATGTGCGCTTGTATATCGTGCTGCTGTTGAAATTGCTAAATTGCAGATTGAACTTACCCCGGCAGAAGAAGCCCCGGAAATGAATGAAAGAGAGGATGCAGAAAATGAATAAAACAGATGTAAAAATGCCTGTTAGTTCTTATAACACACAAAATATTTTTGAACGGTTCAGCAATGAATTATTTGGTTCTGTTGAAAACATGAAAGCAGAACAGCGCAAAGCAGAATACACGCCTAAAAGCATCCTAAAAGCTAACCGGGTAACGGTTGTATTTTGGGCTGATGGAACAAAAACCGTTGTAAGATGCCCGGAAAATGAAACCCCGGATGATTATGAAGCCTTTACCGCTGCTTTAGCAATTAAGATTTTTGGCAGCAATAGCAAGCTGAAAAAGGTTATCAAAACTAAGACGGTGATTCAGAAGCCCAAGAAAGGCAAAGCATGATTTCCCTGTATCCGCATCAGTGCAAAATCTTAGAGGATACCAAGCCTCTGAACCGGGTTGCCTATTACATGGATATGGGGCTTGGGAAAACTTTTGTAGGTTCTGAAAAAGCTGCTTCTTTTCCAAATAAGATTTTGGTGATTTGTCAGAAGTCAAAGGTTCAGGATTGGATTGAACACTTCCGGGAGTATTACCCCCTGACAGTGTTTGATTTGACCAATAAGAATCAGCTTGAGGAATACAGCGGTACAGTTGGTAAATGCGTTGGTGTTATCAATTATGATTTGGTGTTCAGACGGTCATATTTCAGTCATATAACCGGGTTTACCATGATGCTTGATGAAAGTTCCATTATACAGAATGAGAATGCAAAGCGGTCAAAATTCATTCTGAAAATGAACCCGGAAAATGTGATTCTGCTTTCAGGCACACCAACAGCCGGAAAATATGAAAATCTTTGGTCACAACTTCACTTATTGGGTTGGAATATAACCAAAAAGCGATATTGGGAGCATTATGTTGATGTTGAATGGATTGAAGATGGTGAATCAGGCTTTAAGATACCCCATGTGGTAGGTTACAAGAATGTTGACCGATTAAAAACCAAACTTGCAGAATATGGGGCGGTTTTTATGAAGTCTGATGAAGCCTTTGAACTTCCTGAACAGATTGATATTCCTGTTGTGGTATCCACTTCAAGACAGTACAAGCAGTTTATGAAACACAGCTTGGTTAAGGTGAAAAAACTGGATGCCAATGTTGCTGGATATGATACGGGAATTGATAGGTGATAGCACATTGACAAAACGGTTGTATTCCCGGATGTTGTGCGGTCAGTACAGCAAAGAGAAGATACAGGCTTTTGAAGATTTGATTTTCAGTACCAATGACAGGCTGATTGTCTTTTACAACTTCAATGAAGAACTTTCCCTGTTATGGCAAATAGCTTTGAAGAAAACCCCGCATTTATCGCTTGTGAATGGCAGCAGGAAGGATTTACAGAATTACACCCTGTATGATGATTCAATCACATTTTGCCAATATCAAGCCGGGGCTATGGGGCTGAATTTACAGCTTGCAAGCCGAATCTGCTATTACTCTTTACCTGAAAGAAGTGAACTGTTTGAACAATCCAAGAAACGTATTCACCGAATAGGTCAAGAAAAAACCTGCTTTTATCATTACCTGTTGTGCCGAAATAGCGTTGAAATGGATATTCTTGACACGTTGAAAATGAGAAAGGATTACACGGATGATTTGTTTAACGATTATGCCAAAAGAAACGGATGCTGACGGGGAACGGAAAAAGCGGATACGCATAAACCGAAAAATCAGGGCTGCAAGACTGATTATTTGGTCACTGTTTACCGGGTTTTGCATAGGGATAACCCCTTACTGCTTTTACTATGCGGAGTTACAAAGGGGCTATGCCGGGGCTATTGGCGGGGAATATTTTATTCCACTGCTTCCAATAGTTTTATATCCCCTGTTTAATGGGGTGATGAATTTTATCAAAGAAAGGATGATTGAACATGAAGAAATGTAACAGTGGAACAACTTGCCCCGCTTCCGGGGAAAACCTTTGCTGTAAGGTGTGTGACAAGCTGCAAACTTGTCAAGATGCTTGTGAAGATGTCCTTGACTTAACCAAGGTTTGCCCGGATGAAGTTGATGAGCCGGAAGAAACCGCATTGATGGCGTTTCAGCGAAAAGAAACCAAGGTGATTCAGGCAATGGCTGACTTGCTGACACAGAAAAAATCCTTGGAAGAAAAGGAAAAGGAAATCAGAAGCAAGTTGGTTGAAACTATGGATGCTTATGGAGTGAAATCCTTTGAAAATGATATTTTGAAGGTTACCTATGTTGCAGCGACTTCCCGAACTGGAATTGACAGCGCAAAACTGAAAAAGGAAATGCCGGATGTAGCTGCAAAGTATTCCAAGGTTACCCCGGTTGCTGCATCTGTCAAAATTACCTTGAAATGATTGGGGTAAATTATGAAGCTGACTTATACAGTATCGAAAGAAAAAGGCGGTCAATGGTATTGTCACATGGTAGGTTATCCCGGTATTCCTCTTTTCGGTAGCTTTGGCACTAAGAAACACGCTTTACATTGTGCTGCTGATAGTATGGGCTTGCCCTATAAAGATTATATGGCGTTGCGTAGGAAAGAAGGGGTAGCCGGGAAGAATGGCGGTGTTATTGACTATGAACCACAGGAAGGAAAGGTGAAATAGTGGCAGCAGAAAAGAACTTTGAAAACCGGGTGAAGAAATGGCTGCAAGGTTTGGGGGTTTATCCTCTTGGAACTGCTGCTGATAAGATGCTTGTTCCCCCTATTGGGTACTATGAAAAGCGTTGGGGCGGTGGATATTCCAAAAAAGGCTTGCCGGATATGCACATTGTAGTAAATGGGATAAACCTTGATGTGGAATTAAAAGCATCTAATGGAAATCCTTCTGAATTGCAAAAGCATAATGTAAGGCAAATCAATAATTCAGGTTCTATTGCCCTGATTCTTTACCCGGAAGGGTTTGAACAGTTCAAGAAAATTGTGGAAGGGGTGATTCAGTGCAAAGTTCACATTCATCCGTTGAATGCTTTGAAAGCTGCAAACGGAAGTACAAAATGCGATATGTTGACCGCTTAAAAACCATTCAATCAGATGCAGCGGATAATGCTTTGATTTTAGGTCAGGCGTTACATACAGGCATTGAAAAGGATGTTGAAACTGCAATCAGAGAATATTATTTTTCTTACCCGATTATATCGGATGCACATATCACAGAAGCAATCAAACTTGAAATGCAGATAAAAAAGGCAAGGGCGATTGTTCCCAAAGGGCAGCATGAAGTTCTGATTGCTTGTGATAAGTTCAAAGGGTTCATTGATTTACTTGTTCCAAAGGGCTATATGACGAGAAATTCCCCATACAACCCTTTTGGTCAGGATGTGGATGTTTATGATATATGGGATTTTAAGTATTCCAACAATGTAAGTCATTACATGGAATCCCGGCAACTGCATCTATACAAGTATTACTTTGAAAAGACCCATCCCGGAAAAAAGATTTTGGATATGTATTTTCTGTTTGTTCCCAAAAACAACAGCAAGCAGAAAAGCGGTGAGAATCTTTATCAGTTCCGACAAAGGATGATTGCAGAACTGTCAACTACAAAGGTTGAAGCGGTTAAAGTACCTTTTGATTATCAGAAGGTAATTGAACATCTTGAATTATAGCAATCCATAAAATTAGCTTGACGCCGTAATTGAGGAAAACCAACCG
>X301_European_Hare__coassemble_1046_pt1 | contig 22800 bp, 26 predicted proteins | sample X301_European_Hare__metabat2_low_PE_012 | metagenome-assembled genome bin X301_European_Hare
TACACCTTTCCTTCGGATTTTTAAATAGGTTTCCTTATTTGTCGTTTACTATAGTTGCTGAAGATTATGATTTGTATGATGAATTTATTGAAATATTAAAGAATAACCCCATTTCAATGGCAAATCCTAAAAAATCGTATTTTGATTTGTTGGATAAAACCTTAGATATTTTGCCTCCTCTTGAAATAGTAGATGTTGATGTCGATGTTTATGAGGAAGAGGAGGACGATGAAGAGTACGATTGTGAATATGGCGATGAAGAGTATGTGGAGTAATCGACCATTAATGAAACAAGGATATTCAAAGGATGAAGCTCATAGAAATACATCCGCAAAGTATGATTTTGCAAAGGAGGCTACACAATATTATGATAAAACTAAATAATATAGTTAAGTCTGATTTTGAAATTCGTTGTTCAGCGGTAGTTGAGGATTGTCAATTTCCTTTTGAATTGATTTATGATATAAAAAATGATATTTTACAGAAATATGAACTACCTAAAGGATATGAGTGGTGTAGCTCCCATATTTCGCACGCACTGAGATATTTGCGGTCATTAAAAAATGAAGACAATTTGCCAAATCAAGAAGTTTTGATGTGGTACTGATAGAATGAACAATTATACAGCAACGGCAAATTTTAAACAGAAAAGTTTTGAAATCCGGCTTTATTATTACGGAAATTAAAGATGATAAAATATTCACTAAAGAGGTGTAATTATGGCGTACGAAAGTGAAAGATGGTATTGTGATCCGGGAGCAAGGGATGTAATGTGTAATCATTGTAAGCATAATCATAGAGATTTAACCTGTGATGCCTTTCCGGAAAGAATCCCTCGTGGTATAATTCGTAGGGGAGAACACAACACGCACTATCCCGGAGATAATGGTATCAGATTTGAACCTAAAGAGGAATGATTTTTTAACCGCCCTGAGTAATCAAGGCGGTTTAGACAAATTGTGTTTTTATTATATTCTTGACAGGAGCATAAAATAGAGTATAATTAATTATAACCGCAGTGATTTTCTTTTCTTACAGTGGTTGAAGGAGGGTGAATTTTTTATGTTTATAGTTGACAAAGATATAAAAAAATTGTGTCAACAACACGAATTGATTGTTGAAAAATACAATGAACAGAATGTAGGTTCAATTTCTTATGATTTGACCTTACAGGATGTTATTGTCCTTGAAGAAAATTATGAAACTTATAACAGCTATGAGCTCAGACCTAATCAAACTGTTTTTGTTTCAACACTGGAAGTTTTGAAAATACCTGACAATTATGTCGGAATTGTTACGGAAAAAAATTCGGTTATGAGACAGGGACTTATGGTTTCTGCTCCGTATTATCAGCCGGGACACAAAACAAGAGCTTATTTGAGAGTGACAAATATATCAAGCAACATAATAACAATAGCGTCCGGAAAGACAATTGCACAAATATTATTTGACAAGCTGAGTGGTACACCCGATTGCCCGTATTCACAGAATCAAACAGCTTCATATAACAATGAGCTTGAATTTGTCGGGTTTGGCAATTATGAAAGTACATACGAAAAAGAAATAAAAAAGATAAAGAAAGCCGAGAATGACTTAGACGAAAAGGCTAACGGAATTTATGCGAATGTTATGGTATTTATGGGAATAATAGCGGCAATATTCACGTTAGTAACAGTTAATTTTGAGGCTTTCAGCAGTCAGAATTTTTCTATGATTAATGTGTTGTCGCTAAATCTCTCTTTAGCGTTTACTATACTTGTTTTCTCTGGGATTGCATTGTTTATTATGGGTAAGAAAAAAAGTATTGTTTTTTATGTTATATTTTTTTCGATTACATTATTAACATTAATTACTAACTTATTGTTATGTTATCTTTTTACTTAATGAAAATTAACCGCCCTGAGTGATCAGAGCGGTTTTTCTATACTCATTATTTTAAAGTGATAATATAATAAGTCGAGAGTACTGCACAAAGCGGTAGGCGGTTTTTCTCGTAAGGAAGGGAGGTGATAACTTATGTCAGTATCCGAATTGTTTCAGTTCGTGATTATGTTGACAGGTGTTATCGCACTTGTATATAAAGTCGTAAAAGATCATTATAACAAGAAACAAGTTTTTTACATAAAAAGTAAGAAACACCGCCCAACTCCGAATTTTGCGGTGTTTCTTAAACATCAATCAAAATTGGAGAAGCCGCTTACTGTGCAGTACTCTCTTTAATATAATATTACATTAGAAATTATGAAATGTCAAGCACTTTGCAACAATCAAGCAGAGTGTTTTTTTATAAGCAAATTTGAAAGAGTATTATCAGAAATGCAACTAAAGCAATAAATATACCGATAAGGAATGAAACGCTCATGAATGTTATGGTAGTATCTGACAATTCTTTTCTGTATTTGCTGTATAATTCGGTAGAAATATCTTTGCCGGTAAAAATTTTGTGATCAAAAAATTATAAATTTTCATAATGCTGCCTTACATCCGTCAGTTTCCGTATTCCTTTGGCAGTGCCTTCCATTTCCACCCGGTTTCAGATGTGTACAGTATTGCATTAACAAAATCGCAGTTATTAAGTTTTACGTTTCCTCTCCGAACAGGAAAGTATTTTTATATTTTTTGAAATTGCTTTTAGTGATTTTTATGTATTTAGTGTGAATAGGCTCTGATAAAATCCAATTAAAGCTTTGACGCTCTGTAATCATCACCCCATGCTTTCATAGCGTCTAAAATAGGTTTGAGGCTCTTCCCCAATTCCGACAGTGCATATTCTACTCTCGGCGGGACCTCGGGGTAAACAGTGCGGGTGATAAGTCCGTCCGATTCCATAGACCGCAGGCTGTCTGTCAATACCTTTTGACTGATACCTTTTAGATTTTTTTGAAGTTCATTGAACCGCCATGGGCGTTCAAGCAGGTTTCGAATAATTAAAAGTTTCCATTTGCTCCCAATCAACTGTACAGTAGTCGCTATGGGACATTCGGGGATGAGTTCTTCTTTCGTTTTCATAAAATACCTCCGTTGCATTAAAAAAGAATGTTACATTCGTATTGTACTGCAACACACTTCTAAATGCAATAGCTTTGGACGGGTTCATAAAAAAGTAACAAATTGATTATGCCGTAAAACACCCTGAATGCCCAATAGTTACAAAAAGGTGCGTATCTCACAAAAAAGTGCGTACTTGTGCGGCTCTGAAAAACGTGTATAATAATAATAATTACGGGAGGCAAAAGCCCCCGAATTCCGTAAAGGAGGAAACAATTATGGCACTTTCAAATCTTGCCGAATGGAACGAGGAAAAGACGGCTTCTTCATGTGGAACAGCTTGCGGAGCTGCCGACGACAAGCAGGAGGAAAAGCCGGCTGCCTGCGGTTCTGCCTGCGGTGCCGGGGATAAACCCACAGAGGCTCAAGCTGCTTGCGGTACTGCTTGCGGTGCTTCCGATAAGCCCGCAGAAAAACCGGCTGCCTGCGGTTCCGCTTGCGGTGCCGGGGACAAGAAGTAACCCATCCGTTCCAATCTGTTCCCGGCGGTATCTTGTCGGGAACCTACGGCTATTCTTCGGCTTGACCGATTTTATATAAAGCGAGGACTGACTATGAAGCAGTATTTTTCTTTTCAGTGGCACATTACAGACGAGTGCGATCAGCGGTGCAAACACTGTTACATCTTCTCCGGGGATAAGTGCCACGAACTCAAAAGCATGACTTGTTCGGAGATGGAGGACACCTTTTATAACTGTCTGGACTTCTGTAAGGTGTATGACCGCCTGCCCTATTTCTATCTCACCGGCGGCGACCCCATCCTGCACCCGGATTTTTGGCGGCTGCCGGCTCTATTCAAGAAACACAACGTCCCCTTTACTATTATGGGCAACCCGTTCCACTTGAACGATCAAGTGTGCCGGGAAATGAAATACTACGGCTGTGAAAAGTACCAGCTTTCTCTTGACGGCCTCCGCGAGACCCATGACTGGTTCCGAAAACCCGGTTCTTTTGACTGCACGATAGAAAAAATCGGCTGCATTAACCGCTCCGGGATGCGAAGCGTCATCATGACTACAGTATCCAAAACAAACCGTATGGAGGTACCCGGGATTATTGACACAGTAGTGGCGGCGGGAGCAAATGTATTTGCCTTTTCCCGCTATGTCCCCAGCGGCGGTGACTTGGATGCTTCCATGACACCGCATGAATATCGGGAACTGCTGGCTATCTGTGATAAGAAATTCAAGGAGTATGAGGCTGAGGGCTGCCGAACCTATTTCAATAAAAAAGATCATCTTTGGACGCTCTATGAGTATGAAACCGGTACATTCAAAATCCCCGTAAACGCTAAAGAAGGCATGATTTACGGCGGGTGCAACTGCGGAAACTGCCATATCACCATCCTGCCCACCGGTGACGTGTACGCCTGCCGCCGTGTTGCCGAGAGCAAAGTCGGCAATGTTTTCACCGACCGGCTGGCGGATATTTGGGTATGCGAAATGGAGCAGTACCGGGAGTATGATAAATTTGTCAAATGCAGCAAGTGTGAATTAAAGGCGTGGTGCCGTGGCTGTCCCGCTGTGGCCAAGGGTACAAACGGCAGCTTCTATGAGGTCGATCCGCAATGCTGGAAGGAGGTAGACTGATGGAACTTCCGGAGCTTATGAAATACCGACGGTCGATCCGAAAGTATCAGAACAGGCAGATTTCCCGTGAAGATATGGAAACGATCATAGAGGCGGGAACCTATGCACCAAACGCCGGAGGCGGTCAACGCAGTATCATTGTCGGCATCCGTAATGCGGAGCTTGCGGAGAAGATTGGCAGGCTGAATGTCGCCCGGTTTGACCGTACAAGGCTGTCAGGCAGTTATGTCTCCGCCGACCAGCCGAGCATCATTGACGACCCCACCATAAAAAGCGGCTTCTATGATGCTCCTGCTGTTTGTATTATCTTTGCAATGAAAAATTTTCTCTACAGTATCCCGGATGCCTTTTGCTGTGCCGAAAACATGGTGCTGATGGCAACGGGGCTTGGTATCTCTTCCTGTATAGTCGCAAGGGGAGAGGAAACCTTTGATAATGAGATAGGTGCCGCCCTTTTGAGAGAGTGGGATATCCCCGAAAACTATATTGCCCGCTGCTTTGTCCTTTTGGGCTACTGCGAGGGCGAATATCCACAGACGAAACCGAGAAAAGCACAGCGAAGTAAAATTATTGAATGAGGTGTTTAGAATGGATGCACAAACCTGTTTAAAAAAATTAGAATATGTCGGCGTATTGGCCTTTGCAACGGTGGATAAAGACGGTGCACCGCAGATACGCAATATCTCCGCCATACACTATGAACCGGACAGAATGATTTTCTTTACCGCAAAGGGAAAAGCCTTCTGCGAGGAGCTTCTGACCGACGGACGTGTACAAGTGTTGGGCTATACCAAGTATAAAGAAATGATCCGTCTGTCAGCAAAGGCGGTTTCTGTCACGGAGGACGAACAGGAAAAGTGGATTGACACGATTTTTGCGGAACAGCCCTATCTCTCGAATGTCTATCCCGGCGACACCCGAAAGATGGCGGGGATCGTCTTTGAAATAAAGGACGCGGAAATTGAATATTTCAATCTCGGCGTCAACCCGATTTTCCGGGAAAGCTACACTATCGGTGCGGGGAATCTCACTAAAAAAGGCTACGTCATTCTTGATAAATGTATCGGCTGCGATAAGTGCTTTAAAAACTGTCCCCAGCGGTGCATTGAGCCGGGAAAGCCCTACCGTATTCAGCAGAACCACTGCTTACACTGCGGAAATTGCTTTGCGGTGTGCCCTGTTAAGGCGGTAGAAAAGAGAGGATAGAATGATGCAGAGAGAAAAAAGAGAATTTCTAATTCATAAGCTGATTGATGAACAGCCCCGATATCGGGATTTGCAGATTCCTGTCGATGAGGCGGAGCAGAAAGCATTGCTGCGTTCCCTGATGAACGTCCGTCCGCCACTGCCGATTGAGGATGATTTCCTGACGGTGCAGGACACATATCTGCGGGAGGAAACCGCCCGGAAAGGCATCACGGACATCGCCGATCTTACGCCCGCCACGCCGGGTATCTATCTTTGGCAGGGAGATATTACTACGCTCAAATGCGATGCGATTGTAAACGCTGCAAATTCCGGCATGACCGGCTGCTATGTCCCTTGTCATGGCTGCATTGATAATGCGATTCACACTTATGCCGGGGTACAGCTCCGACTGGCCTGTGCGGAACTTATGAAGAAACAAGGGTATGAAGAACCGACCGGGCAGGCAAAACTCACGCCTGCCTATAATCTGCCCTGCGATTACGTTATTCACACAGTCGGTCCGATCATACACGGTCACGTGACACGGAGGAACCGGGAGCTGCTCGCATCCTGTTACCGCTCATGTCTGGAGCTGGCACAGCAAAACAGCATAAACAGCGTGGCGTTCTGCTGTATTTCAACGGGGGAATTTCATTTTCCGAATAAAGAAGCCGCAAAAATCGCCGTGGACACGGTGCGGCAATACAGAAGGAACACGGAGGTGGTCTTCAATGTTTTCAAAAATGTCGATTACGAAATCTACCGGGAGCTGCTCGGATAATATTCGGCGGCTACGTGAGGCACTGGACAGTGCGGAAGCTGTTGTAATCGGTGCAGGAGCAGGTCTTTCCACCTCGGCGGGATTTACCTACTCCGGCGACCGTTTCCGCCGATACTTTGCAGACTTTGAAAAGAAATACAGCTTTCACGATATGTATTCGGGAGGGTTTTACCCATATTCCTCGCCGGAGGAATTTTGGGCGTATTGGAGCCGGTATATCTTTATTAACCGTTATATGGATGTGCCAAAGCCGGTATATAACGATCTGCTGTCGCTGGTTCGGGACAAGGACTATTTTGTGATTACCACGAATGTCGATCACTGTTTTCAAAAGGCGGGATTCGATAAGAAGCAGCTGTTCTACACGCAGGGCGACTATGGTCTGCTTCAATGCTCCGAGCCGTGTTGCCGGGAAACCTTTGACAACGAGGACACAATTCGGCAGATGATCGAGCAACAAGAATGTTTGCGTATTCCATCCGAGCTTGTGCCTGTTTGTCCCCATTGCGGAAAGCCCCTGACTACAAATCTGCGTGCTGACGACAAATTTGTGGAGGACGAGGGCTGGCACCGGGCGGCGGAGCGGTACGAGAACTTTCTGAGGACGAGGGGAAATCAAAGGACTCTGTTTTTGGAACTGGGAGTCGGGTACAACACCCCGGTTATTATCAAGTACCCGTTTTGGCGGATGACGGCACAGAACAGGGCGGCGACTTATGCCTGTATCAATTATGGCGAAGCTGTCTGTCCTACGGAAATTGAAAAACAATCAATCTGTATTGATGAAGATATAAGTAAAGTTCTGACAGAATTAGTTATAGCATTCTGATAATACAAAAAGCCTTTTACGGTGAATTTTTCATCGCAGAAGGCTTTTTAATATTTATCGGACGATATTCAGAAATTTCATAAACACCTATGCAGTAAAATGAATGCGTAAAAAGTCAAAGAATGTCAGATTGCGGACTATGCGGCTTTGCCTGTAAAATCGACAAAAGAACATACTTCAACAGCGGCAAGGGAAAGAAGAATTAGCAGGAGGTAAAAGCTGATTTGACAAGCTTGCGAACTACATCTTTTCTCTCAGGCAGTCGGTACATACCATTTCGCCCTCGGGAATCGGTTTGCCGCAGCATACACAGACGTCGGAACCGCTGATTTGTTTTCCGGTTTCCTCCGGCAGCGAATCCGCAAGCCTTTTGTTTTGTTGGCACAGCTTTTTGTTGATAAGTTCATACTGTGAAATCCGCTGTGCCGATAAAGCTCCGGCAAAGAAGAATGAAACTATTCCTCCTACCACGAATCCCAGGATAAATAGCAGTACTTCCATCTGATGTTGTTCGCTCCTTTCTGTCATTTACGTTTTACATCCTTAAAACCGGCGGTTCTCACCGCAGCTTTACGGTGAGAACCGCCCAAAAGGTGAATATGTCGGTTATTGGGACAACTTATTCTTCTTTTTTCCTCTTTTTGTAATAGAACAGTACAAGGAAAAGTCCGGCTGCACCTACGCACACGATGGCGAGCCACAGGCTTATATTGCTGTAGTAGCCGGTTTGCGGTGAGTCCGTCGTTGAGCCGCCCGGGTTGTCCGGAGTCGTGCCGCCCGGGTTGTCCGGAGTCGTGCCGCCCGGATTGTCGGGGGTCGTGCCGCCCGGATTGTCAGGCGTTGTACCGCCCGGATTGTCGGGATTCGTACTGCCCGGATCACGGTAGAGGATGGCGTAGGTTGAAAACTGTGAAGTTTCAACTGTTACCGTTGTAGGATCATTGTCGAGATCCTTCAGCAGATAACCCTTGCCGTTATGCACACACGCAAGGGCGAATTCACGTCCCTCTGCACCCAAAAGATTTTCGGGAATTGTAATCGTGATGCGGATCGGCTTGTTTGTCTCATGGACATTTTCCCAAGGACGGTCACCGATCTGCTTGAGCAGCTCAATGTCTATATATTTGCCCACAGTATAGCCGGCTGCTACGCTTTCCACAGCCTGTTTATCCGAAGCGGAGACGCTGTTGGTGATGTCCTCAATCGTCAGCTTGATATGGACGTCGATTCCATCATCCAAATATCCCTTTTCCTCATCGGATAAAACGGCGTCGGCCATCTCATCGGGCGTCATATTCAAGGTTATATCCGGCGCACCGGTGCCGACGGAGGTCTGCTCGTCCACAACGCCATGCCGATGCACAACGCCGTAATAGAGCCTTCCGTTTGTGGTAAAGGTAACGGACGTGCCGAGGGTATCAAACCGACCCACAAACTGTCCGTTTCCGTCCGGATCAACGGAATAGACCTGAAGGTTCTTGTATCCGCTCGGAATCTGAACGGTCACCTTTGCGCTCTTTGCTTCCATCCGGTGTCCCTGTGCGTCCTCGTAGAACACAGCGTAGATCGTGCCGGCGCTTTCCCAAGGGGATTTTGCGCAGCCGCTGAACCATTCCAGAGCTTCCTCATCGTCGATGGGGATGACTACCAGCCGGTAAGCGTTCTCCGGGGGATTTTCGTCCTCGGCGGTGAAGCCGGGACCTGTTACCGTTACTTTGCCGTCCTGCACTGGGCCTTTATAGCCCGGCGTCACATCGGCGCTTATGGTAACGGGGATTTCCACCGAACCGGGAATATCCGTTATGGTTTCGCTCCCATCAGGTTCTGCGGCGAATGCGGTCACAGAGACCGCCATAGCCATAAGAACCGCCAATAATGCAGAAATTATTTTTTTCATGACGCGTCTCCTTTCACAGTCGTATTCAGGCTTACCGTGCCTGCGGAATAGTAGGTGTCCGGCTCATAAGCCATGATCTTGAGCTGGACGTTATCGCCGGTTTTCGGCACGGTATTCAGACGGACGGAGCGGACATACTCGCCAGGGCGGATCAGTCCCGTTTCTCCCAGCGTGTTGCCGTCCATATCCAGAACACGGACTTTCAGCCAGACTTCGCTTTCTTCCGGGTTAGTCAGCCAGACATCAGCCTTTCCGTTCTTGGGCAAGATCGCACCGCAGATGGAAAACTTGTATGCCTGCGCGTCCAGTTCCTGCCAGCCCAAATCCTCCGGCACTTCAGGCGTACCCGTCTGTGCCGTAGTATCAAAGGGTGGGGGAACAAATTCCTCCGTTTTCGTGCCGGTGGTAGACAGCGCGTAGATCATAACGCCTACGCAGACGGCGCACACGACCGCCAATAGTACAAACAGACGCCCGCCGGACAGCAGGCGTCTGCCTTCTTTTTCATTATTCTGCACAGAATGTGCGTCCACTGTTCACACCTCCCTATTCCATTCCCGGTTGTTCGGGAGAGGCTGGGTCGCCAGTCCCCGGCTGCTCAGAATATTCCGGGTCATTAATGTCTGGATTAATTGTGATGGTTATGTTTCCAAACAGAGTAGGAGATGACTCCTGCATACCCTTGAAGGTTGCGTTAGACAAGGTATCCGTACTGACTCCAGGACGAACATATACTTTCTTCGCTTCTCCTTTCTGAATCTGAACCGGTTTTGACTTTGACGATGACCAGTAAATGTTTGAATTATCTGGATCAGTTGTTGTTACTTCACTCTCCGTTTCAGACATTATAAGTCCTACCTTATACTCTCCCCACTGGCTCTCCGGCGCAAATTTGATAGTTGCCTTAACGGATTTCAATTCATCTACATTATTTGTAATAGTCAGGGTTCCGCAATCATTGTTACTGGGATCACTGGAAGTCCAATGTGCCGGCTGCGGTTCTACCCATGCAGGCCCGCCTTCGTTGTTGGGATCCCATCTGCCTCTTGTAGCTTCGTGATAAGTGAAAACCAAACCTGTCCATTCAATTTTGATATTGTAGGTATCTGCCACCGCCATGGGCGAATCAATCTCCGCATCACCATCTTGGGTAATCTCCTCACCGTCAGCCGGTTTCGTGTCACCGTCTGAAACAGTATCCGTTGGCTCCTGAGAAGTCTCGGAATCCTCGGCTGGTGCAGTATCCTCCGGCACAGTGGATTCCTCTGCCGGCTCGGTCGTGTCTGACGTCTCAGAGTCTCCGCTGGAAACATTTGTTTCCGTCTCATCAGATTCCTCTGTTGGTTCGGTCGCTTCCGTCTCAGCCGGTTCATCCGTTGGGTCTGCACGATCATCTGTTTCTGTGGTCGGTTCAACTCCTGTTTCGGAAACATTCTCAACCATTGTTAAGGGCTCATTGCCGCTGTCATCGCCCTCCGCCGCAAGCACGATTGCATTCGTGCATAACAGAAGCGACAGGGTAAGAAGCAGCGCTATTATCTTTTTCATAGGCTCACATTCCTTTCCAAATTATCGCTTCCTCACGGATTATCAAGGCTCGTTGTCGATAAGGTTATTGTGACTTTACCTACCTGAAATGAATCGTTCGGTGTATTGATATCCGGCGTTGACGGAGGTTTAAGAGTGACCGTGAAAATCTTATCGTTCTTCACCTCGGGATTGTACGCACGGTTATACACAATTTCTGACTTATCAATGGGAGCAACGATCAAACCGAACCCATAATTCCGCTCTTGCGTTTCTAACGTCGCTTTCGCATAAACATCCGCACTGGAGTTATTTGTAACGCGAATTGTCCTTTGGAATTCCGTAGTCTTATTATCCGGATCAAGCGGATCACCATCTGAAAGCTTATTCCATGTGAAAGTTCGCTGGTCGTCGTAGGTATGGTCATTTGGGTGCCATGTCACATCCCCGGTTAATGAACATGAGAATTGCAGGCTGTCCCATTCTACCTTTACAGAGTAGACAGGTTCTGGATTCTCAGCTGCATCATAAATACCGTGAACACCAATTGGCGTGCTTCCTTCGTAAGGAAATGTACCATTTATTTCGCCACGACCATCTATATCCTCAGCATAAGCGACGGAACCCACGCTTGCCAGCATTGTCAGGGCAAGAAGGATTGTAACAAATCTTTTCATGGGTCATATACCTCACTTAGTGATTTTAAGATTCATTCTTACAACAAATTCGACGCAGATGCCAACGGGCGCACTCCCGCAGGCACCATAGCATCGAATCTACAGCGGCTGACTTCGCCGTAAGGCTGTGAAGACTTAGCCGTCGTAGGGAATAGTAGCCCATGCTGCTGTCAATGCGGCGGACACGGGCTATGTACCTCTGTAAGAAATTAGCTGCCTGTTAAGGTTCTACGTCTAAATTAGCGGTGGTTCCTACCACAGCGGTGAACGTACCGGCGTTAACTGCTTCGCTAATAGAAGCCGTCGGCGCACCTGAAACTGTGACAGTTGCCTCGATCTTGTTCTGATTTTCGCCTTCAGTCTGAGCTGTGACATTCTCGGCAACGCCCTTATGAAGCAGAGTTGCACTGTCAACCGCAACCGTTTCTACGGTAATTCCTTTATCCGCAACAGCTGTTTGATAGCCTGCATCCGCTTCATAAGCAATTTTTGCGTATACATCAGCGTTCGAATTGTTGGTGACCGATACGCTGCCTTTGCCCTGGTTCGACCAAGTACCTACCGACTCAACTGTTTCGTGCTGTTTAGCATCCCAAGAAGCCGGAGTCGTCTCGCTATACGTGAAAGCAAGGTCGGTCCAAACTACGTCCACGCTGTAGACAGTTCCAAGTTCTTCGACTTCCGCCTGAACGGTAACGACATGTCCGCTTTCCTTGTTCTGAGACAAATCATCGTAGGTTTCATTACCTTCAGCCGCAAAAGCGGTGGTGCCCATGCAGGCGACCATTGCCAGCGCCATAGCGCCGGACATGAATTTAGAAAACTTTTTCATGGTTATCCATTTCCTTTCTACTGAAATTTAATATTTATTTACTGCCGAAGTGCGCCGACTGTAAACCTTGATCATTCCGCCACGGTAATCTTTACGGGGATTTCCGAATTTACTGTGGCTTTTTCGCCCGTATCCGGGTTGTAGAAGTACAGAACGAGTTTCCCGTCGTATCCACCCGGTTGGAGCAGACTGACTGCTTCCTCCTCCAGATCCAGCGTCTTTAACTGATTGCCGGGAACGATTCGCCCTGATTCTGCGATCAGTGTATCCTTCACTACGATCTGTAAAAGCACATCTTGGGTGGATTCATACGGGTTAGCGTAATAGAGCGTCGCTTTATTATCGCTGAGATCAACGGTGACCTTGTCTTGGAACATCAGGTTCACCGACCCGCCGCCTTCGGGAGCATCCAGCTTGCTCGTGTTGTTGCCTTCCATGGATTCGGCGTTCTGCTCGATTTCCTGCGGGGCATAATCCGGGGCGAGTACGGAAACTTCGGGCTGCCGGAAAAACAACGCCCATACGGTCACGCCGACAGCAACTGCTGTCACCAGCAACAACAGGAGGATCAGTATCCATATCTTTTTCCTCTTTTTCTTTTTTTTATATTCGGCGTATCTGTCCGTATGTTCATCCATACTTTTTCCTCTTTTCAAAAAAGTATCAGCTATATCGGGCGAATGCATTTAATGCAACAAAATTTTTATTTTGTTACCAATGCATTCCCGGAGAACCGAATAAAAAGGTGCGAAGCGGTTAAAACATGGGGCGGATATCTCCAAAATGGTGCAACAAAGCAGACCGTATTAAAAAAAGCACAATGCGGTCTTGATTTGTCATGCCCGAAAAATGAAAAAAATATGAAATTTTAGAAAAAGAGCTTGACTTGAATTGAGAAATATGATAATATGTACTCATAAAAGCTTTCGGGTTCGTTTTTGAGAAAAAACGATAGACAAAATAAAAATTTTGTCTACCGCACAAGTTCCAGCCTTTCAAGCTGTTTTGCGTGTTCCTCTCCCGTGGAGAGCAGATAAATGCGTGTGGTTTCTATTGAACTGTGACCGAGCAGATCGGCAAGCTTGGCGATATCTCGTGTAGCCTTATAATAAATCCGAGCAAACAGATGGCGAAGATTGTGCGGGAATACCTTGGATTCTTCCACTCCCGCTTTTTTGCAAATGGCTTTCATTTCCGCCCATATCTGTTTTCTGGACATTCCTTTACCGCTTTTGGTGATGAAGATTTCACCCGAAGCGATTTTTTGTTTTTTGGCGTATTTCAGCAGCTTACGGCACAGCTTTCCCGGCAAAAGTATCGTGCGAATTTTGCCCTTGAGAGAGATTTCCGCTTTTCCGGCACGGAGTGCTTCCACGGTGATGTATTTCACCTCCGATACACGGATACCCGTTGCACAGATAGTTTCAAGGAGTAACGAAAGCCGTTTCTTTCCTGTGCTTTCTGCGGCGGCAACCAGCCGCTCGTATTCCTCTTTTTTCAGGTTCCGGCTTTCCTCCTGAAACAGCTTCCGCTGAATACGCAGGAATTTTACCTTGATGCAAAGTCCCGCAAAGCGGCAATAGGTGTTTACCGCCGCAAGCATGGAGTTGACCGTCACGGGTTTGTAACCGTTTTCCAGCAAATACTCCTTCCAGCCCGAGACGGTTTCCTTCATAAGCTCCCTGCCGCCGAGCCATGCGGAAAATGCCGTCAGATCACGCAGATACTTCTGAATCGTGCCGGTTCCCCGCTCCTCGCTGACAAGCCATGCCCGAAATTTATTAAGATTTTCCATTGTCATTTTGTTAGCCGTGTTTTCCATAATGAATTCCCCCTGTAATGTATATTATAATCCATAATTTTTTCATCATTCGGAACACACGACAACTTGAAAAGATAATAGGTTCTCAAAAACGCTCCATCATTCAAATAATAAAAATCGTGCTGTCGCACAAGCGTAAAATACACAAAGCGGCAGCACTTACATTTTTGCATAAGATAAATATATAGAATGATGGTGTATAATAAAACTTTACACAATACAAACAAAGAAAGTATATTAAAAACAGTGGGGTGTTATATGTGGGGATAGGGAATTGATGTAACACTGTCAGGTATTGTTACGCTTGTCAGTCCTGTGCAGACAAAAAACGTTCCCTCACCTATTTTCGTGACAAGCTTTCCTTTAATCTTATCAGGTATAACAACATCTCCGCCTTCGCCTGTGTAGTCTTTAATTGTTACACTGCCATCTAAGTCTTCTATCCACTTTAAGCCATCTGTTGTAGTTCCTTCGCTTGCCGCACTTGCGACAATTCCGCTCTGTGCCACCTCCGGCAAAACCGTACCGGCACTGCCACCAAGCATAAGAGCAGCAAGAGATATTGCCATGATTTTTTTCATACTCTTTTTTAAGTTTTTCATAATGTTCCTCCATTCATAATTTAATTGACAAAAATTTGGAATATGCTGCCCCGTCAAAGCACATACAATTTCTGCCAAAGCACAATTACATTATACAATTGTATTGTATAAATTTCAATGTTTTTTGTTTTTTTAAATAAATTAATTTGGGCATAAAAATATACCACCGGCCGCATTTTACGAGCCAGTGGTATACCAATAATTTTATTTTACTGTAATTTTGCAAGTTGCTTTCTTACTGTTTGTGGTTTTTACGGTTATTGTAGCCGTACCCTTAGCCTTAGCTGTGACCTTACCGTTTTTAACAGTTGCAACCTTGTTGTTTGAAGTAGACCATGTAACAGTACTAATCACATTTTTACTTGGTGTAATAGTTGCTTTGAGGGTAGTAGTTTTTCCCTTTTTGAGTGTTGCGGAAGTTCTGTTGAGTTTTACTTTTGTCGGGAGATTTTTAACCATAACTTTGCAAGTTGCTTTTTTGCCGTTGGTTGTCTTTACTGTAATAGTTGCAGTACCCACACCTTTAGCTGTGACTTTACCGTTTTTAACAGTTGCAACCTTGCTGTTTGAAGTAGACCATGTAACTGTACTGATAACATTTTTACTTAGAGTAACGGTTGCCTTAAGGGTAGTAGATTTGCCCTTGCCAAGTGTTGCGGAAGTTCTGTTGAGTTTTACTTTTGTCGGGAGATTTTTAACCGTAACTCTGCAAGTAGCCTTTTTACCGTTGGCTGTTTTTACGGTAATAGTTGCAGTACCTACACCTTTGGCAGTAATTTTACCGTTTGATACAGTGGCAACCTTTTTGTTGCTTGTTGTCCATGTCACTTTCTTATTTGTGGCATTACTCGGGTTCACTGTTGCCTTAAGCGTTGTAGTCTTGCCCTTGTTCAATGTTACAGATGTTTTGCTCAGCTTTACGCTTGTCGGGTTGACGGTTTTGGGGTTCTTTACAGTTACTTTACACGTTGCCTTTTTACCGTTTGCGGTCTGTACGGTTATTGTAGCCGTACCTGCGGCTTTGGCTGTTATCTTACCGTTTGATACCGTCGCAACCTTGCTGTTGCTTGTCTTCCATGTCACTTTCTTATTTGTAGCATTACTCGGATTTACAGTTGCTGTTATAGTTGTTGTTTTGCCTTTTTCAAGGCTTACACTTGTCTTGTTAAGCTTTACACTTGTTACATTTATAACAGGGTTCTTTACTGTTACCTTACAGGTTGCAGTCTTACCATTGTTTGTCTTTGCTGTTATCGTAGCAGTGCCTGCGGCTACAGCCTTAACTGTGCCGTTTGATACAGTAGCTACTTTTGTATTGGAGCTTGTCCATGTCACGCTCTTATTTGTAGCGTTGCTTGGTGTTATTGTTGCATTAAGCTTTTCACTTTTTCCTTTTTCAAGGTTCAGGCTTGTTTTATTCAGCTTCACACCCGTTACAGCTACTACCGGGTTCTTTGCAGTTCCTTTACAGGTTGCAGTCTTACCATTGTTTGTCTTTGCTGTTATTGTAGCAGTGCCAGCGGCTACAGCTTTAACTGTACCGTTTGATACAGTGGCTACTTTTGTATTGGAGCTTGTCCATGTCACGCTCTTATTTGTAGCGTTGCTCGGATTAACGGTTGCCGTAAGTTTTTCTGTTTTACCCTTTTCAAGGCTCAGACTTGTTTTATTAAGTTTTACGCTTGTTACAGCTACAACAGGGTTCTTTACTGTTACCGTACACGTTGCCGTCTTACCGTTGCTTGTCTTTGCAGTTATCGTAGCAGTGCCAGCGGCTACAGCTTTAACTGTACCGTTTGATACAGTGGCTACTTTTGTATTGGAGCTTGTCCATGTCACGCTCTTATTTGTAGCGTTGCTCGGTGTTATTGTTGCTGTTAGCTTTTCACTCTTGCCTTTTTCAAGGTTCAGGCTTGTTTTATTCAGCTTCACACCCGTTACAGCCACTACCGGGTTCTTTACTGTTACCGTACAGGTTGCTTTCTTGCCGTTCCCTGTTTTGGCGGTAATTACTGCCGTACCGGCATTTTTCGCCGTTACTTTTCCGTTGCTGACAACAGCAATACTTGAGTTGCTTGTTGACCATTTTACCTTTTTATCTATTGAGTTGCTCGGACTAACCGTTGCACTAAGCTGCTCGGTTTTGCCGCTGTTCAGTGTAATATTGTTCTTATTTAGTTTTACAGCAGTGGGGAATTCAACAGCAACAAAATCGGCTCCACCATATGGGGTATTAACGACATAACTTTCCGCAGCAGTTCCGGTTTTGCCGTAAATGGTACATTCATCGCAACCGTAAAATGCCCCATTCCTTATACTTTCTACGGTATCGGGAATAATTGCTTTTTTAAGTGACCTACATTTTGCAAATGCACCATCGCCTATCTCCTTTACACTGTAAGGAATGGTTATTTCCGTGAGTGCAGAACAATAAGAAAACGCACTCATACCTATCTTTTCAACACCGTTGCCTAAATCTACACTTTTTAGCTCCTCACAAAATTCAAAGGCATTAACGGTTATTTCTTTAACACTGTCGGGAATAACTACACTTTTTATATTAGTACGAGCAAAGCCACCTGAAGAGCAAGAGATTTGTGTAACGGGCTTTCCGTTAATCGTAGATGGTATTACAACGTCAGTTTTAAAGCTGACGTATTTAATTATATAAATTTCTTTACCGGTATCCAAGTACTGAAAACCGTTTTCTTCACCAATTCCAGAATAAGCGTTTGCCACAATTCCGCTCTGTGCCACCTCCGGCAAAACCGTAACAGCACTGCCACCAATCATGAGAGTGGCAAGGGATATTGCCAAGATTTTTTTCATGCTCTTTTTCAAATCAACCATAATTTAACCTCCGTTTTATAAATTTCTAACAAAGTCATTTATCACGCCTTTTGCGTAAGACGCAAACGTCATTGCTGTGATTGTATTATACAATTACATTTTATTTGTTTCAATACATTTTGAAAAAATTGTAAAAAAAATAGATATACTATGTATCTGACACAAACATAATACTGCATGGCAGATATAAAATTAATATATGGTATATCTGTTTTTGGGGTGATTTTATGGCAGTGAAAAGCGTATCTATACGTATCGAGGAGGAAATGCTGAGAAAGATCGGATATGTTGCGGATTATGAGGGCAGATCTGTGAACAGCCATATACTCGTGCTGATAAGGGAAAGCATAAAAAAATTTGAAATGGAAAACGGAAAAATAGAGAACACAATACGTCCGGATATAAATGTTAAGCCGACAAGAAAAAATTGATATAATATTACATATTTTTCTTTTGCTTACCCACTTGACATAATGCGGCGAAAATTGTATTATATGTTTATAACTATATATTTAAATGCTATGAAAAGAAGGAGTAATACCCCTAAGCTGTGCAAAGAGAGCCGCCGCTGCTGGGAGTGCGGCCGCAGCCGGGTATGAAGGTAGTCTTGGAGCAGCATTGCAGAACATCGCAAAAGCGTCAGTAAGCAATGCCGTGTGCCGACCGTTATTCCGGCTGATATTCGATTGCGTTTGCAGTCCGATATGAATTTATGCCATATAAGAGTGGTACAGCGAAGACATTGCCCGGCTTCGTCTCTTTGTCATAAGGAGATGAGGTCGTTTTTTCATCATTTAATAATTGGAGGAGATTTTTCAATGAAACTTAACGGCTCGGAAATTATAGCTGAATGTCTGCTTGAACAGGGAGTTGATACCGTATTCGGTTATCCCGGCGGTGCGGTTCTTAATATTTATGACGCACTCTATAAGTACAGCGATAAAATTACGCATATTCTTTCTTCACATGAACAGGGTGCCGCCCATGCTGCTGACGGTTACGCAAGAACAACGGGAAAATGCGGCGTTGTTATTGCTACCTCGGGACCCGGTGCGACTAACCTTGTGACAGGAATAGCAACCGCATATATGGATTCTATACCGATAGTTGCCATAACGGGTAACGTCACAAACGATCTGCTTGCCCGTGACAGCTTTCAAGAGGTCGATATCTGCGGAATATCTATGCCGATAACCAAACATAACTTTATTGTTAAAGATGTTAAAGACCTTGCAAATGTTATACGCAAAGCCTTCAGAATTGCAATGAGCGGAAGAAAAGGTCCTGTTCTTATTGATATTCCGAAAGATGTAACAGGGGCAATATGCGAATTTGAAACTGTTATACCTGAGGTTATCGTTAATCCGACAGTATCGGATAAAACGGATTTTGAAACGGCATCGAAAATTATTGCAGAGTCAAAACGTCCTATGATATATATGGGCGGAGGCGTTGTAAGTGCTGATGCAGAAGAGGAACTTCTTTCCTTTGCCGAAAAAACAGATTGTCCGGTTGCAACATCAATAATGGGACTTGGAGGCTTCCCGGCTTCGCACAGGCTTTTTATGGGTACGATAGGTATGCACGGCGGCTATGAAACCGGAAAGGCTACGGATAACTGCGACCTTATTATAACCATAGGTGCAAGATTTTCCGACCGTGTTGCCGGTGACAGAGAAAAATTCGGCAAGGATGCAAAAATTATTCAGCTTGATATAGATAAAGCGGAAATCAATAAGAATGTAAAGATAGACTCATATATTTTAGGTGACCTCAAATCCACGCTCAAAACCCTTACAGACACAGTAGAAAAAGCAGATCATTCGGAGTGGATAGCACAGGTTAATGAATGGGGCAAAAACAGCAGTGTATCAGAAACACCGAAGTCTGACGAATACGCTCATCCTTATCATGTTATAGAAGCTGTAAGAGCAATTACAAAGGACAGCGATATAATAGTAACAGATGTAGGACAGCACCAGATGTGGGTATCACAGAAATACCGCTTTGAGAAGCCGAGGACATGGTGTACCTCCGGAGGACTCGGAACAATGGGTTACGGATTAGGTGCGGCGATAGGCTCGGCCGTTGCACATCCGGAAAAGACGGTCGTACTTTTTACAGGTGACGGAAGTTTCCATATGAACCTCAATGAACTTGCAACGGTTTGCTCGTATAACCTTAACATTAAGGTTATAGTTATGAATAATACCGTACTCGGAATGGTAAGGCAGTGGCAGAAGCTTTTCTACGGAAGACGGTTTTCACAGACCGACCCGCACAGAAAAACGGATTTTGCAAAACTTGCCGAGGCTTTTGGCATAAGGGGTATGAGAATACATAACGATGACGACGCGGAAGCCGTACTTGCTCAGGCATTTTCCACGAATGAGCCGGTTGTTATAGACTGCCGCATTTCACCGGATGAGAATGTTCTCCCGATGATACCTCCGGGAAAAACTGTTGATGATTTGATTACGGAAATGGAGTGATATAAATGGAAAATAAGCAGATAATAGGTCTTTTGGTGCATAACCACCCCGGCGTCCTGCTCAGGGTCACAAGTCTTATTTCAAGAAGAGGATTTAATATCGACAGTCTTACGGTCAGTCCGGCAGGCATGGACGGTTATTCAAGAATGACAATTAGAATAAACGGTGATGATGATAAGGTCGAGCAGTTTATAAGTCAGATGCTGAAAATTGTTGATGTGAAAAGAGCGGAGGTACTTCCGGAGGACGGTTCTGTCGCATCCGAGCTTATACTTATAAAGATAGGCACTGACGGTCACGATAATAATGAAATTATATCAGTGACAGCAAAATATCATGCGTCCCTTGTCAACATCGGAGAACATTCCATGACATTCAGGGCAAGCGGAACACCGCATGAGATTGACACACTTGCGTCCGAGCTTGAGAAATACGGCATACTTGAAATGGCACGCACCGGAATTGCCGCCCTCGAAAACGGCGACAAAAAGCTGAGCGATTAATTGAATATTTTTGCCGCTCCGAAAAAAATCGGGGCGGCGTTTTGCATTTAACAGAGAAACGGTCCGACAAATTGCTGTCAGACCGTTTCTCTCATATCATCTATAATTTGTTGGATATGTGCTATTTTAACTCCGTTAAGCCCTGTTATTTCAACATATTTTTTATTATCAAGACCGAGAAGATAATCCGTGCTTACGGAGAAAAAATCAGCAATTTTTATAAGCATATCAATTGACGGCTGTATATTGTCGTTTTCCCAGTTTGACACACTTTGTTTAGATACCGAAAGCTCCTTTGCGAGTGCCACCTGTGTTATATTGCGTTCTGTTCTCAGTTCCCTTATACGTTCGTTAAGCATTATCGGCATACCCCTTATAAGTCAAGAATTACAATACTATTATATAAAAAATATTGACAAATATAAAATACTATGATATTGTATTATTGGACGTGAGACGCATATACGGTAAATATGCAGGTATATCCTTAGTGCATTGCAGCCTTTGTCGTTTCCCGTACGAAGTAATATTATTATATACAGGAGGTAAATAATTATGGGCAAATTGAAAAAGAGAGCAAAAAAAGTGTTGAGCGTTGCACTTTCCGCCCTTATGCTCGGCGGCAGTGCTGTTACGGTTTTGCCGGAGGTGGCAGAGAGCGGGATTGTGGCAAGTGCGGCAACCGAAGGAGCAACTGATGATGGTTTTTATTGGGAAGAAAATGATGATGGCGGTGTAACAATTACATACTACACAGGCAAAGGCGGAGATGTTGTTATACCTGATAAGATGATTGACGGAAAATCTGTTACGAAGATAGGCGGTGATGCATTTAGGGGTTGTACCGGAGTGACAAGCGTAACGATACCTGACAGTGTTACGGAGATAGGATGGAGTGCGTTTGAAGGTTGCACAGGACTGACAAGCGTAACAATAGGAAAAGGTGTTACATCAATAGGAGAGAATGCATTTTACCGTTGTACCGTACTGACAAGTATTAATGTCAATAAAGATAACAAAAACTATACATCCGAGAACGGTGTTTTATTTAACAAAGATAAATCCCTTTTAATACGATATCCCAGAGGCAAAAAAGGTACCTACATCATACCTGACAGTGTTACTGAGATAGGTTCTTCGGCATTTTACTGTTGTACCGGACTGACAAGTGTAACAATAGGAAAAGGTGTTACGTATATAGACGAATGTGCATTTTACGGTTGCACCGGACTGACAAGCGTAACGATACCCGGCAATGTTACGAAGATAGGACAGTTGGCATTTCAGAATTGTACCAGACTGACAAGTGTAACAATTAGAAAAGGTGTTAAATCAATAGGTAGTGGTGCATTTTGCAATTGTACCGGACTAACAAGCATAACCATACCTGACAGTGTTACGGAGATAGGATTGAGTGCATTTCAGGATTGTACCGGACTAACAGGCGTAACAATAGGAAAAGGTGTTACATCAATAGGAAAGAAGGCATTTTACCGTTGTACCGTACTGACAAGTATTAATGTCAATAAAGATAACAAAAACTATACATCCGAGAACGGTGTTTTATTTAACAAAGATAAATCCCTTTTAATACGATATCCCAGAGGCAAAAAAGGTACCTACATCATACCTGACAGTGTTACTGAGATAGGTTCTTCGGCATTTTACTGTTGTACCGGACTGACAAGTGTAACAATAGGAAAAGGTGTTACGTATATAGACGAATGTGCATTTTACGGTTGCACCGGACTGACAAGCGTAACGATACCCGGCAATGTTACGGAGATAGGCTATGAGGCATTTTACGGTTGTACCGGACTGACAAGCGTAACAATTGGAAAGGGTGTTACGGAGATAGGATCGAGTGCGTTTGGAGGTTGCACAGGACTGACAAGCGTAACAATACCTGACAGTGTTACTGAGATAGGCGATGAAGCGTTTTCCGGTTGTACAGGACTGACAAATATTGATGTAGATAAGAATAACAAAAACTATACATCCGAGAATGGTGTTTTATTTAACAAAGGTAAATCTGTTTTAATACAATATCCCGGAGGTAAAAAAGGTGCCTACATCATACCTGGCAGTGTTACGGAGATAGGTTGGGCTGCATTTTCCGGTTGTACCGGACTCACAAGCGTAACCATACCTGATAGTGTTACG
>X301_European_Hare__coassemble_1069_pt1 | contig 21811 bp, 16 predicted proteins | sample X301_European_Hare__metabat2_low_PE_012 | metagenome-assembled genome bin X301_European_Hare
TTGTCAAGCGTTATTTTTAACAAATTTTCATAATTATTTCATGCGGTTGCCCTGCCATATGGAGTCGTATGCTTGACAATACCGCCAAATGTAATTATAATTATAGTTAAAAACAGGTAATGACGGAGGTTTATTATGACAATATTGGTAACAGGCGGAGCAGGATATATAGGAAGTCATACGTGTGTTGAGCTTCTCAGCGGCGGCTATGATGTAGTTGTTGTTGATAATTATTATAACAGTGTTCCGGCAGTTCTTGACAGGGTGGAAAAAATTACCGGAAAGACACTTGTAAGATATGACTGTGATATACGTGACAGAGAGGGGCTTGAAAAGGTATTTTCCGAAAATAAAATTGATGCGGTTATACATTTTGCAGGTCTTAAGGCTGTAGGTGAATCAACAAAATTACCTTTGCTCTATTATGAGAATAATATTTCGGGAAGTGTTGTGCTTTTTGAGGTGATGCAGAAATTCGACTGCAAAAAGATAGTATTCAGCTCATCGGCAACGGTCTACGGAAATAACCCCATTCCCTATAAAGAAGATATGATAACAGGTGATGTAAGCAGTCCGTACGGAAGAACAAAGCATTTTATTGAGCAAATATTAGGTGATGTATATAAAGCGGATAACAGCTGGAGCATATCGCTTTTGAGATATTTTAACCCTATAGGAGCACATGAGAGCGGTCTTATAGGTGAAGATCCTAACGGTATACCGAATAACCTTATGCCATATATTTCGAGAGTGGCAATAGGAAAGCTGCCGCAGCTTACTGTATTCGGCGGAGATTATGACACAAAGGACGGCACCTGTATACGTGATTATATTCATGTTGTTGACCTTGCAAAAGCACATCTTTGTGCTGTTGCAAAGATACTTGATACTACGGGAATTGAGGCTTATAATATAGGCAACGGCGTGGGTTACAGTGTTCTTGATATAATAAATGCATTTGAAAAGGCAAGCGGAAAAAAGCTTAATTATGTCATAGGTGACAGACGTGAGGGTGACCTCCCCGCATTCTATGCCGATGCGACAAAGGCTAATAATGAGCTTAACTGGCACGCAGAATATGATATTGAAAAAATGTGTGCGGATTCATGGAATTTTCAGAAAAATAATCCGGACGGAATAAAATGACATGAGGTTTCGGTTGCATACAGATGTTTTTTGCAGAAAGGGAAGAAAAATGAAAAAAAGAATATTGGCATTGTGCAGTGCGGCTCTTATTCTTGCATTTTGCGGGTGCAGTACGGGAGGAGCAAATGATGCGGATTCAGGAAGTGACAGGGTTTCGGTTAAGGCGGATGAGGATAAGGTTACATATCAGATCGATACCGAACAGGAATTTTCCGAGGTAGGCGGTAAGGTTGTCGAAAGGACAGCGGATGAACCCGAGGTATCTGCACCGGATGGAAGCATAACACTTGAGCAGGCAAAAAAGATAGTGGATTCATGTGCTTTTGAGCAATTTTATCTTCCGTCAGCCGTAGCCGACTATAAGAAATACTATTACGGTACTGTAGAGCTGAATGATAAGAGTTATTATTCAATGTGCTTCTATGCCGAGAAGAATTCCGTAAGAATGTTTGCAGGAACAGATTTTTATGTATCCTGTGACGGTGAGGAGGTTCTGCGTTGTGACTGGTCGGGTAATCTTACGGATGCCGAGCCCGGCGGAAACAGTAAGGATAAGTCTGAAGAGGAACTGTATAAGAATGCAAAAATATCGGCTGTGGACGCTTTGTTCCTTTTGAATAATGTCGAGGCGGAAAAGATTGGACTTACCGAGAAGCTCAATTCGTATACATTTGAAATTGATGCCGGGCTATCTGAAAAAAGAGGGATAAAATGCTATTGTATCACACCGAAGCTTAAATACGAAAACGGAACGAAGCTTGGTAAGTCCATATATGTTGCTGCCGACGGAACGGATGCGATATTGATGTTTAATGAAAATACAAACGATTATGAACAGGTAAAATAAAACACGAAAGAGGAGATTTACATGATAGTAAAACCAAAGGTAAGAGGATTTATATGCACCACTGCTCATGCTGAGGGCTGCAAAGCGGAGGTAAAGTCACAGATAGAATATGCTAAGGCTGCTGCTCATGCGGATAACGGTCCGAAAAAGGTACTTGTTATCGGTGCATCAATGGGATACGGACTTGCATCCAGAATAGCTGCGGCATATTCCTTTGGTGCGGCTACAATCGGAGTTATATTTGATAAGCCTGCAATGCGTTCAAGAACTGCAACTTCAGGATGGTATAATACCGCAGCTTTTGAAAATTTTGCAAAGGCTGACGGATTGTATGCAAAAACAATAAATGGTGATGCATATTCAAAGGAAATAAAGGATAAGACCATAGAATTGATAAAATCCGATTTAGGCAAGGTTGATTGTGTGATATACAGTCTTGCGGCTCCGAGGAGAACGACTGCCGACGGAACACTTTATTCCTCAGTTCTTAAGACGGTGGGAAGTCCGTATACAAACAAAACCATAAATCTCAAGGATAATACTGTCGGTGATATAACTGTTGAGCCTGCAACCGAAGAGGAAATAGAGGCAACCGTAAAGGTTATGGGCGGAGAGGATTGGAAGGATTGGATAGATGCACTCAAAGCTGCCGATGCAATCGAGGACAATGCCGTTACTGTTGCATATTCCTATATAGGACCCCAAATTACCCACCCGATGTATGCGGACGGTTCTATCGGAAAAGCAAAGGATCATCTTTTTGAAACATCAAAGAAGCTGACCGAAAGCGGAAATGTTCGTGCGTATATTTCTGTTAATAAAGCTCTTGTTACACAGTCAAGTGCAGCTATACCGATAGTACCGCTTTATATCTCCATTCTTTATAAAGTAATGAAGGAAAATAACGTACATGAGGGCTGCATTGAGCAGATGACAAGACTATTAAACGAGAAACTGTATGGCAAGGACGGTGCTGTTACAGATGAAGAGGGCAGAATACGCATGGACGACCTTGAAATGCAGCCGGAAATACAAGAAAAGGTTAATAAGCTTTGGGAAGAGATAAATACGGATAATCTTGATACCCATGCGGATCTTGAAGGATATAATAAGGATTTTTATAAACTTTTCGGTTTCGGTATAGATGGAGTAGATTATGAGGCTGATATAGATCCTGATGTCAATATTCCGAGTGTGAACTAAAAATAGTAAGCACTTTATACTTCGGTTAAATAAATATACTTGTAAATAATAAAATTAAGGGGTTGCCATTCATTAAAATTTAATGTGGCAACCCTTATCGTTTTTAAAGAGAAAGTATTAATTTTTTTGCATAAGCAACATCGAAAAGCAAAACAAAAAATTGGCAATATGTTGTAAAAACTTACCTGTTCAAACTGAAAATAACATGACAAGCGGAAATTTGAGGTTATTTATGTATTTTATCCTTAATACGCAGGCTTGCCTCTATGTGCATAATCCAATGTCTTGAAAACGGCATTTGAATCAATCCACGGATATTTTTTCCGCACCAATAGTCAATAAGCCATATTGCATTTTCATCGTTGCTTACAACATTCAAAGATTTTAAGTGTTCTTTTCTTTCTTCCGATATTTTCATTTTAAGCATATCGTAGGACAGACCATATATTATCTTTTCAGTACTTTCTTTTACTTCCGATATGTATGAATATAGTTCTTTTAAATTAAGGTGTTTTGAAAAATCTGCAATTTGCTCTTTTACAAGTTCATTTCCTGTTGTAATTATAGGAGAATTTATACGTTCTTGATAATTGTCTGAGAAAAAATTTGTTCGGTTTTATTTATCAACGTGTGTGCAACTATATCCTCGATACGAAAAATATGCCAAATCGAATATGCAATCGTTTTACTATGATAACCGTTTGAATTTATAAATGGAATTGCATCAAAATCTTTTCTGCTTAATTCCTCATTAAATGATGTCAGGTTTTCCATTAAGCGGTTTCGCAAATCAAATAATGTGGCGATACCTGCTTCATAGGTTTCTTTCTTTTTGATCTGAATTTGCATTGTTCTGTTCAGTTCTGACCATATCTTATTCATAATTAGTTATTCTCCGACACTTCTGATTTGCTGTTATAATCGACCCGCAGACAAACGGAAATTTATCTGTACGTCCAATCGTCAAATCTCTCGGATATTTGTGGATCATAAAGCGGACAGCCAAAATCAATCAAAATATCTATCAAAGAGTTTAAATCACTCTCATACATATCGTAACAGTCGAACCGTACAATCTGCGGCGTAGTAAAAATTTCAAAGCAACCCTTTCCCTCTTTCTCATAAATATTGCTGCTTATTGCTGTCCAATCCGAAAAGACATCAGAAACTTTTTTGAGTATTTCTTCTATCGGAAGATTTTCCAATGTTTCAACGATCTCACCATTACAACAAGCTTGATCATATATTTTTTGATTATCATGAACAGTATGTTCCTTGTATTTCCAGAAATTCAAATCATAGCTCATAATAGTACCCTCCTGATTGTATAAGTGTCCTTATTATAGCATATCATTCTCAAAAACACAAGTAAGTGTCCTTGCATTTTATTGATAGTAAAATCAGATTGATATAGTGGTATTCCGAAATATCAGGCATTGTCGGTTTCTTATTAACTGAAGTATTTTTGTGTGATATTTTATTTTCACTTTTTTGAAATCATATTCATTCCGAATTTAGACTGACGGTACGGTATTGAATTTATTTTCTTTATGAGATGTGCTATACCGTCTTCGTCATTGGAAAGGGTAATGTAGTCTGCTACAGCCTTGACCGGAGGCTTTGCATTTGACATGGCAACACCCAGTCCGGCATACTTTATCATTGATATATCGTTAAAGCCGTCACCGCAGGCTATACATTCTTCAGTATTTATCCCGATTATTTTAAGCAATCTGTCGATTGACTTTGCTTTGTCCACACACTTAGGAACAATCTCAAGGAAAAACGCCTCTGATTTAAATATACCGAGTTTTTCTCCGAACTTTTCCGACAATATTTCTTCAAGCCGCAGTATTTGCTCAGGCTCTCCGTGTAGGAGACATTTATTTATATCAAAGTTTACATACTTTGGAAAATCCTCAACAAATTTTATACCCAAGCCGTTTATTTTAGCCTCTATTTGAGTATATTTATTCATTTGGTTCCCTACAACAATATTATTTCCCTCATAGGTGTTTATTCCTACAGGATAATCTTTTACAACATCATAGATTTCCGGTATTACGTCGAGAGGCAGTTTTTCCTGAAACAGAATATTCCCGCTTTTGCAGTCAATAACACATCCGCCGTTGAAAGCTAATATGTATCCGCCGTATTTTTTCAGCTCAAGAGTTTCCGCATGAGGAACGATACCTGCAACCGGTCTGCCTGACGCGAGAACTACACGTCCCCCATCCCTTTGAAATTCAATAAGCCTTTTCCGTGTTTTTTCAGTAATAAGCTTTTCCGAATTTGTCAAGGTTCCGTCAATATCCAGTGATATGATTTTGTACTTCATATAAAATCCCCTTTTCCTTATGAACATTTTACCCGATTGTTAAATCTTTGTCAATATTGAAAGAATAAACCAAAATAAGCTTTCTTAAATTCCACAAAATATTTATATGTGTATGAAATTTTTATATATAAATTTCCTTAAAATACATTGAAAAGCGAAATGTTAGTGTATAATGTAGCTGCAATGTTTACGGTCAATAGCCGTGTAATCATATATATACGGAGGTTTTGAAATGAAAAGGAATAAATTTATTTCCGTTTGCCTGACTGCTGCCTTATTAATTTCACCGACAGCCTTACTTTCGGGTTGTGTCGGAGGTCCGGTAGGTGTGTCTTCGGAAAGCAGCTCTCCGGACAGTCAGACAAGCGTTGACAATGTAACGGAAAGTGGCGGAGATACTTCCGATACGGAAGTAAAAGAGGAGGATTTCGGTCTTACGGATAATATTAAGGATGGAGTTATACTGCACGCATGGAGCTGGTCATTCAATACCATAAAAGAGAGCATGGCAGATATAGCTGCGGCAGGTTATTCCACAATACAGACCTCTCCGGCAAATGCCGTTGATGACGGCGGCGGCGGAATGCAGCTTATGGGAAAGGGTAAGTGGTATTATCAGTATCAGCCGACAAACTGGACAATAGGAAATTATCAGGTAGGTACTGAGGATGAATTCAAGGCTATGTGTGAGGAAGCAGATAAATACGGTATAAAAATTATTGTTGATGTTGTTCCTAACCATACTGCGGCGGATAAAAGTAAGGTAGAGCAGTCGTTCATAGACGCTGTGGGCGGAGCTGATAAGATCTACCATAAAAATGCAGATAAGGATATCGTATCATACAGTGACAGATTACAGTGTACCACACATTCACTTACCGGTCTTCATGATGTCAATACGGAAAATCCCGAATTTCAGGATTACTTTATCACATATTTGAATAAGCTTATCGAGGATGGTGCGGACGGCTTCCGTTATGATACCGCAAAGCATATTGCACTTCCGGACGACCCGCAGGAGGATTCATCACTGCCGAATAATTTTTGGGACAGGGTAACGACAGAAATTACAAATGCCGACAGTATTTTCAATTACGGGGAGGTTTTGCAGGGCGATAATGAAAGAATAGAAGCATATATCGAGAAAATCGGTAGAACGACTGCAAGCTCATATGGTGCGGCACTCAGAGGTTCGGTAAACAGAGGAGTATTAAAGGCGGATACTCTTTCCGATTTTATGGTCGGAGGCAGCAGTAATGTTGTTACATGGGTGGAATCTCACGATAACTATACAGGCGGAGAATCGCTTAAAATGACAGATGATAAGCTTATACTCGGCTGGGCTGTAATTGCTGCAAACGGAGAGGGTACACCGTTGTTTTATGACAGACCTTACGGTTCATCTCCGGATAATCAATGGGGAACTATGAACAGGATAGGTGCGGCAGGAAGTGATTTATATAAGGATAAAACTGTGGCGGCACTTAATCATTTCAGAAATGCAATGGCAGGTGAAACAACAGAAATGAGTAATGCGGGTGAGGATACCGGAGTATTGCTTATTTCAAGAGGTCAGAAAGGAGCTGTATTAATCAATGCCTCCGGGGAGGATAAGGACATAAGTATTGATACGAAGCTTGCTGACGGAGCATACAGTGACAGAGGAACTCAAAACGGGGACTTTACCGTATCGGGCGGTAAGCTTACAGGAAAGCTGTCTGCCGGAACTGTTGCGGTGCTTTATAATGACGGTTATACAGAGCCGGTGGAAATGCCGCAGGTATCTATATCAGCTAATAATTTTGTAATAAGCGGTGATAGTGTTGATGTTACACTTAATGTAAGCGGTGCGGACGGAGGAAAATATACGCTTAACGGAAGTGAAACTGATTTTTCCAACGGTGATAGTATTAGTGTAACTTCTGCTGATAATGGTGAGGCTGTACTTAAAGTGAGTGCTGCAAATTCCTCGGGTTATGTAAGCACTGTGACATATTGGTTCAGTCAAGGTCAGACTGTTAATAAGGGTTCGCAGATAAGCTTTCTAAAGCCTCAGTCTTGGGGAGATAAGGTATATGCCTATATCTATGACGAAACCGCAAGTCCTGTGAAAGAAAATGCTCCTTGGCCGGGTGTCGAAATGACTCCGAGCGAGGATGACGATGAGGTGAAATATGCTATAAAAGATGATGAGTGGTCAAATGGCGAAATGAACCTGAGTATCAAAAAATACACATATACCACTGATGAGGACTGGAATAACGGACTCGTAATATTCAACGATGGCGGCACTAATCAATATCCTGCATCAATGGAGCCCGGGGCAGAGTTAAAGGCAGGAAATGTTTATTCCGCCGGGGATAGTTCGGTTACGGTGGATCTGTCCGGACTTGAACCCGGAAATAATGACGGAATTACAGTAAACTTTACAAAGCCTGACAGTTGGGGTGATGACATAAATATATACGTCTATCAAAATGGCGGCAGTGAAAAGATAGCCGCATGGCCGGGTGAACCGATGACAAAGAACTCTGACGGAACATACAGCTATGTTATAAAAACAGATACTGTTACCGATCCGAGAATAGTATTCAATGACGGAAAAAATCAATATCCCAAAACGGGCGGATTTGAAGCTGTGCAAGGAAAAATGTATACTATTGATCAGACACCGTAATTAAAATTTAAACAGGTTATCGGATAAGCTTATTATGAAAGCAAAATCCGATAACCTGTTTTAGTTTTTAATTGTATTTATACAAATTGTATATATTTGTTTTTGTATACGTATTGTAATTAGATAGGGTCGGTTATGGGTGTGTACAGCTCTGGTCGTCTGTCACGGAAAATTCCCCAGCTGAAACGCATTTCGCTGATTGCGTCAAGGTCAAATTCGGCTGTTACCACACATTCGCTTTCACGATCTGCACTTTCTATAATTTCTCCTGTTTCATCCGTTATGAATGACGAGCCGTAGAAGCAAAGCGAGGAGGATTGATTGTTATTTTCTTTATCAGGTGTAACAACCTCCGTACCTATACGGTTTGCAGCTATTACAGGCATAATATTTGCCGCTGCGTGACCCTGCATACATCTTCTCCAATGCGGCATACTGTCTACGTCAAGTATTGGTTCCGAGCCAATGGCGGTCGGATACAGCAGTAATTCCGCACCCATAAGTGCCATACATCGTGCCGCCTCCGGAAACCATTGATCCCAACATATGCCAACTCCTATCTTTCCGAATTTTGTATTCCACACCTTAAATCCTGTATTGCCGGGAGAAAAATAGAATTTTTCCTGATAGTAATGATCATCGGGAATATGGGATTTTCTGTATATTCCAAGCACTGTCCCGTCCGCATCTATAACGGCAACGGAATTATATATTGAATTTATATTCTTTTCGTAAAAGCTAATAGGAATTACAACATTAAGTTCCCTGCAAATATTTTTAAAATGATTTATTGCCGGATTTTCTTCCGCACTTGTTGCAAGCTTATAGTAATTGTAATTTCTTTCCTGACAAAAATATAAGTTTTCAAAAAGCTCGGGAAGAAGTATAATATTTGCCCCATCATTTGCCGCAAGACGAACATATTTTTCTGCATTATTAATATTTTCACTTATATTATCACTCATCGAAAGCTGTACTGCCGCCGCTTTTACTTTTCTCATTTCAATCACTCCTCGTTTGTAAAATATGGTATCTGCTGAGTTATGCAGTGTATATTTCCGCCGCCTATAAGTATATCTCTCGAGTTTTTCAGACCTGTAACCTTTCTGTCGGGGAAAAGCGACTGTAGGATATCAACTGCGGTTTTATCGTTTTTATCCCCGAATTGCGGCACTATAACGGATCTGTTGGATATATAGAAGTTTACGTATGAAGCAGCAAGGCGTTCTCCGGGGATACGTGTCGGCTCTCCGTCCATGTCATCAAGTCCCATACATTCGTCCTCGGTTATATATATCGGATTCGGAAGCGGTAGCTTATGCACTTTGATTTTTCTTCCCTTGGCATCGGTCGAGTTTTCAAGTATTTTAAGACATTCAAGAGATATTTCATATTGCGGATCATTTTTATTGTCTGTCCATGCAAGTATAACCTCAGCAGGGGATATAAAAGCACATATATTATCAATATGCCCGTTTGTTTCGTCATTATATATTCCACGCTTTAGCCATATTACTTTTTTACCGCCTAAACATCGACAAAGCATTGACTCGATTTCTTTTTTTGACATCTGCGGATTTCTTCCCTTTCCGAGAAGACATTCCTCTGTTGTAAGAATTGTACCCTCTCCGTCTGTATGAATAGATCCGCCCTCTAATATGAAATTACGTTTGTCATATGTATCAACATCAAGCATATCACAAAGCTTTCTCGCCATTTTATTATCCTTGTCCCAAGGAAAATACAGACCGTCAAAAAGTCCTCCCCATGCATTGAATCCCCAATCTATACCACGGATGCTTTTGCCGTTTGTGACAAAGGTAGGAGCAACATCCCTTGCCCAGCTGTCATCGCTGCTCATTTCAACCACACGTACTTTGCCGGGGAGTGCCGTGCGTGCACTATCGTAGTCTTCGTACCTCGCACAAACAATTACCTTTTCCGATTCGGCTATTATTTCAATAAGCTCAGTAAAAGCCTTCCTCGCCGCATAGGCACCGTTTTGCCATGAATCCCTTCGGTGCGGCCATATCAGAATACAGCCGTAGTGTCGGGAAAATTCGGCAGGCATAAAAAAGCCGTCTTTAATCGGCTCACCGTGTAAAATTTCCATATTATATCTCATGCCGATTTTAAATCGTCATATACCTCCATGCAGATATTTACTTCAAATTTTTTTAAACTACATACATTATTCTACACCTAAACAGGATTTATTTCAAGACGGACAAAAGAAAACTGCTGCGGAAATTCCGCAGCAGTTCGGCCTATGTTAATTTTTACTGTTCGTTATTCTTTTTTTTATGCGAAAGAACAACCGCACCGGCTACTATCGAACCGAGCAGAATAACCGCAATGGCTGCGACAGGTGTGTTATCGGCGGTGTTTACTATTATACCGTCGTTATTATCTCCTGTGCCGGGAGTCTGAGTATCTCCTGAACCCGGGTTCTGAGTATCGTCCGTATTCGGGGTCTGTGTGTTATCTGTGCCGGAAACATCACTTGGCTCATCACCGGGATCTTCGCCCGGTTCGTCACTCGGCTCATCACCGGGATCTTCGCCCGGTTCGTCACTCGGCTCATCACCGGGATCTTCGCTTGACTCGTCACTTGACTCATCACCGGGATCTTCGCTCGACTCATCGCTTGACTCGTCACCGGGATCTTCGCTCGACTCATCGCTTGACTCGTCGCTTGATTCGTCACCGGGGTTCTGAGCTTCTCCGAGTTTTATCCAGTTTGTTCCGTCATATACCATCTGATCGCTGTATGCCATTGTAAGACCTGCCTGCATTTGAGCAGGAATCTGGTCGCTGCCGCCGTTATTAAAGATGACCATTATATGAGTGCAGTCTTTGAAATTCTCGGGAAGTTCATACTTATAGAGGTTATTTCCGCAGTCTTCCATTGCAACACCGGGCCATCCTCCATTTTCTATCTTATTGCTCGGATCGCTTTCGTCATATACATAAATATTTACATCTGACCAGCCTGTATTGGTATTGTCAAATATAACTCCGCCGCCGTTAAGCTCCGGGTACTGCTTTGCAAGCTGTTTGGTATATTTGTATTCAGCTTTAACTGACTTACCGTCCTTGTTCGTACCGGTGAGAACCAAAGAAACGGTATCTCCGGAATTTGTCTGTGCACCAATGGTTATAACATCGCCGTCACTGAATGTTCCCGAGTCACCCTCGCCGGTTGTGTATGCTGCGTCCGTTACGTCTATTGCCCTAAGAGTTACATCAAGTGTATCCGTGTTAAATACAGTACCTGTTTCAACCGATGCTTCAACCCTGCTTGTAAAGCTTGAATTGAAGATAACAGCAATACCGCTTTCGCCTACCGTACCGGTAATCGTGTCCTCGGTTACAACAAATTCATTGCCTGTAACCTCGTCCTTATAAGTTCCGGGTACAGCATAGCCGTTTCCGTTTTCTACGCTTACTTCGCCGCTTCCGTTTCCGCAAACAATTACTGCACCGCCGCCGTTGCGTGTGACTACCGCATTGTTGCCCGAAACAGTGTAGCAATCTTCAAGTCCTGCCATTGCGTTATGGAAATGGTTTACAGCGGCAATCTCGGGGCTTGTGAAGTGAAGGCTTCCTCTGTCGCCTATTCTGATACTGTCTCTTGCCGTTGCAGCAGGACGTGAGAAATAGAGTGCTGATGAGCCGTTTCTTGCAGCGGCTACGGCATATGCACGGTCTACTTCATTCTGTGTTGCACCGTTTGAACCCTGACCCTCGGCATTGGAATATGTATCGTGGCTTTCTCCCCAAAGCACCATCTTATCGGGACTTACTCCGTCATCGCTCCAGTTTCCGGAGATTGTGGGAGCAACTCCTCTTCTGAAGGATGCAAGAAGAGAATCGCTGTATGTATCGTCTGTTACGGACATATAATTTGTATATTCAGCCATAAGCTCAGCGGCATTTGCTCCGCCGGGGGAGGTAAGAATTTCTCCGTAATTATAAAGACCGAGTCCCTCCGTTACTGCGGGCCAGAAGTCGCAGCCCTCGCTCGGCAGACCTATATGTTTAGCGGCATCCCAGCGAATACCGTCAACACCAAGACTCTTGAGTTCCTCAATATATGCCTTTACAACTGCCTGAACGTGCGGATCCTCGGATTTCAGATCCTGCATACCGATGTCGCCGTTAATTACCTGATTACGGTCGTTATAGTCCTTGACTTCTCCGAGATCGTGCCAATATTGCTCGTCTTGAAGATCTTCCTGTATGCTTGTGTGTTCTCCGGCAAGGTGGTTAGCAACTACATCGACAACAACCTTTATTCCGTATTCATCTGCCGCATCACAAAGTGCTTTCAGTTCTTCCTTTGTTCCGAGACCGTTATCCTGAACGGAGAAACCGAGAGGCTGATAGAGCCAGAACCATGTGCCGGCGTTGGCACCCATCTGTGCCGGGGATGTCTGTATGGTCGAGAAGCCTGCTCTTGCGATATCCTCAAGCTCGTCCTTGATATCATTGTATTTCCAGTCGAAGCAATGGAGAATTGTGCCGTCCTGAATATTCTCCTTAAGCTCGTAACTCTGCATTTCGGGATCATCCGCTGCCGAAACCGCAGTCAGACTTCCGAATGCACCCGCAACAAGGGCAGCTGTCAGGGCAAGGGTAAGTGCTTTCTTGCCGTACTGCTTTTTGTTATTCATTCATCTCACTCCTAAAAAAATTTGCATACGTAATTTTGTTGCAGTGCAAAAATACTGCACTGTCTGCAAAAACATATCTGATATTATTGTAGCATTTAAGCAAATAATTTGCAATAATATTTTTTAATTTGAATTGTTTTTTTTAGTCAATGTTTAGATTTACTATTAATTTTGTAAGAAATGTATAATTATTGAATCCTGTATTTAGCGATAATCTATATTATTTTTCTCCCCCTTTCGGTATATTAACAGAAACGGTATATGTTTTTTGTGTATTGTGACAATATTAAAACCTCGCCGAGCTTATTTTACGGCGAGGTTCTTTGATTTTTACTGACTTGTATCAGAAGAAAATTTCATTTTGAGTGAATTTATTTTTGATTGGTCAACCTGCTGTGTCTGATACCAGCCCTTTGCCTGCATCTGACTGTAAATCTGATCCTGAATATTCAGAGCTGTATTCAGTGATTGTGAAAATGCCTGATGCACGTCTGAGCTTGAGGATTCAATTGCACCGTGCATATAAAGGTCACATACACCCTTTTCAAGAAGGAGTATATTTTCCATAAGATCTCTGTCGTTCATTATAATTCCTCCTTAAAGCAAGTTATAGAAGTTGCGGAATATTGCCTTGTGCTGTTGTTCGATCTGCTGAGCGAAAGTTTTCAGTTCGCTGTCTTGGATACGCTGAATGGTTTCACAGCACTGTGTCTGTAAATACTGCTCGTGTCCGAGTGCGTCTTCAACATAAAGAAGCTCTTTTTCTGTCATAATAATACCTCCTCAGATTTAAGACATTGATTTTTTTCGCTGTCTTAATTACGTTATTATTATGAACCGGTTATCAGCAAAATATTCAGCATTTCAATTTTTATTTTTATTAAAATTTATCAAAATATGTTGTATAATAGAATTATTTATTGTATAATATTTGCATATCGGCTGCAAATTTTGTTTGTGCTTTGTCGCTACGGATGAAAAATTTATTTTTAACGGTAAAAAATTAATATTTTTACTATCCTGTCGGCTTTTGGAATCGTCTATATTATGCAGGGATATTTATATGTTAAATATTTATCCCAGAGAAATTATTTTGAATGGAGGAATATTATGTCAAATTTAAAAAATCGTGTGAAAAATTTTATTGGCAGAGCGGTTGCTGTTGTATTGTCGGCGGCAATGCTTGGGGGCTTTGCCGAGGCAGGCACGTCTGTTGCCGCAGCCGGTACTGTGTCGAAAGGTGGCAGCAGTGGCGTAAGTACAAATAATGATATTTCGATTAATTCAACAAATTCATTCGGAGATCTTATTTCAAAAGAGATTTCCGATGAGGACATTGAAGAAAGTGAAACGGTAGGATATAAAATTTTTACGGCGGAGGTTACGGGAAATAAGGTTTCGGTTGAGTTTCAGACATTAGAGCCGGGGACGCTTGTAGCGGCGATTTATGACGAAAGCGGAACAACGCTTATTTCCACAGGAAAGACAGATATAAGTGCGGAAGATACGACTGCCGGTATTACACTTGATACAAACAGTATGCCGAAATATTTTTATCTCAGAGTTTTTCTTGTGGATACAACAACACTCCGTCCAATGTGCAAGGTATATGATTGCCCGAATTACACAAAGGAAATGCAGGAATTTCTTGCCAAGACAACAGATGATTTTGAAAGTGATTCCGTTTTGAATTTGGACAATGACAAAACAAACAATTTTGCCGTTTACAGTGATGAAACAAAGGTCATACCCGAGAGCAAAACAAAGAATAAGGTTGTATCTGCCGATGACGAACGCGGTATTTATGTATTTGAGAATATAGACAGCAATATTTCCTCACTGAAATCGGGAGATGTATTTGCATATGAATATGGTGACGATAATCTTATTATTGTCAAGGTTGGCAATATTACAATCAACGGAACAAAAGCGACCGTGACGAGCCGAGAAACATCTATGGATGAGGTATTTGATTATGTAAAAATAGATGAGGATGCCGATACATCCGAGGTAACAGTTGACGATTCGGAGCTTGAGGAAGGCATTACATATGAGGGCAAGTCGAGTGAGTCCGGCTCGGATAAGGGAAAGTCATATAACGCAAAAGCGTATAGTAATTCCGGAATTAGTACTACCGGAATGGATATAGGCGGTACTGTTTCCGAAAGTGTAAAATTTGATGTTGCCGGTAAAAAGATCGGCAGTGATGACAAATATGTAAAGGTGTCGGCAAAAATAGACGTCAAAATGGGTGCAACGATGAAGCTTTATATTACCAAAGCTTATCAATATTTTGAATTTGGTTTGGACTATTCAACAAAAATTAGTCTTGCACTTGAAATGAAGAGTAAATTCCCGTTTGAACTGCCGCTTGCAAAATTCGGGTTTGCAATTTGTCCCGGACTATATGTGGAACTTACACCTTCGATTGTTGTTGAAGCGAGCGTAAGCTTAGAAGTAAGCGGAACATTGGAGGGTGGTATAGGCTTTAGGGTATCTAATTCTAAAGGACTTGAAAATACGAGTAAAACTCCGTCCTTTAAACCGGAATTTAAAATAGAAGGAACAGTATTTATCGGTTTATCGCTTGAACCCAAGGTTAAGGTTTTGAGTGAATATATTGCAGAGGTAAGTGTAGATGCGACGGCCGGTGTTGAGGTTAAGGCAAGTTTTACTGTTAAACCAAAAGAAAAGGATGTTATTCACGAATGTAAAAAATGCATAGACGGCGACATTTCGTTCAAAATGACAATTGATATAAAAGTCAAATTACTTAATATGAAAAAATTGACTTTCGATTTTAAAGTATTGGGATATACAGCACACTTATGTGATTTTTATTGGTCGCTGGATTTTGGTGAATTTGGTTTTAAGAAATGTCCGCATAAGAAATATCGGTTGGAGATAAAAACAGTAGACCAGAGTAAGACCCCCGTTGTCGGTGCATTTGTCGAGGTAAACGGCGAAACGCACACTACGGATTCAAACGGTGAGGTTGTAGTTGAAATTCCTGCTAATCCGTTAAGTATCATAGCTTACAAAGACGGCATAGGTTATGCCGCAAAGTATGATTTTAATATAGAATATGATAAAAAATCCATAACAATGGTTCTTTCTTTGCAGGATAATCTCAAATTCAATTGGAATTTGTCAAGCGGAAATTTTGAAAGTCCGAGTACTGCAAAAGGTAATTGGGCGTATGTTACTACCGGCAGTTGTACTAATGCAGCCATAGATAAACAGGGAAATCTATATATGTGGGGAGCTAATTGGTATGGTCAAATAGGTGATGGAACAAAAGACGATCTTCTGAAACCAAAAAAGATAATGTCAAATATAACGTCTGTAATTATACACAACGAGACTACTGCGGCAATAGACAAATTTGGAAATCTTTATATGTGGGGCCGGAATGACTATGGTCAAGTAGGAGATGGAACAACAACTAATTGTCTTAAACCAAAGATGATATTGTCAGATATAGTTTCTGTAAGTTTAGATGATAATAAAAGTTTAGCTGAAGTTACTACTGCCGCAATAGACAAATCCGGAAATCTGTATATGTGGGGAGGAAACGTGCATGGTCAAATAGGAGATGGAACAAAAACGGATTGTTTTAAACCAAAAAAGATAATGTCAAATATAACTTCTGTAATTACGTGCGATCAGACTACTGCCGCAATAGACAAATCCGGAAATCTATATATGTGGGGAGCTAATGGCTTTGGTCAAATAGGAGATGGAACAGAAACTGATTGTTTTAAACCAAAAAAGATAATGTCAAATATAACTTCTGTAATTACGGAATGGCATACTACTGCCGCAATAGACAAATTTGGAAATCTCTATATGTGGGGACTTAATGATAACGGTCAAATAGGAGGTGAAACAAGGAGTGTTTGTCTTAAACCAAAAAAGATAATGTCAAATATAGCATCTGTAAGTAGAGATAGCGGCACTACTGCTGTGATAGATAAATTAGGCAATCTCTATATGTTTGGAGACAATTACTATGGTCAAATAGGAGATGGAACAAGGAATGATTGTTATAAACCAAAAAAGATAATGTCAAATATAGCATCTGTAATTGTGAATTGGAGCAATGCTGTCGCAATAGACAAATTGGGAAATCTCTATATGTGGGGAGCTAATGGGTATGGTCAAATAGGAGATGGAACAGGGAATGATTGTTATAAACCAAAAAAGATAATGTCAAATGTAGTATATGGAGATTTAGATTCTGCTTGTGTTTGTACAATAGACAAATCCGGTAATCTCTATATGTGGGGACAGTCTGCTTTTGGGGGAGAAGTTTGGAGAGAGGACAGATATACCCCAACCCTGATACCATACCCAACCGATACAAGTAAAATATTGAACACCAAAGCACAGCCGATAGCAACTGTAAAGGCAACAAGTGCAAATACAAAAACAAAACAGTTTACCTCACTGACCCCGAACTGTACATATAATTTTTATGTAGTGCAGACAAGAGATACAAAGGATATATTGAGTGACGACAACCTGCTGTATATAAGCCAGGCAACTGCTGACGAAAACGGTAAGCTGACCGTAACATATGATACCGCAAAGGGGTTTGAGAGAGAAGAGTGTTTTGTAATACAGGCACAACAGACGGATATTGCTAATGCGGAAATAAAGATTGACAGCATAACCGCAAACGGAACAGAGCAGAGCGTTGAACCGATTGTGACCGTAGACGGTGAAACACTTATGAACGGTATTGATTATGACCTTGCCGGAGATTTTAAGGTAAAAGAAACCGGAGAATATACTATAACGGTTCTCGGAACAGGTATGTATAAGGGCGAGAAAACGGTAAGCTTTAAGGTGATTGGCGAGGAGCCGAAAAGCATAAAGCTTAACAAGACAAGCATTACTCTTGAAAAAGGCAAGAGCGAAAAGCTAACGGCAACAATAACCCCGAATAACGCTGCAAACAAGAGCGTGACATGGACAAGCTCCGATGCAAAGGTAGCCACTGTATCAAACGGTACGGTTAAGGCAGTAGCCGCAGGAACGGCCACAATAACGGCAAAAACAAGCAATGGCAAAACGGCAACATGTAAGGTAACAGTAAAGAACCCCGTAGTAGCTGTAACGGGCATAAAGCTGAACAAGACAAGCATAACCATTGAAAAAGGCAAGAGTGAAAAGCTTATGGCAACCATAAGCCCGAATAACTCTACAAACAAGAGCGTGACATGGACAAGCTCCGATACAAAGGTAGCCACTGTATCAAACGGTACGGTTAAGGCTGTAGCCGCAGGAACGGCAACAATAACAGCAAAAACAAGCAACGGCAAAACGGCAACCTGTAAGGTGACAGTAAAGAACCCCGTAGTAGCTGTAACAGGCATAAAGCTTAACAAGACAAGCATAAACCTTGAAAAGGGCAAAACAACTACTTTGACGGCAACTATAAGCCCGAGTAATGCCACAAATAAAACACTAAAGTGGACAAGTTCAAATACCAAAGTTGCAACTGTATCAAACGGTAAAATAACAGCGAAAGCCGCAGGAACGGCAACTATTACCGCACAAACAGCAAACGGTAAAAAGGCAACGTGCAAAGTAACTGTAAATAACCCCAAGACGGTAAACCCAACAAGTGTAAAACTAAGCAAGACATCTGTTACATTATACAAGGGCAAGACCACTACGCTTAAGGCAACCGTAAACCCGAGTAATGCCACAAACAAAAAGGTAACATGGAAGACAAGCAACAGCAAAGTTGCGACTGTATCAAACGGTAAGATAACAGCCAAAGCCGCAGGCACGGCAACAATAACCGTACAAACAGCGAACGGCAAAAAAGCAACGTGTAAAGTAACTGTAAAGAACCCCAAGACGGTAAACCCGACAAGCGTAAAACTAAGCAAGATGTCCGTTACATTGTACAAGGGTAAAACCACTACACTTAAGGCAACCGTAAATCCGAGTAATGCCACAAACAAAAAGGTAACATGGAAGACAAGCAACAGCAAGGTTGCGACAGTATCTAACGGTAAAATAACAGCGAAAGCCATAGGCACGGCAATTATTACCGCACAGACAACAAACGGTAAAAAAGCAACGTGTAAGGTAACTGTAAAGAACCCCAAGACGGTAAATCCGACAAGCGTAAAACTGAGCAAAACATCTGTTACACTCGGCAAGGGCAAAACCACTACACTTAAGGCAACCGTAAACCTGAGTAATGCTACAAACAAAAAGGTAACATGGAAGACAAGCAACAGCAAGGTTGCGACAGTATCTAACGGTAAAATAACAGCGAAATCCACAGGTACGGCAACTATAACAGTACAAACAGCAAACGGCAAAAAGGCAACGTGCAGGGTAACGGTCAAGAGCCTGCCGACAAGTGTAAAACTGAACACAGCCTCCGCAACACTTGCAAAGGGCAAGACTCTTACTCTCAAGGCAACCGTTACACCGAGTAAAAACGTAATTAACACCGTTACATGGTCTACATCTGACAGCAAAGTGGCAACAGTAAAGAACGGTAAAGTAACCGCCAAGGCAAAGGGTACGGCTACGATAACAGTAAAGACCTCTAACGGTAAAACGGCAAAGTGCAAAATTACAGTAAAATAAACTGCTTCGATCCCTCGGCTGTCAATCGGGCTTAATCGGTCTGATTGACAGCCCTTTTTTAAAAAAACCGGCTCAAGGTTTACATAAAAAACGTAAATAATAGGATTTTTTACTTGCCGAACCGATTAATATATGTTATACTATCAGTGTTGACTGCCTGTAGCACAGCCGGATAATGCATCAGACTCCGACTCTGAAGATCGGGGGTTCGAATCCCCCCGGGCAGGTTCTTTGATAAAAATTTGTATGAGATGAAATGTTAAGCTTATTATGTTTGTTGCCTGTGTTTTCAAGGGGGCATTGTATGAATAATAATTTTATGTTTTCGCCTAACCTTAACCCTTATGCCGATAATGCAAAATTTATAAAAAAGTCACTCAATCTGCGGCATTTTGTGTTTATCGCCCTTGGCATCGCTGCTATGCTTGTCTGTCTGGTGTATGCGGAAATATATACGTTCCATATGGCATCGGGAAACGGTACGGTTTTTGAGAGTCGTCAGAATATGGCTGTTCAGGTGCTGACCTTTTTTGTGTTCGGGGCGAGAGTGTTTTATTTTATCGCCGCCCTTTTGGTTCCATGCATAGGAACGGTCAATTTTATTCAGCACTTGAAAGACAGGGAAAGTCCGATTTTGCCTAATTCCCTTGCCAATACGGGCAGCTTTTTCTTTATTTCCTGCATTGTATATAGCACCATAATGTTCTTCTTTTCAATCGCTCAGATGGGTATGACATTGATTTCAGGAAATTATGACACCATCAACGAACTTAAGTTTGATTTGGGGAAAATATTTTTTTCGGATATGTTATTGTCAGCTGTATTTATAATTTGGTCAATAAGCGGATTGGTGTTTTGCTCGTCTGTCAGGAAAACCTTGAAATGTTTAGCACTCTCGGATAAGGGAACGACATTTTTCATTGTGATGTCCGCTATAGCTGCGGCATTTTGCTGTGCGGTTGGTATGATTTATAATGTATGCGGGTTCGAGTCGGGAATTTTTTATTTATCCGACGGCAGTACGATGCTGTCCGATGCGATAAAGCGTAATGCCGCAGCTGTAGTTATGTTTAACCTGTTCTGTGTTGCATCAATAACAGTTATTCTGAATGCTTCCTTTTTTGCGATAAATTATCGTTTAGCAGTAAGGGCAGCCCAACTTTCTTTCTCGGGTTACGGCTCCAATCTTTATATGAACGGCGACAGCACAGCGGCTTCCTATTATCAGAGTTATTATACATCTCCCGACAGTAATGGTGCGAATCCGCAGGCAACAGAGCCTTTTGGAGTGAATACTGTACCGCAGGCTGCGGGCAACGGGGATTTTGTACATATAGAATTTCCGAAGAATAATGACGGCAGTATAGGGTCGTCCGAAAATGAAACGGTTGTTTGTAATATATGTAGGGCAGTCAACAGACCGGAAAGTGAATTTTGCTCCGGGTGTGGGAATGATCTTCGGAAATGATATGAAAATGTAATTCCTGCTTGAACTTGTGCGGTTAATGTTGTATAATGATGTTGTTAATTGATTGATTATACGCGGAGGATATTATGAAAAAAGTTTTACTGTTTGTATTATTGTTATCGACACTTGTTTTATTCGGAGGATGCTTAGGTACCGGCGGACCGTCACTTGAGGAGGTCAAAACGGAGGAAGCGGCTGATCCCGAGAAGGTGAAAATAAGTAATTATACTGAAAATCTTATGGGTCTTGAAAGATATCTTGTTGCTTTGGGATATATTCCCGAAAAGACCGAACCGCAGGAGCTTATGTGTTCTGTTTTGGGAGCAAAGGCCGGCGACCGTTTTAATTTCAAAGTAGATGGTGCAGTGGTATATGTTGAGCTTTTTGAATACGATACGGATAACTTGAATGACGATGCCAAGAGGGTTATCAGTGAGGTAAAGAAAGACGGAAAGTATTATGTTTTCGGTGAAAATGCCAACGTGAGCAATGCTGCATATGAGGCAACCTTGTCACCTGACAATAAATACCTTGTGTCCTACACTGTAAATAGCGGAGATGAGGCAAATACCAAACGTAAGGAAGATTTTATCAATGCTGTTGTAAATTTTGATAAGGCTGATGGATAATTTTATAATACTATGAACGAAGAAACCGCTGCATTTATGAAGTGCGGCGGATTTTTGCCTTTATTAACATATATTACCGTAAGGAATAATATATAAAGTACGTATAAATTTATAAAAAATACAGATAGTAATATTATTGCTAAAAAGGCAATAGAGAATACAATTTGTAGAAACAGAAAAAAGTAGTTGACAAAGGGGAAAGAGTGTGG
>X301_European_Hare__coassemble_1092_pt1 | contig 20573 bp, 17 predicted proteins | sample X301_European_Hare__metabat2_low_PE_012 | metagenome-assembled genome bin X301_European_Hare
ATACTTATTGCAACAGGTTTTTGTGCCTCTGTTGCGTTTACTTTGAAAAATAACACTTTTGTTTCAAAAGAACTCATAATTTTATGTAATACTTGATTTATTCAATACAATAGGGTATAATTATACCAGAATACACGTTGAAAGAGGTAAAAACCGATGTACAATGATTTAATGGACAGTATAGGCTTTGTAGGAAAATATGACAGTGTAATATCCACCGCCATGATGGATGAGCTTAAAAGGCAGCAGCAGAATCTTGAGCTTATCGCTTCGGAAAATATAGTTTCACCGGCGGTGATGGCTGCTATGGGTTCGGTTCTGACTAATAAGTATGCAGAAGGATACCCGGGAAAAAGATATTACGGCGGATGTCAGTATGTTGATGTTGTAGAGCAGGTAGCCATAGACCGTGCCTGCGTGCTCTTTGGCTCCAAGTTCGCAAATGTACAGCCGCACTCCGGGGCACAGGCTAATACGGCAGTATATTTTTCGGTACTCAAACCCGGTGATACCGTAATGGGTATGACACTTTCCGAGGGAGGACATCTTACTCATGGCTCACCCGTGAATATTTCGGGAAAATATTATAACTTTGTTTCCTACGGAGTGGATCCGGTAACGCATAGAATTGATTACGATAAGGTATATGAAATTGCAATGGAAAACAAACCGAGACTTATCGTCTGCGGTGCGTCGGCTTATCCGAGAATTATAGATTTCAAGCGTTTCAGAGAGATTGCAGACGAATGCGGAGCATACCTTATGGTCGATATGGCTCATATAGCAGGTCTTGTTGCAGCAGGTGTTCATCCGAGTCCCGTTCCTTATGCTCATTTCACAACAACCACCACTCACAAAACTCTAAGAGGTCCGAGAGGCGGCATGATCCTTACAAATGACGAGGAGCTTGCAAAGGGAATAAACAAGGCTGTTTTCCCCGGAACACAGGGCGGTCCGCTTATGCACGTCATAGCTGCAAAGGCGGTATGCTTCGGCGAGGCTCTTAAACCCGAATTTAAGACCTACGGCGAAAATATCGTAAAAAATGCACAGGCTCTTGCACAGGGGCTTATAAACAGAGGAAACAAGCTTGTTTCCGGCGGAACAGACAATCATGTTATGCTTCTTGATCTTACAGACAGTGAGGTTACGGGCAAGGAGCTTGAACATCGACTTGATGCTGTACGCATAACCGCAAACAAAAACACTGTACCGAATGAAAGGAGAAGTCCGTTTGTAACAAGCGGTGTACGTCTTGGTACTCCGGCTGTTACAACAAGAGGTCTTGGTGTTGCCGAGATGGATAAGATTGCGGAATTCATAACGCTTGCACTCAATGATTTTGAAAACAGTGCCGATTCCATAAGAGCAGGTGTTGATGAGATCTGCAAAAACTTCCCGCTTTATTAATATACAAACAAGTTATGATTCAGATGCTTAGACTTCCATATCTAAACATCTGAATTTCATATATGTGTAAAGGGGGGCCAATAATGGTTCATTGTAATATTATAAAAGACTTTATCCCACAATATGTTAAAGGAACATTGAGTGAGGAATCAAAGGATTTTATTAATAACCATTTGAGTGAATGTCCCGAGTGTAAAAAATTATTTAACAGTAAAAATTTAAATAAAACGCAAAATTGTACGGATAGTTTATCGGAAAATATTAAAAAGGAACGCAAAAAAATCATATTACGATTTTCCATTTCTATAGTTGCCGTCATAATTGTTCTTTTTGCTGTATTTGGGTATTTTTTTGGTGTTAAGGGAAACACATGGTTTGCAGAAATAACAACGGAGTCTAATAAAGTTTATGAAAATCATCCGGAGATAAATGAAATAGAAGCCGCTTCAAAAGCTATAGTTGAACATTTCCGCAATAATTATGGCGGCTGCGTATTATTAAGCGTGGAATACAAGGCCGATGATGATTACGATCCTCTTAACAAACAAATCGGTTTTAACGTTCGTTACTATAATCCGAATGGTAATAAATACGGTTCCGGATTCAAATATAATGCTTATTACTGGTATGTTGAATATAATAAAGAAAACGATGAATGGCAGTACGGCGGCAGTGTACCTTGATAAAATCAGGACTGTAGTATAGCGTATAAACTACGCAAACTACAGTCCCTATATTTTTTGACTAATTTAAAGTATGTTTTTGGATATGGTCAATGGCCTTGTATATTTTCTTTTGAGAAAATATATTATTCCTATGATTATCATTGCAGCAGTTCCTACTGCAAGCTCAATCAGAATTGAGAAAAGATACCCACCATCTGCAAAGCTTGCATTGGTTATCTGTATAGCCTCCGTTACGGCTATTCCGCCGCCCTCGTTCTCAATAAGTATTGCAGTTCCGGCTATAAGTGCCGCATATTCTGCGGCAAGGAAAACCAAAAACGAAATAATCCCGCATATTACCGCACTCAACCTTGTTGCCCTCTTTCCCGTAACGACAAATCCGGCAAAGCTCAATAATACAATAACACCGCCAAATATGCCGTAAAGTGAAATAAATTGATAAAGAAGTACGTATATCGATGCTCCTAAAAAAGCACCGAAAATCGCCCCTGCTATTCCGGCCGGCATATTCTGCTTTTTCTTCTCAAACATATCTCGCCTTTTTGCATATTGCCGCCTTTTTCTGACAATACACCTGTCGCATATAGGCACAAGGTTACGCCCGACAACATATAAGCCGGTTTTTTTGTTTCTTGAGCAAACACCGCATATAGGTGTAAGTAAATCGCTTTTGCACAATTCCATTATAAATTTTGCAACCGACTTAAGATTTTCTCTGTCTATTTCCGAATCAACGGTCATCTTAACGGACAGAATTATTTTTTTATTCTTATATACAGCTTTTGTTATAAAACTCTTATTTTCCGCTGCAAAGCTCTTAAGCTTTCCCGAAACAGCACCAATATCGCCCGCAGCAGAATTGAGGGAAAGCAAATATCTTTTTTCCTTGCTGTTAAATTCTATCATCGTATGAAAACCCTCATAGCTGTTAAAAGCCGTTTGTGATTTACTGTTGTAACGGTAGCCTATTGTTATGAGAAATTCACGAAATTCACTTTCCGTCAATATATCACCACCTCAAAAAGTGTAAGAAACAATTATGTCAATTTTACAGAGCGATTTTTTACTTTACTTTCCTTTATTAAAGCTATTGCCGATGCTATTGATGTTGCAGCAAAGGTGATAATGCCGAAAATATTATTATATATCAAAGTTCCGGTGTACTCTGAATCCTGCATAAAGTACGGTATAAGGTCAAGTGCATCACGGAACGTCACAGAAATTCCTTCCGCTGTCAAGGCATTGTACATATCTATACCGGCAGCAATATACATTCCTAAGAAAAGGAAAATAAAGGAAATAATTATTGATAAAACAATACCGGCGGTGGAAATCTTTTTTCCCAACCATTTAAAGCCCATTACTCCTCCGAAACCGGCTACTAATCCGGCCATCCATCCTATTCTGCCCATTACGGAGAACAAAATCCATATCAAAGCTCCGCATATTCCGCCAAGTATGGCTCCGAGAACACCCATAGGATAATTCATCCGTATCGAGGAATCCGATAAAATATTTTCCACTACATTGTTTTGCATTGTGCCGTAACATCCGTCACACAAGGCATATACATTATTTTCAATGGAATATACATCGACATCACCATACCTGCCGCAGACTGAACAGCACGGAGTACATTCAAACTGATTTACGCAGTACATAATAAAATTTACAGCATCATTTACACCCGGAGTAATATCCGAGGTAATCTGATAGCATATATGTATCTGTTTTCCTTCAAAAAAAGCGGTTTTCAGCATATTCTGTCTTTGAGAAGCAAATTGATGGAGTGCGGTTCTCAGGGGGTCAATCATGCCATCCTTGGCAGGTCTGCAAGCAGCAGTTACATTATACTCTTTGGAAGCCGGATTTACCCGTACTATAAATGCAATATTATTTATTTTCCTGTATGCCACAGCTGTAACGTCATCATATCCGAATCCCATCGCCTGAAGCTGCTCTCTATACTTAGCCATATTTTACCCCCATCTGTTTTAATATATTGTTATAATTCATATCTGCAACGTTTCTTATGATAAATCCGCTATCGGTTATAACCTAAAATAAAGGGGTATAGAAAATTCATATACCCCTTTATTCGTGTTGTTTATTTTTCTTACCGGCTTATTTGGATTTTACTTTCCAAAGCTCGGAAGCATACTCGAGTATTGTACGGTCGGAAGAGAACTTACCGCAGTTTGCAGTATTCTTAAGGCACTTATAACCGAATGCCCTTCTGTCCTTGTAATCGTTGTTTACTCTGATCTTCGTTTCAATATACTCGGGAAGATCTCTGAGTATGAAGTAATGGTCGGGCTTATGCCAGCTTGCACCCTTGAGGAGAGAATCATGAAGCTCCTTGAATGAGCCTTCGCCCTTCTTTCCGCCGTCTGTGAAACGACCGTCAATAAGGGTATCAATCACTCTCTTAATTTCCTCGTTCTCCTCATAAATCTTCTCGGGATCATAATTTTCTTTAAGCTCGTTAATTTCCTCAACTCTTGCACCGAAGATATATTCATTCTCTTCGCCTGCACATTCAGCTATTTCAATATTAGCACCGTCATAGGTACCTATTGTAACTGCACCGTTAGCCATAAACTTCATGTTTGAGGTACCTGAAGCCTCTGTGCCGGCTGTTGAGATCTGCTCGTGAATATCTGCTGCCGGAATAATCTTCTCAGCATAGGATACATTGTAGTTTGCTACGAATACGACCCTCATCTTCTGATTTACTTCGGGGTCATTATTTACAAGATTAGCTATCTCATTAATATATTTGATAACAGCTTTAGCTCTTGCATAGCCGGGAGCTGCCTTTGCACCGAAAATAAATGCAGTCGGTGTGAAATTCGGCAGCTTGCCCTCTTTAATGCGGAAGTACAGTGCCATGATTGAGAAAGCATTCATAAGCTGTCTTTTGTACTCATGCAGACGCTTAACCTGGATATCAAACATGAAAGAGGGATCAATATAAACATGATCGTGCTTCTGAATGAAATCGGAAAGCTCTCTCTTTTTGATGTACTTAATCTCATTGAACTTATCAATGGTTTTTTCATCGATATGATCCTCAAGCTTCTTGAGTTCGTCAAGATTGCGGATCCATTTCTTACCGATAAGATCCGTAATAAACTCGGAATACTCGGGGTTGCACAGTGCAAGCCAGCGACGCTGTGTTACACCATTCGTCTTATTCTGGAAACGCTCCGGATAAAGCTCATACCACTCCTTGAGGGTTTCATCCTTAAGAATCTGAGTATGGATGGCAGCAACACCGTTTACATAGCTTGATACATATGTAGCCATACGTGCCATGTGTACAACATGACCGTCGTCTATTCTCATATTGTCAATCTTTTCCTGCTCAACGCCCTTATTCTTAAGCTCCGAAAGAAGTCTGTCGTTGATTTTTACGATTATATCATATACATCGGGGAGGATGCTTGTCATAAGCTTGATATCCCACTTTTCAAGAGCCTCCTGCATAACAGTATGGTTAGTATACGCAAATGTTCTCTGAGCAATATCAAATGCGGTATCGAAGCTGAGACCGTCATTTTGGAGAAGTCTGATAAGCTCGGGGATTGAAATTGTCGGGTGGGTATCATTGAGCTGTATAGCTGTTTCAACGGGGAACTGTGAATAATCGTTTCCGTGTCTTCTCTTATATCTCTTGATAATATCCTGAAGTGAAGCGGAGGAGAAGAAATACTGCTGCTTAAGCCTTAGCACCTTTCCGTCATAGCTGTTATCGTTCGGATAAAGAACCTTTGAGATATTCTCTGCATCATTCTTTTCCTTAACGGCCTCATCATACTTGCTGTCATTGAACTCAAGGAAATTGAAGTTATTAACAGCCTCTGCCTCCCACAGACGGAGAGTATTGATGTTATCCGTGCCATATCCGATTATAGCCATATCATACGGCACAGCTTTTACTGTCTGATCGGCAAAATTAACTGTAACCGTATCCTCTGATCTTCTTATGCACCACGGATCGCCGAAACGCTGCCAATCGTCAGCTACTTCAACCTGGAATCCGTCTATTATCTCCTGCTTGAACAAACCGTATTTATAGCGTATTCCGTAGCCGTCAAGCGGTACATCATGTGTAGCTGCGGAATCAAGGAAACAGGCGGCAAGTCTGCCGAGACCTCCGTTTCCGAGAGCGGCATCGTCGATTTCCTCAAACACATTGATATCTACACCTTTATCGGCGAGAAGCTTTGTTGTCTGCTCCAAAACTCCCAGGTTATACAGGTTGTTGTAAACCATACGACCCATAAGGAATTCTGCTGACAGATAATAAGCTCTTCTCTGATTTGCATGATTTCTCTTGCTCTCAGCCCATTTCTCCGAGATATCGCCCATGATTGCCTTGCCGAGTGCATCGTGAAGCTCTGCGGGTGAAAGCTCTCCGAGTTCTTTGCAATACTCGTTCTTTGCTGTAAGCACGAGGTTGTCGATAATGGCATTTTTCTTCATTTTTTTGTCATCCTCCAGCCTTCTGTAATTTTTGGACAAATTATAAAGTTTCTTCGCAAGTTTGGGAGTTGCGGCTCCTTTTTTCATTCTCCAGGCCCAGTTTCCGCCGAGGGTTGACGGTATGTTTATTCTTGCCTCTGATCCGAGACCGAGGACATCCTGCATCTGAACTATTGCATAATCACTCACGCTTGAATAAGCCGTGCGGATAAAGCCCCAGTTATATCCCTCTGTTTTATCAAGGCGACAATATTCTTCGGCAAATGCAACATCCTTTTCGGATGCCTGACTGAGCCAACCCATAATGGTATCATTGTCATGCGTACCCGTATAGCATACGCTGTTGCTGGTATAATTATGGGGAAGATAATTACTGTCTTCCTTGGAATCGAATGCAAATTCAAGAATTTTCATACCCGGATACCCGGATTCCTCAAGAAGCTTCTTTACGCCCGGTGTCTGAAGACCGAGATCCTCCGCAATAATCGGAATATCTCCCAGACGCTGCTTCATTTTTTCAAAGAATCTCATCTTGGGACCGTCTATCCACTCGCCCTTGACAGCATCCTTTGCACCATAGGGTATAGCATAGAACTGATCGAATGCTCTGAAGTGGTCTATACGGGTAACATCAAACATTCTTGCTGCACCGGCTATTCTTCTTATCCACCAGTCAAAGCCTGTTTCCTCAAGATAGATCCAGTCATAAAGGGGATTTCCCCAAAGCTGTCCCGTTTCCGAAAAATAATCCGGCGGGCAGCCCGCAACGCAAACAGGTCTGCGTTCGTCATCGAGCCAGAACACATCGGGATTTGCCCATGTATCGGCACTGTCCATTGCCACGTATATGGGCATATCTCCGAACAGCTTTATACCGTTGTCATTGGCATATTCCTTAAGCTCAGCCCATTGCTTATAGAACATGAACTGCGTCCATTTCCAGAACATCACGTCCTCATAAAGCAACCTGAGATAGTAATCTATTGTATCGGGATTGCGGTATTTGATAAGCGGATCGGGCCATTCCGTCCATGCCTTATCGTCAAAGAATTTCTTGACCGACATATACAAGGCGTAATCTGTCAGCCAGCTGTTCTCATCCCTCATAAAATCCCAAAATTCCTGCTGATTCTTCTGCTTGAAAGCCTCATAAGCCTGTCTGAGAACATCAAATCTCACATTGTATATTCTTTCATAATCAATATACTGTGCATTTGAACCCCAATCAATCTTTTTCAGCTCTTCACGAGTCAGCAAGCCGTCTTCGCAAAGCAGGTCAAGGTCTATCATATACGGATTTCCCGCATATGTTGAAAACGACTGATACGGCGAATCACCGTAGCTTGTCGGACCTACCGGCAGCAGCTGCCAGTACGTCTGACCCGAAGCCTTGAGAAAGTCAATAAACTCATAGGCTGCCTTGCCCATTGTGCCTATTCCGTAAGGAGAAGGCAACGAAGTTATCGGCATTAATATGCCTGCACTTCTTGGCATAGATAAATCATCTCCGTTCTATTATATTATATTATTCTGCTTTTTTCCATCTACAGTTCGCATTTTACTCATACTTTTTACATTCGTCATATATTTTATCATAAAATTTAAATATAATCAATACTTTTGCACAATTTTTTAATGCAAAAAAACAAAAAAACTTACACTTTCTTTTTTCTTACTCATTTACCACATAAAAACCTGCCCGTAAATCCGACCGTAATACTAAAACAATCGGGACAAGCATAGACTATATTACAAAAGCTCCGCAATATCCTTTGCAATTCTGATTGCATTAACCGAAGCAAGCTCTCTTATCCTATTTCTGTCATTTTTTCCGTTTTCGGAAAAATTGAATTTATATGCCATGCTTTCCTTTGCCGCGACTCCTATATACACAAGCCCCACAGGCTTTTCATCGCTCCCTCCTCCCGGACCGGCTATACCTGTTGTTGATATTCCTATATCCGCTTTGGAAATTCGTTTTATTCCCTCCGCCATCTCAATGGCGGTCTGCTCGCTGTATTCCGTATATTTATCAAGTGTTTCCCGTGATACTCCCAACAGCTCATGCTTTATCCGGTTTGAATAAGAGCATACCCCGCATTCTATAACCTCTGAAGCTCCCGGTATGCCGGTAATAATCTCGGATATCATTCCTCCCGTCAGGCTTTCGGCAGAGGCAATTTTTAACCCCTTGCCTTTCAACAGGTCAACGAGCTGCTTACTTATTTTTTCTTCCATAACATAACCTCCCATTGATATATGTACTTATTTTATCATTTATTGAACAAAAACACAATAATTTTGTTATAAATCACGAAATTAATCATTCCGGTACATAGATATACGGTTGTTAATAATTTGTTAATAATTTAATTGTAAAATTTATACAGGATGGATTTACAGGACGGTTGTTCATAAAAATTCAGAAACGGAGGTATCCCCATGCTAAGAAATTTATCATTTGATGATGCTATACTTATAAACATAATACTTGCAGCCATATGGCATTTTGCTACTTATGCTCTGTGCATACATATTGATACCGGCTTCTTTGATGCCTCTAAGAAATACTACCGGTCAAAAAAATGGGAGAATGAAGGAAAAATATACAACGACGTCCTTAAAATAAACCGCTGGAAGGATCTTCTGCCGCAATATGTCGGAAAGGACGGCTTTTCCAAAAGTCATCTCACGGATGTTTCTGTTGAATATCTCGATGAATTTATAATGGAAACCTGCCGCGGAGAATGGAATCATGCCATGAATTGTCTGTTTGCAGTTGTTCTTTTCGCAATAAACAGTTTTTCCACAGCGGTTATCCTTACTCTGCTGTTGCTTGTGGGCAACGCCCCGTTTGTAATTATACAGAGATATAACAGATTCAGACTTCAGAAGCTTCGCAAAATGATTATACGCAGAACCGAGAGAAGTCGGGAAAGAAAAATCTCCGGTGTTACCGTATAACAGTGCAGAAATAAGGTAAAGCTATGGATTGGTTTTTTGCGGAAAATATTGGAGAAGAGGGCAGCTCATACCTTATCACGGGTGAGGATGCCGTACATATTACAAAATCCCTCAGAATGTCGGTAGGCGAGGTTATAACACTTTGCGGAAATGACAAAAAGGAACGGCTTTGCAGAATTGAGCGTATCAATGCGGAGGGCGTACTTGTGAAGGTGTGCTCCTCTGAAGAATGTATGCACGAACCTGATATTGAGGTTACATTATATTTTGCCCTGACAAAAGGAGATAAACCCGAAACCGTGATACAAAAATCAATAGAGTTGGGTGTATACAGAATCGTTCCTGTTCTTACGGACAGATGTATCTCACGACCCGATGATAAATCTGCACAAAAAAAGCTTTTGCGATATCGGAAAATTGCTCTACAGGCAGCTATGCAGTCAAGACGGGGAATTATACCCGAGGTGTATCCCATTGTTGAACTCGGAAAAATCACGGAAGAACTTGCGGAATTTGATAAGGTAATATTATTTTACGAGGGCGGCGGAAAGCCTCTGAGAGAGCTTATATCCGAAAATGATAAAAAAATAGCCGTATTTATCGGTCCCGAGGGTGGTTTCGGCGAGAACGAGGTCGCTTTTCTTAAAGAAAACGGAGCTGTACTTTCAACACTCGGCAAAAGGATTCTAAGGGCGGAAACCGCACCTGTTGCGGCTCTTGCGGCAATCATGTTTCATACGGGAAATCTTGAATAATGAGGAGAATTGAGAAATGATAGGAATAATCGGAGCAATGGATAGTGAAACGGACGGACTTATAAAAAAAATGGAAAATCCGCAGGAAAGAATTATTAGCTCGATTAAATTTACATCAGGAAAAATCTTCGGGACAGACTGCGTCATAGCAAAATGCGGAATAGGAAAGGTCAATGCGGCAGTATGCACACAAACCATGATACTTGAATACAACCCCGACAAAATCATAAACAGCGGTATAGCCGGAAGTACATCGGACAAAACTCACATAGGCAGTGTAGTAATTGCCGAAAACGTGGTTCAGCATGATTTTGACACCACCATTATCGGCGATGAGCTTGCGACACTTTTTCTTCCGGATGATACAAGCGTAAAATATATTCCATGTGACAAAGAGCTTTTCACTGAGCTTGAAAAAACCTGTTCCGGGCTTACGGATATTGATTTCACAACAGGTACGGTTGCAACAGGCGACCAATTCATAGGTACAAGGGAAAAACGCTTTGAGATAAATGAAACCCTTGGAGCTGTCGCCTGCGAAATGGAGGGAGGAAGTATAGGTCAGGTCTGTTACCTGAATAAAATTCCATTCTGCATACTTCGCTCAATTTCAGATGACAGTACAAGTGACGAAAGTGCTGAAGTTGAATATAATACCTTTGCACAATCTGAGGCGGAAAAGGCAATAGAGATAATTACCGCATACATAAAGAGGATATCATGATGAACAATTTCAAGGGTATAATATTTGATATGGACGGTGTGATCTTTGATTCCGAAAGATTATACCTCGAGTGCTGCATGGAAGCTGCCGCAATATTCGGTATTGATGATATGGAGAACACCTGTATGTCCTGCATAGGTCTGAACACCGAAAAAACTCTTGCGAGATTTTCCGAGGTTTACGGAAAAGATTTTCCCGTCAATGACTTTTGGAAAGAGGCAACCTCACGATTTGCACAAAAAGTCCAAAACAATCTTCTGCCTGTAAAAAAAGGTGCAAGAGAGATTCTTGAATATCTTAAAAACAATAATGTACCGATTGCCCTTGCTTCATCTACAATAACCGGTCGGGTGCGAAGCGAGCTTGCCGCGGCGGGACTTATTAATTATTTTGATGTCATAGTCGGCGGCGATATGGTAACCAAAAGCAAACCCGAGCCGGATATTTTTCTTTATGCTGCGGATAAACTGAAAATCCCCGCAAAGAACTGCTGTATAATTGAGGACAGCTTTAACGGTGTACGTGCCGCACACGCTTCCGGAGCATTTGTCATTATGGTTCCCGACCTTATTCAACCTACGGAGGAGATTGCCCTGCTTGCCGATATAATCCTCCCCTCACTTACCGATGTCGGAAAATACTTGGAATAATCACATAATATATAATATCGCAGACTGCCGATGTCTGCGGTTTATTTTTTATAGATCATTGCCTGCAATTCCTCCCCTAAAATACCTCAGAACAATTATATACAGTTTTAAAAATATTGACAAAACGGAAAAAACTGTTTATACTGCTAATGTAATATAAGGGACGGATTTTAATTACCGTTCGATAAAGGAGAATCATAAATATGCTGCAACTGCAAAAAATCAAAAAGGAATATCATACCGGCGATCTTATCCAGACTGCTCTTGACGATGTTAGTCTGAATTTCAGGGATAATGAATTTGTCGCAATACTCGGTCCGAGCGGTTCGGGCAAAACCACATTACTTAATATTGTCGGAGGTCTTGACAGATACGACAGCGGCGACCTCATCATCAACGGAACATCCACCAAGAAGTATCGGGACAGGGATTGGGATGCATACCGCAATCATACGATAGGCTTTGTATTTCAGAGCTATAACCTTATCCCTCATCAGAATATCCTTTCAAATGTGGAGCTTGCACTGACAATTTCCGGCATATCTAAATCGGAAAGAAGAAAACGTGCAAAGGACGCACTTGAAAAGGTTGGTCTTATCGAACATATACATAAACGTCCGAATCAGCTTTCCGGAGGACAGATGCAGCGTGTCGCTATTGCAAGGGCACTGGTAAACGACCCCGATATTCTTCTTGCCGATGAGCCTACGGGTGCCCTTGATTCGGAAACCAGCGTACAGGTCATGGATATGCTCAAAGAAGTTGCCAAGGACAGGCTTGTTATCATGGTTACGCATAATCCCGAGCTTGCGGAGCAATACTCAACAAGAATTGTAAGACTCAAGGACGGCAGGATAATCTCAGACAGCGATCCGTTTGATATAAATACCGATAAGGAAGAAAAGCCCCAACATAAGAAAATGGGAAAGACCTCCATGTCATTCTTTACCTCCCTTGCCCTCAGCTTTAACAACCTCAGAACCAAAAAAGGCAGAACCATTCTTACAGCTTTTGCAGGATCAATAGGAATAATCGGAATTGCACTTATATTATCACTTTCAAACGGTGTCAATACATATATAACAGATATACAGCGTGACGCCATGTCTTCATATCCGATCAAAATTGATGCACAAAGCGTTGATCTTTCCGCCCTTATGGAAACAACAGCCGATATTGATGATGAAGAAACGACCCACAAAAAGGATGCCGTATATTCAAACAGTATCAGTCTTGACAGCTTTTCAAGCTTTACATCAAGTATTACAACAAATAACCTTACCGATTTCAAGAAATATCTTGATAATCCCAAAAGCAAAATCCATGACTATATTGGAGAAAACGGCATAGTATACAGCTATGACACCGCATTTGATGTATTCAGCTACGATGAGGACGGTGTCATTGTAAATCTTGACGGAAGCACTCTCAACCAAGAATTGGCGGATTCCCTCGGCGTGAGTGCAGCCGGCGGAACAAACAGCATGAGCAGCCTGTCATTTATGACTCCAAACAAGAATAAGAATATATCTCAGATACTCCCCGGCAAGAACGGCGATACCGTAAGTAAATCAATAAAGGATAATTATGAGCTGGTTTACGGAAAATATCCCGAAAAGTATAACGAGGTCGTTCTTGTACTTAATAAGAATAATGAAATTCTCCTGACCGCATTCTATGAAATGGGTATTCTCCCCTCGGACGAATACAAGGATTTTCTTAAGAGAATGGGCGACGGCGAGAAAATTGAATTTGATACCGAAAAGCTGAGCTACAAGGACATCTGTAAAACACAACTTTATCTTCTCCCCGCAAGCGATTATTATACCGAAAACGAAAACGGAATATACAGCAAATCCGAGAGCAATGCAGAAATTGATACTCTTATAAAAAACAAAGCAATAAAACTGAAATTCACGGGTGTTATCCGTCCAAACGAGGACTGCGATGCCGAACTTATATCCACACCTATAGGCTATACAAATAAGCTTACGGATTATCTTATAAAATACGCCGAAAACAGTGATGTTGTCAAGGAGCAGAAAAAAAATAAGGACATAAACATTTTAACAGGAATGAGCTTTAATCCTAAATCGGATGATGAAAAAATACAGGATGTAAAGAATTTCTTTTCCAAAATGGGTATATCGGATAAGGCAAAATTAATGAAAACGCTGTCCTCGGTCGGTTCTCAGGATATGCAGACTTCTCAAACATCACAGCTCCCTCAGGATATGCAGACTCCTCAAACATCACAGCTTCCACAGGATATGCAGACTCCTCAGACGTCTCAACTCCCCCAAGATATGCAGACTTCTCAGACATCCCAACTTCCTCAGGATTTGCAGACTCCTCAGACATCCCAACTTCCTCAGAATATGCAGTACCCCACTCAGCCGATGCAGAATGCACAGTTGACCGAGGAACAGCTTTCAGCTCAATTCGATGCATATATAGAAAATGCCGACAAAGAGGCTTTACTTTCCATGTATGAGTTATATGTTTCAAACGGAAGCTATGACGATAATCTCAAGGCATTCGGTCTTGTAACGAAAGATACTCCCTCATCCATATCAATATATTCTGACAGTTTTGAAAACAAGGATAATATTTCAGCGTGTATAGAAGATTATAACAAAAAAGCTGATGAAACTGACAAGATAACCTATACTGATTATGTCGGTCTGCTCATGTCATCCGTAACAACGATAATCGACGTAATTTCGTATGTACTTATAGCCTTTGTTTCGGTATCGCTTGTTGTTTCTTCAATTATGATAGGAATTATCACATACATTTCCGTATTGGAGAGGACAAAGGAAATAGGCATTCTCCGTGCCATAGGTGCATCAAAGAAGAATATTTCGCAGGTATTCAATGCCGAAACGTTCATTATAGGTTTATGTTCGGGAATAATAGGAATAGGTGTCACATTGCTTGCACTAATACCGGCAAATTCCATAATCCATGTAATAGCGGAATCGAATGATGTAAATGCCGCATTACCTCCCCTCGCCGCAATAATACTCATAATACTAAGCATAATACTGACTCTCATCGGAGGGCTTATTCCCGCCAAAAAAGCCGCCTTGCAGGATCCTGTAAAGGCACTTCGTTCGGACTGATAAATTAGCTTAAAGGGTCTCGCTTAAGTCTATTCAGGCTTCATGCGAAGATCCTTTGTTTTTATGCCGTATTTGTTTTCGGAGTGCCTCGCTGACAGTACGTATTCCTGTCGAAAAATCAAACTGTAAACAGTATTATAGCTGCGGCAGGATTTTTTTATTCCAAAAAAAATAAAACACATATAAATGAGAGATCATTATATGCGTTTTATAAGTTTTTGTGTACTTTTACTGTGGGATTTTCCGGAACATCCGTAAGCTCAGCTATATAATCAATACTCACCCCATAATATTCGGCAAGCTTTATGATACGCTGAAAGGGTATGTCCCTTATACCCCTTTCATATGCACTGTAATATTGATACGTCGTTTCAATTATATCTGCAATTTCTTTCTGCGTTTTGTCGTGGTCTTCCCTAAGCTCCCTCAGTCTTTTGTAATAACTCAAAGAAACCACTCCCCCACACACATCATTAAATAATCTACAAAATTATATCATATATGATTATTTTTCCTTGACAATTAACCATATATGATGTATAATCTTAGAAAATTAACTATAAATGAGTAAAAGCGTAACAGCTTTTATACTGCTACGCTATCTTAATTCATAAAGTATACGGGAACATTCAGTATTTTTGCTATCTGAGCAATTTCTTTACACTGTCAATAATAACATCATTGCTTGCAAGTGCTCCCTTGCCTACACAATTACAGGCGAGCCTTGCTTCCCTCGGCTCAACAAAGCGGAAGCCGAATTCCTTAAGCGTATTTATGTTTCTCTGAGTAATCGGATTTTCATACATATCCGTGTTCATTGCCGGACATACTAAAATCGGTTTGTTTCTCATTGCAAGTATAACAGTAGTCAGCATATCATCCGCTATTCCGGCAGCAGCCTTTGCTATAAAATCGGCACTCGCAGGTGCTATAAGTGCAAGATCCGCTTTCTGTGCAAGAGAAATATGCTGAATTTCCGACGGCAGATAATCGTCAAAAATATCCGTATGAACCTTATTTTTAGTCAATGCCTGAAATGTCACAGGCGTTATGAATCTCTCGCCGGATTTTGTTAAGATAACATGAACACTATTGCCCTCTTTTGTAAGAGTATTCGCTAAATCAGCAGCCTTGTATGCCGCAATACTTCCTGTAACACCTAATATAATATTATTCATCATATACCTCCGTTAATAACTGTTTTTGCTATCATATCTGCAATTTCCTGTTTTCCGACACGACTAATCTCACACTTCTCTTTGTCTATAAGAAATCCCTCATGACTGCCGGATTCAACACTGACATAATCATTTGCAAGAACATAATCACAACCGTTCCCAACAAGCAGTCTGTATGCAGTGTCAATAAGCTCCTCATGCGATACATTATCAAGCAGTTTGAAGCCTACCACTACAGCTTCCGGCAGAAGCCTGCGGAACATCGGCAATATTTTCGGAGTCTGCTCAAGAAGTATTATCGGATTTTTAATCTTCGATGACAGCTTGTTACAACTCTTAAGCATATTCTCTCTGTCGAATTTTTCAAGCAGTTTTTCTTTTGAAAGATTCTCTGCGGAATTTATATTCATAACTGAACGTACACGGTAATCGCTGACCGCCATACTATGTATAACAGCATCTATTTTTTCCTCTGTACATAACTTTTTCATAGTTTTTTCAAGCTCATCTGTACCGTTAATAACAATCTTAATTGCTTTGTCGGATGTCGGAACATAGGAATTCTTTGCATGAATATAAAAGATTTTTTTGACACTGTCATACTCAGAAAAACTGTCCGCAATCAAACTACCCAACTTCCCCGTCCCTGTATTTGTTATGCTGCGTACACGATCTATTGCCTCGACCGTTCCGCCCGCTGTTATAAGTACGTTTTTTACCATTCTGCCATCCCCTTTACATATGTTTATATAAAAATAACTTCTACATAAATATTATAACAGATAACAGGTTTTATTAACAGAAATTTTTTATAATATTTTGTGATAAATATTGAAAAAAGATTGAACATCAGAAAAAATGGTGTTATAATAGACATTATCAGGAGGTGACAATGTGAAAAGTACTAACGTTGTGCAGAATCTCTTTGAAAGCTATATCACTCCCACTATGCAGGGATTTAAGCTCAGAATTGTAAACAATTCCTTTATTTATACAAGAAAAGAAGCCGAAACAGTCCAGCAAATCGAATTTATACCTCAGATTTCAACGGAGGACGGCAAAATAATATATTTGAGAATATATCCGAGAATTAATGTCTATTTCAAAAAGGTGAATGATATGGCAAGGGTCATTTTTGACAGCTGCCTGACGGAAACCTGCGTTGAAAATTCAATAGACAACTCTACGTACTGTGTGCCTGTTGATATGACCTATAAAAAAGGTAAGATAAAGAGAGGAGCGGCAAATATGACCTCTGCCGATTGCTCCGACGAGGCAAAACGTGTTCAGTCAATCGTATCCGAAAAAGCTCTGCCTCTGCTTGATAATCTGAAAACAACAGATGATTTTATAGCCTGTTGGGAAAATCACGTTATCATGTATCCTCATAGGTTTGCCGTTTATATTATCTGTGCATATCTTCTCAAAGGCAATACGAAAAAGGCAAAGAAAACCGCAGAAGAATATTTCAAAAAAATAAATAATATTTCCGAATATGAAGCAGTTACACAATATATTAAAAATAACAGATTTCAAAGTCAGCTTTAGCTTCGGAAAACATCCGTTATCAAGGGGCTCAAGCAAAATTAACTAATTTTTTCGGCTTGTGCCCTTGCATTTTCAACAATACAACAAATTGACTGTATGACAAAAAGATTGTAGAATATAGTATGATGTTATTTTATTTACAGGACGATGAATTGATATGAATAAAACCAAAGAAGCGGCTATGCTCATGTCCTCGCTTTCCGTATACAGAGGAATATTGAGCAGAACCGTGCCTTCAGCTTTCTACAGACTGCTGTGTTCGACGGAAGAACCGATAAATGAGATTCTCAGGGCATGGGGTAATTTTGCCGGTCTGCTGTATGACAGGGGATATGCGGATTCCCTTTCAAAATGTTTGACCGAAGCAGCCCTATTTGATGAAAATGCCTTTTCGGAAGCCGCTGCCTCGGGAAATGTTGACAAGCTGAAAAAAAATGTGCTTGATGCCGCAAAAAGGGATATCTGCATTATAAATAAAATCAGCAGAATAACGGCAGAGGATATAATTTCGGATTGCTTTTCCGACAATGAATTATCTTATGTATCTTCCACACTGCCTCGCTGGGGAACGGGAGAACCTATTCCACAGTTTGCTGATGAAAAAAATTCATTGAAACTTCTTGCTGATTACCACAGTAAAAACGGCTGCGGTATGTTTGCACGCTTCCGTGCATTCACATGGAGAGATAAAAGTATTGAACCGATTTCGTACCCTGACCCTGTAAGAATGGAGGAACTCAGGGGCTACGACCTTCAAAGGGGGGTTGTTGAGGACAATACCACTGCATTCCTCAGTGGTACCAAGTGTAATAACTGTCTGCTTTACGGCGACAGGGGAACAGGAAAATCCTCAACGGTCAAGGCGATACTTAATAAATACTGCAAGGACGGACTCCGCATGGTTGAGTTGCCTAAGGACAGACTCGGGGAATTTCCTCTGCTTGTTGATAAAATCGCATCCGTACCGCTTAAATTCATTATATTCATAGATGACCTTTCTTTCAGCAATGAGGACAAAAGTTATGCACAGCTTAAGGCAGTGCTTGAGGGCGGTCTTGCCGCAAGACCCGATAATACGCTCATATATGCCACATCTAACAGAAGACACCTTATTAAGGAAAGCTTTTCGGACAGGGACGGAGATGACCTTCACAGGAATGATTCCATACAGGAGTCACTTTCTCTATCCGACAGATTCGGTCTATCCGTCAATTTCTCAAAGCCCGATAAGGCTGTATATCTTGAAATAGTTGCAAGCCTTGCGGACGAATGCGGTATCACTGCGGACAAAAAAAAGATGGAAATTTCGGCAGAAAGATTTGCACTCGAAAGAGGCGGTCGATCCCCGAGATGTGCAAGACAATTTATAGCATCCGTTCGTGCCGGACTCACTGATATTAATGGTATATAAAATATTGAGGAGATTATTGAAATGAAAAAGATTTTAGCAATGTTTACCACGGCGGCATTGTTTATGACAACCGCTGCTGCCTGCTCGGGAGCAGGCAACAATGAATATCCTGTGAAAATTGCAGGATATACGTTTAATTCCCGTCCGACATCGGTTATCTGTCTGAGCGATTCCGTTGCGGATATTCTTGTTTCCTGCGGATATTCGGACGTTATTACCGCAAAAAGCGATGAATGTACACAGGAGGAGCTTTCCGATATACCCTCAGTCGGCTCAAAATCAAGTCCGGATGCAAGCAAGATTGAAAGCATTTCTCCGGATATCGTTTTTACGGACGAAACGGTTTCCACGGGATTCGAGGACAGAATTGACGACAGCAGCATACAGTTTCTGAACATAGCGACAGCTCAGGACAGAAACGATATTACCGTTCTTTTTGAGAGTCTTTCCTCAATTATGGAGGGAAATAACACCGGTAAGGAGAACGGAGAAAAAATGGCATCCTCACTGCTTATCACATTGGACGATCTTCAGAGAATAATACCCGAAAATGATATTGCAAAGACTGCCTGCTATCTCTATAATACCGATTGTGATGCCGTAACCGACAGCAGTTTCTGCGGAAATCTGTTTGAATATGCAAATGTTGTCAATGTGTGCGGCGGATGCAGCACGAGGATTGACGTACTCAATGCCATAAACAGAGATGACCCGCAATATATTTTCTGTCCTATAGGTGTCAAGGATAAGATCATGTCTGACGAGAAATTTAAAAACGTAAGTGCGGTAAAGGAAGGACGGGTCTATGAAATAGACAGAAACGAATTTGAAAGACAGGGCGATTCTATGACGGATGTTCTTTCCTACATCATAGAAACAATATATCCCGAGCTTGCCGGAACGGAGCAATCGGGCGAGGGTTCAAAGGAGCCATCAAAAGAACAGTCCGCTGAAACATCCGAACAGGAAACCTCAAAACAAGAGAGTTCAAAACAAGAGAGTTCAAAGCAAGAAAGCTCAAAGCCGGAAACCTCCGAGGTAAAAGCCGATAATTCCCTCAAAATCACAGATGATATGGCATTCGGTCAAGGGGACAAGGACAACGATATCAAGAAAATCCAGAAACGTCTCAAGGATCTCGGCTATGGTGATTTCAAGGAAGGGATAACAGATTATTTCGGCGAGCAGACAGCCAAAGCATTCAAAGCATTCCAAAAAAACAACGGACTCAGCACTGATGGTTATGCAAGTCCCGAAGCTCTCAGGCTGCTTTTCTCAGCAGACGTCAAGCCCGCATAGTGGGGAGCCCCCACGGGCAATTCGCGGTTTCGCTCACTTGCGTTCGCTTTGTTTTTTGTGGTGGGTAGTCTTTTTCCGCGATGGTTAGTTTACCTGTCGGTGTGGGGTAGAAAGTGTCGAGAGCGGCTCCGGGGAGCCGCTCCGCATTTTTTTTATTTCAAAACTAAAATGACAAACTCATCTGTTGTTCATCAGGTATAGTTATGGTCGAACCATTAATTAATTTACCTGAGTAAATTTAGATACGGATTGACAGCGGCGGCACGCCGCCCGCTCCGCATTTTTTTATTTCAAAACTAAAATGACAAACTCATCTGTTGTTCATCAGGTATAGT
>X301_European_Hare__coassemble_1113_pt1 | contig 19508 bp, 16 predicted proteins | sample X301_European_Hare__metabat2_low_PE_012 | metagenome-assembled genome bin X301_European_Hare
TACACCTTTCCTTCGGATTTTTAAATAGGTTTCCTTATTTGTCGTTTACTATAAATGTTGAGACAATCATTTTTTTGCAATTTAAACACACGGTGGAGCAACCCCGGCGAATGCCGGGATTGACAGCGGGGGCACCCCGCCTATGAGAAATACGCAACTCCGCTCTCAAACAGCTTCTGATCCTTTTCAAACGGAACATTGAAATACAAATTCTCGCCTTTTCTCTCCGAATGTCCCATCTTTCCGAAAACCCTGCCGTCAGGACTTGTTATACCCTCAATCGCACATACAGAACCGTTAGTATTGAACTCTATACTATCTGAGGGATTACCGTCAAAATCAACATACTGTGTGGCAATCTGACCGTTTTTAATGAGCGTATCAAGAAGTTCATCACTAACAACAAAACGTCCTTCACCATGAGATATCGGTATAGAAAAGATATCTCCGGCATTAACTCCCGATAACCACGGCGATTTTACAGACGTAACCCTTGTATAAGCCATATGCGAAATATGTCTGCCTATGGTATTGTAGGTAAGTGTAGCATCTTCCTCTTTAAGCTCCCTTATTTCTCCATAGGGAACAAGCCCGAGTTTTATAAGTGCCTGGAAACCGTTGCAGATACCGAGCATAAGCCCGTCACGCTTTTTCAGAAGTGTATTGACTGCCTCGCTCACTCTCGGATTGCGGAATGTAGTTGCTATAAACTTACCCGAACCGTCAGGCTCGTCACCGCCCGAAAATCCTCCGGGTATCATGATTATCTGAGAATTATCTATAATCCTTACCATTTCCTCAATGGTTTCCTCTATAGCCGCCGGTGTAAGATTGCGTACTATAAGAAGTTCAGGCTCAGCTCCGGCTTTTGCAAATGCTCTTGCGGTATCTACCTCGCAGTTTGTACCCGGGAATACGGGTATGAATACCTTTGGTTTGGCTGTCTTTATTAAAGGCGAAACGGTATTTCTTTCAGTATAAAGCGGAATATCACGACTCATCTTTGGACAGTCTGCTTTCATCGGGAATACTCCCTCCAGCTTTGCACCCCATATTGAAATAAGTTCCTCTATATCAAATTCAGCAGAGTTTATCTTTATAACAGGCATATCAACTGTTTTGCCAAGTTCATAGTAAAGTATGCCGCTGTCAATCTCCGCACCGTCTGCAAGCTCAAGTATGAGTGAACCCGAAAGCGGAGCGTAAAGCTCATCATCAGTAAGATTTTTTGCAAATTCAAAGCCTGTCATATTGCCGAACGACATCTTCGCAACAGCAGCGGCAGCACCGCCCTCTTTAACTGTTGAAGCTGACAATACCTTGCCCTCACCGATTAAAGCATATACCGCACGGTACATAGCCTTAAGCTTTTCCCAATCGGGAAGCATCGACTGCTTATCCTCGGGAACGGGAACATATACAACCCTTGAACCCGCCTTTTTAAATTCGGCAGAAATTGTCTTTGATGCCTTTGTCATTGCAACGGCAAAGCTTACAAGTGTCGGAGGTACATCAAGATCCTCAAATGAACCCGACATACTATCCTTGCCGCCTATAGACGGAAGTCCCATTTTTATCTGTGCAACAAGTGAACCTAAAAGTGCTGCGGCAGGTTTGCCCCAACGTGACGGTACATCGTGCAGTCTTTCAAAATACTCTTGGAACGTAAGTCTTGCAGTAAGCGGATTCGCACCTATCGCAAGAAGTTTAGACAAAGACTCAACAACTGCAAAGGCTGCACCATGGAACGGACTCCATTTAGCGATACCCGGAATATATCCGTATGACATGGCGGTCGCATCGTCTGTTTCTCCCTCAAGGAGCGGTATCTTTGCAGCCATAGCTTCTTCGGGTGTAAGCTGTGTTTTTCCTCCGAACGGCATCATAACGGTAGCAGCACCGATACTTGCATCAAATCTTTCGGCAAGTCCTCTTTGCGAACAAACTTCAAGTCTGCCGAGATTTGCTTTAAAGCTTTCGCTTATATCTTTTCCTGCAAGACATTCGGGAGCTTTTGTACGGTAGTTTTTATCTGGATCAGGAGCGGTAATATAAGCCTGTGCGACCTGCGTTACACCGTTGGTATTGAGGAATTTACGGCTAAGGTCAACTATAACATCACCTCTCCACTTCATTGTAAGACGTGGTTTTTCCGTCACAACAGCCACAGCAACAGCTTCAAGATTTTCCTTATCAGCCTCTGCAATAAATTTATCAACGTCTTTTGCTTCAAGCACAACTGCCATTCTTTCCTGTGATTCTGAAATTGCAAGTTCTGTGCCGTCAAGACCGTCATATTTCTTTGTAACCCTGTCAAGGTCAACCGTAAGACCGTCTGCAAGTTCACCTATGGCAACACATACACCGCCTGCACCGAAGTCATTACAGCGTTTTATCATGGTTGAAACATTTTTATTTCTGAAAAGTCTTTGTATTTTTCTTTCTGTCGGCGGGTTACCCTTTTGCACCTCAGCACCGCAAGTTTCTATAGACTCCATTGTATGAGCTTTGGATGAGCCTGTTGCACCGCCGCAGCCATCACGTCCCGTTCTTCCGCCGAGAAGTACTATTATATCATCGGGAGTCGGCACACCTCTTACTACATTTTCCTTTGGTGATGCACCGATAACCGCACCTATTTCAAGTCTTTTAGCAACATAGCCGGGATCATACAGTTCTGTTACCTGTCCTGTTGCAAGACCAATCTGATTTCCATAGGAACTATATCCCTGTGCCGCACCGGTAGTAATTTTACGTGACGGCAACTTTCCCTCCATTGTTTTTTCAAACGGTACTGTCGGGTCGCCCGAACCCGTTACACGCATTGCCTGATATACATAGGCACGTCCCGAAAGCGGATCACGTATTGCACCGCCGAGACAGGTTGCCGCACCGCCGAAAGGTTCAATCTCAGTCGGATGGTTATGTGTTTCATTTTTGAACTGAACAAGCCATTGTTCGGTTTTTCCGTCTATTGTAACCGGAACTTCAATCGAGCAGGCATTTATCTCATCACTCTGATCAAGGTCAGGTATAAGTCCCCGCTTGCGGAGAAGTTTCATTCCGACAAGTGCCATATCCATAAGGGAAACATCTCTACCGCTGTCCTTTCCGTAAATCTCGTCACGGCTTTCATAATAAAGTGCAAGAGCGTCCTCAATTGTTTTTGTAAGCTCTGATTTTTCTATTTCTATTTTTTCAAGTCTTGTAAGGAATGTAGTATGGCGGCAGTGATCCGACCAATAAGTATCTATTACCCTAAGTTCGGTAACAGTAGGATCACGGTGCTCATCATCACGGAAATAATCACGACAGAATTTCAGATCCGCCAATGTCATTGCAAATCCCATACTGTCAAAATAATTCTTCATTTCCTCATCGTTCCATTTTGTAAAGCCCTCAACAACCGCAACATTTGCCGGTATATCAGCCTTCATATCCAAGGAATTCGGTTTATCAAAAGATGCCTCACGGGATTCTACCGGGTTAATAAGGTAATGCTTAATTTTATTGAAATCATCATCAGTTATATTTCCCTTAATACCGATAAGTTTTGCTGAAACGACCTGCGGACGTTCCCCCTGTGTAAGGAGCTGAACGCACTGAGCGGCGGAATCTGCTCTTTGGTCATACTGACCGGGGAGATATTCCATAGCGAAAAAGCGATACTCGCTGTTTTCGGGAAGTACCTCATCATATACCGCATCGGCATTTGTTTCACTAAGGATAGTTTTCTTTGCTTTTTCAAAGTCCTCTCCTTCTATTCCGCTTATATCATATCTGTTGATAATTCTTACCTTTTCTACAGAGGTAAGTCCGAGACTTTTTTGCAGATCTGCCGTAAGATTAGATGCCTCTACATCAAAGCCTCTGCGTTTTTCCACAAAAATTCTTTTTACTGCCATTTCTGTCCACCCATCTCCGAAAACTCGGTATTTTGATAAGCCTATTTTATCATATATTATCGGATTTTTCAACAATACGGAAATTAAAAATGAGGTTCCTTATGATAAACAAAATTTCCGCACAGGCACTAAGATGTCTGTACGGATTTTTTATACATATCAAATATATCCTTTGCTTGTCTGCCATTTATTATAATTTCGTCTTTAAGCTCATTGATATTAGCAAATTTTTTCTCCGCACGGATATTTTCAATCAGACGTATATCAATTGTTTTTCCGTACAACTCCTCTCCGCTGTAATCGGGCATCCATGTTTCAATAAGCACCCGATCCGAGCCTACCGTAGGCTTCACGCCGATATCTGTAACTCCGCAATATTCCTTTCCGTCCACATTGACGCTTGTTGCATATACCCCAAAAAGCGGCATAACCAGACCCTCCGGAAACTCCTGATTAATTGTTGGTGTACCCAATGTTCTGCCGAGTTGTCTGCCGTGTATAACAGGAAGTCTGAAGCCGTACAGTCTGCCGAGCATTTCGTTTGCGGATGGTATATCGCCGTTTACTATACATTCCCTTATCCTTGTTGAGCTGATAGGACTACCCGACATAGTAATTCTATGCTTTGCAAATACGCTTATCCCATACTTTCCGCACATTTCCCCAAGCTCAAAGCCATGTCCCTTTGCACCTGCCCCGAAATGGTAATTAAATCCGCAGGCAGCATGGCGTGCATTGAAGCATCCGTATATAATATCACGGACAAATTCCTCCGCTGTGATATCTTTTATTCCGGCAAAATCCATAAGATAAACCAACTCAACACCCATAGATTCAAGAATACCGAGTTTTTCATCAAGTGTTATTATGTTTTTGCTTTTTTCGCCCCTGAGAATGGTTCTCGGGCTTTGCATAAGTGTAAAAACCGTTGGTACATATCCGTTTTCCTTTGCACATTGTACCGCTTCTCCTATGACGGCGGCATGACCCCGATGTACTCCGTCAAAATAGCCGAGTGCTACCGAGGTAGGTTTTTCCGATTGTACCAACTCCGTTAAAACTTTCATATTATTCTCCAATAGCGGCGTGGCGGCGTGGCGGCGTGCCGCCGCTGTCAATTCGTAATTAGTTTTCTCAGTCAAATCAGTCTATAACTCGACCATTAATTTGCTTAATGAATAAGAGATGAGTTTGTCATTTGTAGATACGGAAAGCCTCACAAGAGGCTTTCTCGGTGCCGTGCCGGCACAGTCAATCCGTAATTAATTTACTTAGGTCAATTAATCTATGACTCGACCATTAATTTACCCGTTGAACAAGTAATAAGTTTGTCATTTGTAGTTGCGGAGCGGCTCGCAGAGCCGCTCTCGACACTTTCTGCCGCACTCCGTCAGGCAAACTACCTATCGCGGAAACAGACTGCCCTCCACAAAAAAACAAAGCGAACGCAGTGAGCGAAACCGCGAACATGACAGCGGCGGCACGCCGCCCACTAATCCCACCAGAAGGACCAGTAATGATTGTTGTATGTCATAGATATAAGTTCCTCAATGTCTGCATAATCGGCAATATCCTCGCAAAATGCTAATTGCTCTTTTGCGGCATTAAGTGCGGATTCTATGTCAGTTATAGGCTCGTCAAGCTTGAATGTGAGAGTGTCATAAGTAATTATCATAGGTACTGCACCATAGCTTTCGTACCAATATTTGCACATGGCTATCATATCATCGGTATCGGGACATTCATTCCACCCTCCGAACGGCAGCCATGCAAAAATTTCATACGGATTCAGAGTCGGGATTTGCACAAGGTATAAATCACCCTCATAATCAGAAACAGACGGCATGATTGTACTCTGCTCATTTTCGGGCATAGGCAACATTTCATCGAGCATATTACGGTCGATATATTCAAGTCCATCGCCGTATTCTTCAACGATATACGAATATCTATGTTCAAATATTTCCTTACCGTTTGAGTGGTTTTCGGACAAAACTGATTTTACATATTCCTCTGCACTTCCGACACTGCCGAATTGCTCCTCTATGGTTTCCTCAAGCACATCATTTACCACAACAAACACGGGAGTATAGCCATTTTGTCTGCCCTCATCAAAAGCCTGCCCGTAAAGGTTTGTAAGTTCCTCTCTGCCTGTATTTTGGTCTATTTTTTTTGCCTTACAGTTAAAAATTGTTTCCATACCTGTACCCCATCTCAAAATTTATCTTTATTTGATTGCCCTGACAGAGATTATTTGTGTAAAAAGTAATCCTCCCGATTTATTGACAATTCTACAATTTTCTGTTTTTCGCCTAAAAGCTCACATTCCTCTTTTTGCCCTGTTTCTTTAAATCCGGAGGTTTTATAGCAGTAATAGGCAGGTTTGTTATTTTCAAATACCCCGATTGTAACCTGTTCTGCTCCTGCAATCCTGAAGGCATAATCAAGTGCAAGCTGCAACATTTTCTTTCCGTATCCGTGTCCCCTCTTTTTGTTATCAATAATAACAAATCCGATACGCAGAATACTATGATTGCCGCCTATATATCGTAAAATAAAGTGTCCCACAATACCGCTTTCATCACAGGCTGTCATGGGATAAAAGTTGTCCTTTTCTTCGCAGTCACCGTTACAATCAAAATATTTATAATTCATATCCTTTTCCGTAATCGGATATGAATTATATCTGTCGGATGTCCATTTTCTGAAAACCGTTTCATTCTCGCACCATGAAATAATTGTTTCGGCATCATCTCTTTTGTATGGTCGTAAATACAACACCTTTGATACCTCCCGATTTATTTTAGCTTACCGTCTTTGTCATAATAATTATAGTCGGATGAATCCATATGTTCATCTTTATTTAAATTATTATCACTGTTTTTAAACATACCTCCGCCGATTGTATAATTCTGATTTGCATTTCTGATTGCAATTGCAACCAATATTATAATAACTACAACCAAAATTATAGCACCCGGAATCTCCATAAAGTCACCCCCATTGACTGACAATTAATCTAAGCAGCCACTTCGGATTTTTTGAACAACATCTTATTACATAACTTTCTCAACCCATCTCCGGCAAACATACAAACAGCAGCGACCACAATCACACACAATAGACAAACAACAACGTATACGTAAACAGATAAATTCAAACCAACAATATATTTTCTTATAACACTTATACAAAGGATTTGACACAGATATATAGGAAGACTCAATTTACCCAAGAAAAATATAAACTTATTATTTAAAAATTTAAATGTTTCAGTATTGTAAAATGTAATTGCAACAGCAACTGCCAAAAAAATTATTGTTTCAATCAGCATTGAAGTGCCACGGTTGCCAAACATAAGAACAAGCGAAACAGAGTAACAAATCAAAGCAATTATTGAAAGTAAGTTTTTATTCAGCTTTTTTAAAATACCACTTTCAACTATATAATAACAAGTGCATCCTAAAGAAATTTCCGCAAAAGCACGTATCAATCCGGTTAAACTTCCGGCAAATTCCGTTTTTTGCATATGGGATATTAACAAAATGGATAATACCGGTGCGACATACAAAGAAAAAATTTTAGGCCACTTTAACAATATGGGTGTCAAAATAAAAATAACAATCATCATTGATGAAAGATACCATGTATGTCCTAACCCATCCACTTTTCCAAAACCGAACGATTGAATCAAACAAAAACTTGGAATTGATTCAAATATTTTTATCATCCATTGTTTAATTGAAAGATGGAACTGTACAAACCATGATAATGAAGTCAATATTACAATAATCACATAGTAATATAAAAACGAACTATATTTTTTCCGCACAAAATTCAGGCTTGTTTCTACAGTACCCCCCCCCGTTATCACTTTTTGCGTGGTTATATTTAGATAAGGACTTCGCAAGAAGATAACCTGTTACAATGAAGAAAAACTCCACCGCCAACATACCGCTTGAAAAAATTCCCATGTTTAAATGAAAACAAGCTATAACTATAGCAAACACAAATCTCATCAATTCTATTTTTCCATTACGTTTACTTTTAACCTTTATATTCTCTGCCATTTTAAGTTACCTCCAAATTTAAAATCTTTTTTTCATACGAAGCTGATTTGTTTCTGTTTTTACTGTACCCAGACCAAGGAACCCACCGCCTGAATAAACCCTGATAAGTTCACCGTCATTTCTGTTTTTCATGCCGCTCAACCTATCAAGGTCAAGCGGTGCACCGTTGCAAAAACGCACCGCCTGCTTTTCGCTTACTCTTACAAGGGCAAAATCGGAAAATATACTGTCAACCGGCATAATATATTCTTCAAGCCTGCCCTGCTCCTTTATTTCCTTCAGTTCGTCAAGCGTTACCGCACTTTCAACCGTAAAACCGCACGCTCTCGTCCTCCTGAGTTCCGTCATGACACAACCGCAGCCGAGAGCCTTGCCTATATCGTCACATATCACACGTATATATGTACCCTTTGAACAGGATATTATTAATTTTCCGTTCTGTTTTTCTTCATCAAAAGAAATCAGTTCGAGCCTGTTTATTGTTACAGGTCTTGCCTCTCGCTCAACCTCAATTCCCTGCCTTGCAAGGTCATACAGCCTTACCCCGTTCTTCTGCACCGCCGAATACATAGGCGGTACCTGCATAATATCCCCTATGAACCGTGGAAGTATACTGTTAATTTCCTCCTTTGTATGACTGCACTTATTTTCACTCAGCACCCTGCCCGTTATATCAAGCGTATCGGTGGTTATGCCCAGACGAAATTCCGCTATGTATTCTTTTGCGGTGTCCGGCAATAAAGACTGAGCCTTTGCCGCTGTTCCCACAAGTATCGGCAGAACTCCCGTTGCCATAGGATCAAGCGTTCCGCTGTGTCCTACCTTTTTTTCCCTGAGTATACCACGCATTATTGCAACAACATCAAATGAAGTAAAATCCTTTTGTTTATCTATTACTATTATTCCGTTCATTATTTATCACCGAGTGCGGTCTTGCACGCAGCAAGCATATCTGCTTTGGCGGCGTCATGCTCTTTAAAAATACTGCATCCGGCCGCAGACCTATGTCCGCCTCCGCCGAAAGTTTTGCATATTGCACAAGCATCGTTATCTCCCGTAGTTCTGACGGAAAAACGATATTCACCATTTTCCTTTTCTTTCATGGTAATACCGATTTTTACTCCGCTAATCTGACACGGTATGCTCGCTATGCTTTCGGTATCGCCCGGACACGCTCCGGATTTTTGCATGATATCCTCCGTTATCTGTATCAGGGCTATTTTTCCGTCCTCAAAATATTCGAGGGTTTCAAGCACCATTTTCTCAAGCTCAAGCTTCTCTTTTGATTTTGTGTCAAACATAAGCTTACATATGGCGGTACTGTCCGCTCCCTTTTCCATAAGCTCGGCTGCAATTCTGTGAGTTTCCGGTGACACGGACGAATATTTAAAACAGCCGGTATCGGTACATATTCCCGTAAACAGTGCATTTGCCGTATCCTTTGAGATATCCGCTTTCATAATATCAAGAAGTTTCTTTATGATTTCCGCACAGGATGATGCCCCCCCGTCAACATATCCCTCTCTTGCATATCCCGTATTTGAAAAATGGTGGTCAATGCATAAATCGACTTTTTCTTCATATTCCTTTGCTTTTCCGCTCAGGAGGGCTGTAGATGCAAGGTCAACACTGATTATGAATTTCTCCTCAAATTCCTCATATTCAAGCTTATCCGTTATATACGAATAGCAAGACGGTATTTCGTCACCGCAAAGAGGGTTAGCCTTTTTTCCGATACTTCTCAATGCCGTGCAAAGACCATATGCACTCCCGACGGCATCGCCATCGGGAGATTTATGCATAAGCACTGTATAGTTATCATTTTCAAGCAGCAATTTTGCTGCTTCTTCAAGTGTTATCGTCTTCATCTGTTTCCTCATCCCCCGCTTTCAGGTCTATATCCATAAGTATACCGGATATCTTCGCACTGTATTCTATTGAGTCGGTTGCTTCAAAGGCAAGTGCCGGTGCATATCTCAGCTTAAGCCTTACACCAAGCTCACGTCTGATGAAGCCCTGAGCATTTTTCAGTGCCTTGACCGCTGTCTTTGCCGTATCAAGCCCCTTCATTGAGCTTATATAAACACGGCAGAAAGAATTGTCCCTTGCCATATCGCAGCGTACTATACTTATTATGCCGTCATGCAGACGAGGATCCTTCATTTCCCTGAGAATTGCCGAAAGTTCCCTCTGTATATCCTCGGATATTCTGTCTGTTTTATGATTTGCCATTATAGATTTCCTCCGTTAAATATTTATCAGTTTTTCAGTGCCTTTATCGCATTATAATATTCCACAGCATTCAGATCACTGCCGCTCGAAAGACGTCTTTCCGCAAAGTCCGCAACGTAAACCTCACGTCCGCGAACCTCAAGTGCCGGACCGCTTTCGGTGTCTATCCACTTTCCCCCGATATTTGCAATAATAAGGAAACCGAGATATGCTCCTGCTGTTTTAGCTATATTATCGTATATATTATCCGTTATTATTCCCCGACTTAGTGCATCCGCTATTTCATCATAGGGCATAATATATTTTTCCTCCGGACCGAGTATTATGCCAAAGGATTTTTTTGCAAAGCTTATAAAATCAAGTGCATTTCCGAGCATAACAAGCTCCAATGTCGCAAGATCAGTGCTTCCTTTCTTTATAAGCTCAAATTGCTCCCTGTAATAAGCCTCAAGCGTCGGTATATCGGAATTGTAGTTTATCCTTCTGCTGCTTTCCGTTTCAAGCCGTTTCATTGCAATCACAGCCTTTCCTCATATATTCACTAAGTATAATACCATATTTTTTCCTCTTTTAACAGTATTTATGAATCACAATATAAAAATACATTCGCCACTTTCATTTCCTGAAAAGTTACAACCTACGATTTCTTGACAAACTTAATTATATAATATATAATTGCATTGGATGTTTTTAACAATTTTTTTATATATCGTAAAAAACAACTATTCCGATTAACAAAAACGAATTGTAGAGGAGAATTTTTATGTCAAAAATACCATACAGATTTTATCTTTCCGAGGATCAGATGCCAAAGCAGTGGTATAACCTCCGGGCTGATATGCCTGAGCAGCCGGATCCCATGCTGAATCCCGCAACACTTAAGCCGCTCAGCGAGGAGGATTTATATCCTATCTTCTGCAAAGAGCTTGCACATCAGGAAATGGACTCAAAAACCGCATATATTGACATTCCCGAGGAAATACAGGAAATGTACAGGATATATCGTCCGTCACCTCTTATCCGTGCATATAATCTCGAGAGGGAGCTTGGCACACCTGCTAAAATCTACTATAAATTTGAAGGAAACAATACTTCCGGAAGCCACAAGCTCAATTCAGCTATAGCTCAGGCGTATTATGCAAAAAAGCAGGGGCTTACATCACTCACAACCGAAACCGGTGCCGGTCAGTGGGGTACGGCACTGTCGGAGGCGTGTGCATATTTTAAAATTCCGCTCACTGTTTATATGGTTAAATGCTCATACAATCAGAAACCCTACAGAAAGGCCGTCATGCAGACCTTTGATGCCGATGTTATTCCGAGTCCATCAGATACAACGGAGGTCGGAAGAAAAATTCTTGCTGATGATCCCGATACAACCGGAAGTCTTGGCTGTGCGATTTCCGAAGCTGTCGAAAAGGCAACCACAACCGAAGGCTGTCGCTATGTTTTGGGGTCTGTGCTTAATCAGGTACTTCTGCACCAGTCAATAATAGGACTTGAAGCAAAAAGTGCAATGGAAATACTCGGAGAATATCCCGATATCGTCATAGGCTGTGCCGGCGGCGGCTCCAATTTAGGAGGACTTATAGCTCCGTTTATGCGTGACAAGCTTGTTGACAAAAAGAATATAAGATTTATAGCTGTTGAGCCTGCATCCTGTCCGTCGCTCACAAGAGGAAAATACGCATACGATTTCTGCGACACCGGAAGAGTTACTCCTATGGCAAGGATGTATACACTCGGCTGCGGCTTTATTCCTTCCGCAAACCATGCAGGCGGACTCAGATATCACGGTATGTCCCCCATTTTGTCGAAGCTTTATCATGACGGATATATGGAGGCCGTAGCCTATGAGCAGACTAAGGTATTTGAAGCTGCAAAGCTTTTTGCAAGAGTTGAAACCATACTCCCGGCACCGGAGTCCTCTCATGCTATAAGGGCGGCTGTTGATGAAGCACTTAAATGTAAGGAAACAGGAGAAGAGAAAACCATTCTCTTCGGGCTTACAGGCACCGGTTATTTTGATATGGCGGCATACAGTGCTTATAACGAAGGTAAAATGACAGATTATATTCCTACCGACGAGGATCTCCGAAAAGCATTTGATATGCTTCCCAAAATAGATTAATGCTGTTACCAATTTCAGACCGGGTGCGGCGGTTATGACACTGGTGGGTAATATACCGTCCTTATTTACGGCGGCAGCAAAAGTTCCGGTCAGGAAAATACGGCGTAACGCAAATCCGAAAAATTATTCGCAAAGCTGTTGATAAACGTCTTGCTTTATACAATTCATCAAAACGAAGATAGAACGCTCCGAAGCCGCATAACAAGCGACTTTGGAGCGTTTTCAGATTACTTGAAAGCGTACTATGGGGTGCTTTTCCGAGCAGTAAATAATTTATTTCATATCGGAGGACGGGATGATTTGAAAACAAATAATTTTTTAATAGATATTAAAATTTCTTACACAATATGCTATAATACATATATGTTATAATATATCCGGAAATAAATACGGATAGGAGGGCACTGATATGGAATATGATTATTTTACAATAAACTACTTCCCGATAATAGGTATAGCCTTCCTCACGATTTTTCTTTGGCGGAATTCGTATCTTGACAATCATATCCGCAAGACATTTTATATACTTTCGGCACTTACGCTTTTTGAGCTTTTTGTATATAATATTGAAATTATACTTACTTCGGTGAAGGCAAATAAATATCTGCTTACACTTGTTACTGCGACAGGTTATTCGATAAAACCTCTTCTGTTGTATTTTCTTATGCTGCTTATAATAAGGAACGAAAGTATGATGCGGGTAAAACTCCCTCTTTTCATACCGTTTACGGTCAATGTTATCGCATCATTTTCGGCTTTGTTTGTACCGATTGTATTTTATTATGACGGCGATGGAGTATTTCACAGGGGTATTTTCGGCTGGACAACGAATATTGTAATGGTTATATATCTGTTGACGATTGTAATGGTTTCTTTCTCTGATTCCACCAAAAAGCACAAGTTTGAGAGAACCATATGTACAGAAATATCGTTAATTCTTGTAATCGGAATATTAGCGGAGTCATTTTTCGGAAGCTATGCTGTTTTCAGATATACTATTGTACTTTCCCTGATATTTTATTATATGTTTTTCCAATCAGAGACATACAGGGATGAGATTGTGGAAAAGCACATGGAAAAGGTGCATATGTCCGAGCGTTTTACGTTGCAGATGGTAACGGCACTTGCACAGACTGTTGATGCGAAGGATTCCTATACAAAAGGTCATTCCCAGAGGGTAGCGGATTACTCGAGGGAGATTTCAAAACGACTCAACAAGGATGCGGAGTTCCAGCGGCGTATATATTACATGGGTTTGTTACATGACATAGGGAAAATCGGTATTCCGGATGATATAATAAACAAAACGGGGGATCTTACTGACGAAGAGTTTGATATTATTAAATCCCACACAAAAATCGGTGCTGAGATACTGAAGAACATAACCGAGATGCCGAATCTTTATTTTGGTGCAAGGTGGCATCACGAGCGTTATGACGGCAGGGGATATCCGGACAATCTGACGGGGGACGAGATACCTCTTGAAGCCCGCATTATTGCTGTAGCGGATTGTTATGATGCCATGTCCTCGAAAAGGAGTTACCGTGACATTCTTCCCCAGATAGTTGTACGTGACGAAATGGAGAAAGCAAAGCGTACCCAGCTTGACCCTTACATTGTCAACATAATGTTAGAAATGATGGATTCCGACTCCATGTACCTAATGCGTGAACGCTAACGGGGAGCCCCCGCGGGCAATTCGCGGGGTCGCTCACTGCGTTCGGCGGCGTGCCGCCGCTGTCATGTTCGCGGGGTCGCTCACTGCGTTCGCTTTGGTTGTTTTGGTGGTAAGTCTGTTTCTGCGATAGGTAGTTTGCCTGTCGGTGTGCATTAGAAAGTGTCGAGAGCGGCTCCGAGGAGCCGCTCCGTATCTACAAATGACAAACTCATCTGTTGTTTATCGAGTAAATATATGGTCGAGCCGTAGATTAATTTGCCTGAAAAAACTAATTACGAATTGACAGCGGCGGCACGGCACCGGCGGCACGCCGCTGGGAATTTATATCCCCATAGCCGTTATTCTTTTTTTAACTTCCTCATTTTCATATTCTTCACCTATTGCAGTTAAAATCCTTTTGTCAAGCTCGCTAAGCTCAAGCCCTTCGGCACTGCCGAGGTACATATTCATAATGTTGTCACTGTCATCATATGCCTTTATTCCGACTGTGGGACCGTTCATAACAAGATATGCCAAAAGTCTTCCCACAGGTGTCAGCTGCTCTTGGGTAAGTCCGTTTTCAAGCATTGTATGTACATCCGCCTTGTTAAAACAGGTAATAGCATTATATCCGCAGTGAACGTCATTCCTTATGCCGTCCTCAAGCAGCCATTTTTTAATCTCCTCTGTTTCCGGTTCAAGTGCATCAACAGCATGAATTTTTCCCCAACCGTCAACCTTTTGTGCCATTTCAAATATAATGTCGTTTCCGTTGTCAAGCGGCCTTACTGCCCATATACAATAAACCGTAAATTCATTGCATAGTGCAAGATCCTTTATTGCCTGCAAAAGTGCATCATTATAGCTTGCAAACATACCTAAAACACATAACCCCAACTTGACAGCCTCATAATTTTTACTGTCAATAATAAGGTCTACACCATATGAAAAAACATCATTTGAGTTAATTTTATCATTTCCTCTGATATAATCAAGAGCTTTATCTATAACAAAAAGAGCCCTTTTTCCTGTCTTTTCAAAATATTCATCTGTAAGAGCGGCTGCTTCCTCCGATGACTCTTCATCGTCACTTATTATATCAAGGAATTTTTTCATGTCATCAATTTCCTCAATATGCGGTTCCGAATGATACAGCAATATTCCGTCATATGCTCCGTCTGCAAATGTCATTCCGCCTTCGGTCTTAGTCGGATTTGGAAGTGAGAAATCCTCTCCGAGCCTGCCGTCCGCAATATTTTCCCTTATGTATTGGAAAACAGGCACATCAATTTTTTCATCATCAGGTTTTTTGTAGTCAAGTTGATATTCATTGTTTAAACGGTCGTTATAATTGCTGTTACCGTTTCTATTGTCAAATTTATCGGCATAGATTTTTGCATTATCACAAAAGAATTTTTTGAGTATTTCGGTTTCATATATATTATCCGAATTGTATATCTCCTCACCCCTGAACGGAAGTCTTATCCTCACCTTGTCTGTTCCGTTCTTTTCAAGATTGCACATAAGAATATATGCTGCTCTGAAAAAATCATACTTCGTACTTCCGGCAATATTATCTCCTGCAAACGGAAGTACTCTCTTAAACATTGTAAGAGCCTTTTTCACATCAATATATGACATCATTCTTATACAGCTGCATTTTGTTCCCAACAGTGTCGCCTCATTTCCGTAATCACTGTTGATAAGATGTATAGCCTTTTTAAGATATCTATAGGCATTTTCACCGTCATTATTTTCAAAATATGCCTCGGCAATGTCTGCTAAAGCACGGTGCGGCTCCTCCGCACAGGTGTATCTTCCGTCAAGAAGCGGTTTTGCGGCTTCCATACCCTTTTCAATATTTTTTTCAATATCAAATATGTACGCAAGCTCATCTTCCAGCTCACACGCCCTGCAATCGCTCATACCGTCACGCCTGCACCTAAGCATATTCCTATGTGCTTCCTGTATCGTCATACCGCAAAACTTCTCATCACCGTTCACAACCAACTCACTACGCATAAGGTATACAATATTCTGATAATAGGTTCTCAGGCTGTAATTAAAACGTCTGCATATATCTGCATAATCATTAAACAGCTTTTCTGCCCTGTCGAGCGGTATCTGATAGAAGTTTTCGAGATTTCCTATCACCCATTTATAGCTCCATATCAGGCTGTGACTATGCTGTTTATGAAGTTCGGGATGATTTTCAAAAAAAGCGACATATTCGGGGAAAATAATAATGCCATTATTCATATCCCCGTGTATGGTATCCTCGTACATATATTCATAATACAGACTAAGAACACTGTCATCATCCTGTTTTTCAAGTGCCTCATCAAGTGCATTTTTTATAGCACTCAGCCTTGCCGAACCATGATCAAGATTATCGAAATATTTTTTCTTGTATTCCTCAAAAGTCATTATTATACCTCTCCTTTGTTAAATGTATATTTTTTATTGAGTATTTCCGTAAAATGATTGTTCCTGTTTCTTTTATCAAATTTTTCGGCTATACTCCTTGCTTTTTCATAGTAATAATTTTCCAATACCGCAATGTAACATCCGCTTTTATTGTATATTTTATCATCCACCCCCGGAAAATCAAATTTTATACTGTTCGTTCCCTCATTTTTTAACTGTTTGAATACATGATAAGCACCGAGAAACATATAAAAGCTTTCAAAAGGACAGTTGTAATTATTTACAAAACCTATTTGCCTTCTGAGAATTTTTAATGCCTTTTCTGCGTCTGTGTAGGCACATACCATAATACAGAATCCCTTATCGAACATAAGTGAGCCTGTATTGCCGAAATGCCTGTACATTTCCCTGCAAGCCTTATCGTTGAAGAATTTTGCTTTTTCAAGATTTCCGGCATTAAAATAATATATTGCAAAATTATTGTATGTAAAGAAAGGAACTTGTGAACAGCTCAGTTTTCCGGAAAATATAGGTTCTGCTTTTTCATAAGCCTTTTCAATGTCATCTTCCACAAAGAGTATGTATTTTACAAGGTCATCACATTCTCCTGCCGGTATTTCACTCAGCTCATCAATCGGACACTGCATCATTCTTTTATGACATTCACGGACATCCTCCACTCCCGCAAAGTTTTCCAAACCGTGCCAATACATATCTCCCCACAAATGGCGGTAATAGCTCCGCATATTGTAGTTGAATCTTTTGCAGTATTCACTGTATTGTCTGTATATGTTTTCTATTCTATCAAGCGGTATCTGACAAAAGTTCGTTATGTTTCCGACTACATATTTAAATGACCACATTAGATCCTCTGAATTTTCCTTCCAATATTCGGGATGCTTTTCAAACAGTGCAAGATACTCGGAAAACATAATTATTGATTCATATCCGTCATAATATATCTGATTTTCCGTGTTAAATTCATGATAAAGCTTCAGAGCATTATTTATATCCCCCGTTTCAAGTGCGGCGTCAATGGCACGTTTTATACCTTTGCACTTCTGCTCTCCCATATCAAGGTCATTAAAATATTTTACCTGATAATCCCAAAAATCCATAAAATCCCCCCACCTAAAACTGCATAAGTTTGTAAAGATTTTCGTTAAGAGCTTTCATTTCATCGTGTATAAGCGGAAAATGTCCAGACAGGAGTGACTGAACATACAATATCTCAATATAACAACTCATTCTTTCCCTGTCACTGCTTTCGATAAGCTTTCTTATAACAAGATTGTTTGTGTTCAGATACAGGCAGGCTTTTGCACCGTTTTTGCCGTCCGTACTGCTTTTGATATCCTCCTCAAAAAATGAAAGCATATCCGAGAATACCTCATTTGCGGCTTCCATCGAGCGTCTTATCTGTCGCTGCCGATAAGCCTTTTCATTAATGGTATATAATGCAGGGATATCAAACGGACGAAATTCTTTGAGCTGTACCTTGCAGTCGTATTTTTTTAGTACCCTTGCGGCGGCAGATAAAAGCATATCAGCAGCAGGATCACCGTCAAATTCCGAATCATCAAGCATAAAATCAATATCGCTGTCTGTTAGTTTTTCTATATCGGTATTTCTGCTCATTTCCGCAAGTTTCATCACTATTGCCGTTTCATATACGTATCCGGCATTTATAAGAAGCTCATTTCTTTGGGAATACAGTGGGGCAAGCTGTTTGAACTGATTTACATCCGTTGTATAGAAAGCCTGACCGCCGAACTCGGATATTTCTCTGCACGTCATTTCGCCGAGTGATGTTTCAAGAATGATATAGGGCAGGAGAATATTGTCCATGCCGTCTGTTGAGGCTATAACCGATTTTACGGCAAGATTATGAATACGAACTATCTCATACAGCATATCTTTATTTTCTAAATCAAGTTTTTCAAGATAATCGGCTATACATTCGCCAATTTCATTTCTTGCCTGTTCAAGTGCATCGTCTTCATAGAAATCTTCTCTTGATGATGTTGGTTTCAGGTTGTTGGTATTGATAATACAGCGTATAAAAAATGCCCATTCCGGCAGAAGTTTTTCTCCGCTTTCGGTAAGGAGCATATTTTTAAGGTATATTCTATGCATATTACGGACATTTGCAGAAACCGGATAGGGCAGAACATAAGCAATTCCGCTGAAAAGTCCGTTTTTTGATTTAAGTGTAAAGCAGTCAAGAAAATCTTCTCCGAGAAATGTCTTTCCGAGCTTCATGCATACGTCTTTATTCCTTTTTGTATCAAAATCGAACTTAAGGTTGAGCCTTGTCTTTTCCTCGCCGTTAAGTATATAAACGGGATATTTAAGGAACAGACCATAGTAATACACAAGGTTAGATATATTATCCGCATCATAGTAATCAGTAATTTCATCGGTTTTCGGTTCTTTGTTATTAAGAAGCGTTATTTCCGTACCGACAGGTATTTTTTCGTCTGTTTCGGTTATGGTATATGTACCGTCCGCCAAGCCTTTCCATTCAAGAGTTTTGTCGGGTGTTTTATATGAACAGGTACGTACACATATATAATCCGTTACCATAAAGCATGAAAGCAAGCCTATACCAAAACGACCTATATAATCTCCGCTTGCGTGTTTATTTTCAATATCGTATTTTGAGGACTGACCTATTACAGAAAGAAAGCTGTGTATTTCATCCTCGGTAAGACCTGTTCCGTAATCACGGAATAATATTTTTTCCCCATTTTCTACCTCTATCTCAATTTTTGCATCATTTTCATTAAAATTCTTATCCGAATGTATTCTCGCACTTATTGCATCAATTCCGTTCTGCAAAAGCTCACGTACAAATACATCGGGAGAACTGTAAAGATGATTAGATAATATATCTATCATTCCTCCCAAATTTACTTTGAATTTATAATCTTTTTCCATATCTTATAACCTCTGTTAAAAATTATTCGTAAATTTAATTATATCAGCTTTTATATATATTTTCAATTATTTTTTATGGTACTGCGGCGGGTTATAAATTGCAATATAAAATGTCCGTGAAATTAAGCGACATTTAGTTTTAAAAT
>X301_European_Hare__coassemble_1123_pt1 | contig 19115 bp, 22 predicted proteins | sample X301_European_Hare__metabat2_low_PE_012 | metagenome-assembled genome bin X301_European_Hare
CACTTCCTTCTGATTATATAATATAACGATTATGCCGTGTCTGTCAAGGTGTAAACAGAAATCAAAAAAGATATTGACATTTTTATATCAATATTGATAAATGGATTTGAGAAATTCCGAAAAATATTCCGGCAGTTCGGTTGACAGTTCAACTATCTCCCCTGTTCTCGGGTGCTTAAAGGCTATATAATAAGCGTGAAGGCATTGTCCATTGAGTGAGGCTATTACCTTTTTCGGACCGTATACGGGATCTCCGGCAACAGGATGACCTATATGTGCCATATGAACACGTATCTGGTGTGTCCTTCCCGTTTCGAGAATAAGCTCAAGATGAGTGAAACCCCGATATCTGCCTAAAACCTTATAGTGAGTGACCGCATTTCTGGAATTTTTTTCCGTTACGGTCATTTTCTTTCTGTCAACAGGATGCCTGCCTATCGGTGCATTGACAGTACCCTCGTCATATTTGAAATTGCCGTAAACAACTGCTTGATATTTTCTTGTAAAACTATGCTCCTTTATCTGTTCTGCAAGCAATCTGTGTGAAAAATCGTTCTTGGCGACAATAAGCAGCCCGCTTGTATCTTTATCTATTCTATGGACTATACCCGGACGAAGTACGCCGTTTATCCCCGACAGACTGCCCTTGCAATGATACAGAAGTGCATTTACAAGCGTACCCGTATAATTTCCCACCGCCGGATGTACCACCATACCCTTCGGCTTATTTACGACAAGAAGATCATCGTCCTCATACACAATATCTATGGGTATATTTTCGGGTACAGCCTCCGGCGATACAGGCTCAGGTACCGATATGGCGATACGGTCGCCTGTTTTTAATCTGTAATTCTTTGACGGCTGCTTTCCGTTTACCGTTATAAATCCATCGCATATAAGCTTTGCGGCGGCAGAGCGTGAAAGCTCCTTCTCAGCCGCCGCAATATAGCTGTCTATCCTTTCTCCATTGTTACTCTCGTCAATCAGATAGCTTTTTTCATTCATTTTTTTCTTCCTCGACATCATTTCTTTCAGTCATTTTCCCGGATATTTCCGAAGAGGTAAGTATACATATCATGAACAGCACCGCACCTACCGTAACACAATAATCCGCAAGATTGCATACCGCAGGAAAGAAAGAAACCGAAAGATAATCTATAACAAACCCTCTGAATATTCTGTCAATGAGGTTACCTGCACCACCGCCTATAATCAGTGCAACTGCTGTATAAAACAATTTACCCTTGAATTTCTTATTTATAAGAAGATATAGAAAAACTCCGATAAGCACTCCTGTAATTATACAGAATACAAAGGTCCCGTTCTGGAAAATTCCGAACGCCGCTCCCCTGTTTTCCGTATAAACGAGTGAAAACAGGTTATCTATTACATCTACGCTGCCGTTCGGACTTAAATTTGTATATACAAAATATTTAATTACCTGATCAACAGCAGCAATCAGAACTGCACAAATAAGTACAACAGCAACTGCCATAGCATCTCCTCCTTTGGTATAATTAAGCGGTGCATCCTCAAAATACACCGCTTAATTCATTTTTATTTTAATTATGATGCACGTTCGGAAGCCCTCATATGTTCATTGACTCAATAACAGAGGCACAACGGCTGCAAAGTGTCGGATGACTGCTGCTTTTGCCTACCGTATTGCTGAATATCCAGCAACGTTCGCATTTCTCACCCTCGGCAGCGGTTATCTCTACCTCAAGAGCTTCATTTTCTGATTTCACTATCTCAACGGCAGATACAATAAATGCAGCCGCAAGCTCCTGCTCAACGGATTTCAGGAAGTCATACTGCTCCCCTCCGCATTTAAGCGTAACCTTGGCTTCAAGTGAGGAACGGAGCTTTTTGCCCTTTATCTCAACCTCGAGTGCCTTCTTTACGGTATCCCTTGTTTCGTGTATTCTGTCCCACATTGACGTAAAGCTCTCATCAAATTCGATCCCCGTAAGTCCGGGCATATCATTGAAAAGTACATTTTCCGGATTAGCCGAACTGTCGTGGGGCATATACTGCCATATTTCATCAGCAGTGAATACAAGTACCGGGGATATAAGCCTTGTCATTGCGTCAAGTATCGTATAGATAGCCGTCTGTGCCGCACGACGCTCTTCTCCGTCTGCCCTTTCCGTATAAAGTCTGTCCTTGAGAACATCAAAGTAAAAATTACTCATATCCACAACACAGAAATTATGGATAGCCTGATATACTATATGAAAATCATAAGTATCATAACCGTGCCTTACTTTCTTATTAAGCTCATCAAGCTTCATAAGTGCCCACTTATCTATAGGCATAAGCTTATCCTGAGAAACTCTGTCCTTATCAGGGTCAAAGTCGCTTATATTTCCGAGTATATAACGTGCGGTATTTCTTATCTTTCTGTATGCCTCACTAAGCTGTGCAAGAATCTCATTTGAAATTCTTACATCGGCGTGGTAGTCGCTTGATGCAACCCACAATCTGAGAATATCCGCACCGTATTTATTGATTATCTCGGCAGGTGTAACTCCGTTTCCGGCGGATTTTGACATCTTCTTTTTCTCCATATCGACAACCCAACCGTGAGTTACAACCGATTTATACGGAGCCTTGCCCATAACCGCAACAGACGTAAGAAGTGATGACTGGAACCAACCCCTGTACTGATCCGCACCTTCAAGATAAAGGTCGGCAGGATGCTTAAGGTAAGGACGCATCTGACATACAGCGGCATGAGATACACCCGAATCAAACCATACGTCCATGATATCCTTTTCCTTATCAAATTCCTTACAGCCGCATTTCGGGCATACAAGACCTTCGGGTATAAGCTCGGAAGCATCTTTTTCGTACCATACATCCGATCCGTATTTTCCGAATAATTCTGATATATGGAGCATAACGGTCTTATCAAGCACAGGCTCACCGCAATCTTTACAGAAGAATATCGGAATCGGAACACCCCATTTTCTCTGACGGGAAATACACCAATCCTTTCTTTCGCGGATCATTGATGTAATTCTGTCCTCGCCCCATGCGGGTACCCATTCAATTTTCTTTATTTCGTTTACGGCATCCTCTTTTATATCGTCAACCGAGCAGAACCATTGCTTTGTTGCCCTGAAGAGTACGGGTTTCTTACATCTCCAGCAATGAGGATACTGGTGTATTATTTTCTTAAGTGCAAACAACGCACCTGTTTTCTCAAGATATTCCGCAATCGGCTTATTGGCATCCTCTGTAAGCAGACCTGCAAACATTCCTGCCTCTTCCGTAAGCCTTCCCTGTGCATCAACGGGAACCACCATCGGCAGCTCCTCATAATTTCTGCATACGTTATAGTCGTCAACGCCATGACCCGGAGCCGTATGCACGCAGCCTGTGCCGCTTTCAAGCGTTACATGATCGCCAACTATGACAAGAGAGGTTCTGTCGATAAACGGATGAGCCGTTTTCATATATTCAAGCTCTGAGCCTTTGATTGTTCCGATAACCTCATAATTGTCCTTGCCGGCAGCCTCCATTGCGGCAGCGTAAAGCTCCTCAGCCATTACATAATATTCACCGTCACATTTGATAAGGCTGTAATTATATCTCGGACCCACGCAAATAGCCACATTCGCCGGAAGTGTCCATGTTGTTGTCGTCCATATTACAAAATAGGTATTCTTTATATCGGCACCCATTGCGGCAAGTTTGCCAAGATCATCCGTAACTCTGAACTTTACATAAATGGAATGGCACGGATCCTCAGCATATTCTATTTCCGCCTCGGCAAGTGCGGTCTGACAATCGGGACACCAATATACGGGTTTAAGACCTCTGTATATATAGCCCTTATCAGCCATTTCCGCAAAAATCTCTATCTGCTTTGCTTCAAAATCATGTGTGAGTGTGATATACGGATTATCCCACTCGCCTATTCCGCCAAGACGTTTGAACTGCTCACGCTGATTATCAACATAGGTCATAGCGAACTCACGGCAGATCTTACGCAGCTCAACATCGGAAATTGCATCGCTGTTGCTGACTCCCGCTTTCTTTCTTGCCTTAAGCTCGGTCGGAAGTCCGTGTGTATCCCAGCCGGGAACGTACGGGGACTTAAAGCCTGTCATATTCTTATATCTTACGATGATATCCTTAAGTGTTTTATTCATGGCATGACCGAGGTGTATATCCCCGTTCGCATACGGAGGACCGTCATGAAGGACATACAGCGGTTTACCCTCGTTAAGCTCCATAAGCTTTTCATAGGCATTATTATCCTGCCAACGCTTAAGTGTTACAGGCTCGGACTGCGGAAGTCCTGCCCTCATCGGAAAATCTGTTTTCGGCAGATTAAGTGTCTTATTATAATCCTGCGGCATAGGTTAATTCTCTCCTCTTGCTGATAAAATATAATTACAATCCAAAATCCGACACGTCTGTGTCGGAAAGGATAATGTCATAACCGTTTTTCTTTTTGCGATTCTATTTATCGCCGGCTGAAGCGACAACGACAGGCTGACGCTTAGACTTGATTTCCGCTTCCCCATGCTTTTCCGGAGCCGCGGCAGTTTTTGTATCCGTGTCGGGACATACTGCTTTTTCTGATTTTTCTTCAGTATTTGTTTTTTCTGAGGACGGAATATCATTGTCGGCGGACGGTGCGGGCTTATTACCCTGCACAGTACGGTAATTCTGTTCCAGCTCCTTCTGATACTTCTTAAAATCCTCGCCTTTTGCCATCGAATTGATAACGCTCAGGTGTTCCTTATAAGCTCTCAGCAAAGAATTTCTGAAATTATTTGCCTCACCCATAAGTTGTATTATATTCCTCTTCTGAGCTTCAAGGATTCGGTTATTTTCTTCAATCTTTTCGGCTGAGTCTCTGAGAGCCTTATTGACCTTTTCCTCAAGCTTTTTATCTGTTTCGGCATTCAGCCTTTCGGTACGCTCCTTGGAATCCTGCAACATCTTCTCGGACTTTTCCCTTGAATCACTCAGAAGCTTCTCGGCTTCCTCTTTTGATTCCGAAAGCTTCTTGTCGGATTTTTCGGTCGCTTCCATAACGATCTGCTTTGCGGTCATCTGGGCGGTTATAATCGCACTCTGTACCGTATCCTCTTTTTCCTTATATTCCATGATCTGCTTATTGAGAAGCTCGATCCTGTTTTCAAACTCCCTGTTTTCATTCTCAAGGGATTTTACTTTTTTTATCACCTTATCCACAAAACTTTCTACTTCGTCGATCTTATATCCCCCGATACCCGACTTGTGGAATGAGATATTTTCTATTTCTTCTAAAGTAAGCATACAGCAATCCTTTCCTTATAAATAATATACCGGATAAATACGCATTCAATCAGAAATATACATTATCGCTTCCGACCTCGTCCATAGCGTCCTGACCCGAAAGTGTAACATTGCTCGGCATAATTATAAACGTATCCTCTGCAACCTTTTTGACACTTCCGCTCTGAGCATATGCAACTCCGCCCAGAAAATCAATTATCCTCTTTGAAACATCCTTATTGGTATCCTCTACATTCAGTATTACCGTATTTCTTTTCATAAGCTCGTCCGCCATATCCTTGACTGTAGGGTCAAATGCCTCAGGCTTGAAAAGTACGAACTGTACATTTACACCCTCATTCATATTTATAACGTTACTTGAGGAGTCCTCCTGTTCCGATTCCTGCGAAAAATCATAGCCGGAATCTTCCTGTTCTTCCTCTTCCTCAGTTTCGGTATCGTCATAGTAATCGTCGTAATTTTCCTCCTCAGGTTGTTTGAGTATACTCTTAAACTTCCCCATAAATTTACCAGCCATTTTATGTTCCTCCTTCAATATTACCTGTAAATCCTGGCACCGAAAAGCCGTGAACCGACCCTTATCATATTGGCACCGCACAGGATAGCCTCCTGATAATCATCGGACATTCCCATAGACAGAAAGTCCATATATACATTATCCGATTTTTTTGATGAAATGTCAATAAATAGTTTGTACATATTATCAAAAAATTTTGAAATTTCTTGTTTATTGTCGCAAATCGGAGGTACTGACATCAATCCTCTTACCTTAATATTCTCCAAAAGACTTATTTCTCCGATAAGCTCATCAAGATTTTCCGTCAGGACACCGGATTTATTTTCTTCTCTGCCTATGTTTACTTCAATCAGGATATCCGTTGTAACTCCCTCTCTGACGGAAAGTCTTGAAATTTCCCTTGCAAGCCGTATACTGTCAACGGACTGTATCATACTGACTTTGCCTATTATCTGTCTTACCTTATTTGTCTGAAGGTGACCTATAAAATGCAGCTCCGAATTTTTCAGATCATATTCATCATATTTTGACAGCAGCTCCTGAACCTTATTTTCGCCTATCTTCTTAAGTCCGAGAGATATTGCATAGTTAATAAGCTCCGGCTCAACGGTCTTTGTTGCGGCAAGAAAGCTGATATCCCCGGCTTTTCTTCCGCTTTTTTCTGCCGCACGGGCTATGTTTTCCGTTATCTCCGCATAATTTGCCTTAACCGCATCATATATCTTATTCTTTTCAATCAACAATTCTTCCGTCATAAAGATTTGCTCCCTCCACAACAACATCATCATATGCCTTTAAGACACCGTATTCATCCGTAACAATGTCTTCATCCTCCGGGGTCTTTTTTGATATTACAAAATCATCCCCGACATATTCCGCAATAATCAATTTGAACTGCAATTCATTTCCGATAAGAACATATACTCCCTGAACAGTCCTTGTTTCTGTTTTTTCCTTTCCGTTCTCATCTTCAACCGTTACCTCAACCTGTTTTTCGTGAACGGCATTTTTGGAAACATATATTCCCTCATACGTATGTATCACAATAGAAATATCCTCGGATCTTACCCTTGACATTTCCGGACTCATATAATCTCCACGCAGTATCACAACGGCATCCGAGGTTTTCGATTCCTGATTGACGGAATAAACATCCACACTAATATCCCCACTATTGACGGTTGGAATATTAACGCTCAGATAACCGGAGGTCTTTAATCTCAGTGCATCCTCGGCACTCACCTCACAGGCAATGTACCAGTATACACCCTCTATCGTTTTTCCGATAACATTATCAGCCACTGTCTTTTTCTTTATCTTTTTTTCGGATAAATCTCCGGGCATTATTTTTTTAAGATCCTTTGTGCCGTAAATGCCCTCATAACCGTCGGCACTGCTTACAAAATATCCTGATACGGATGATTTTATCTGAGAGCTTTTCTTATTTGAATCATTTTTCTTAAGCTTGTTTATCCTGTCCTGAAGCTCATTTATTTTATCATCGAATTTTTTCGTTTTACCTGTAACTACCTGTCTTTCGTTTATGCTGTATAACACATTTTCCACATTCTTATCCGCTTCGGATAAATTGCCGTTACAGACATTATAATTTATTCCCGATAAATATGTGACAATATTTTTGTCTATATCATCGGGAGATGCGACAACATCCTCCTTTGCATTATCCTCAAGCTGTTTTAGAGATGTAATCTGTGATTCAAGTTTCTCTGTTATTTTTTCATTTGCAGCCGTGCTTCCGTCCGAATAAACATCGGCAACTACCTCATTTTTGGCTATTCTTCCCCCGTCTTCCATCCTGTAGGAAACATAACCGTTATCATCGTTTGTAAGAAGCTTTTCGTCACGGATAAAATAACCCTTGACCGAAACCGAATCCGATACGGTCATTATATTTGCCGTCTGTGTTTCCACCTGTGTAAAATTAGCCTTTATAATGACCGAAACGATATACGCTATAAGCAGCAGCGTTATTACCGCAACAGCTATTTTTTTTATTATTACTGTCTTATCCTTATCCATTCTTCCACCCTATTATACAATTTACTGTATATTCTACCACTTTTTTTAGGTTATGTAAATATCATACATCCGTCTTGTTATCAAAAATTTTCTTCGCTTCACCGAAAACGTCATCACATTTGTCTGCTTCTATCCGGTTTATATATTTGTCCCGTCTGAACCATGTAAGCTGTCTTTTGGCATAATGCCTCGTTGCCTGCTTAAGTCTGCCGACAGCCTCATCAAGCGGGATTTCCCCGTCAAGATAAGGCTTAAGCTCCTTATAGCCTATTGCGGCGGAGGCGGTATTTCCCGCATTCGTGCGGTAAAATTCTCTTGCCTCCTCAATAAGTCCTCTTTCGAGCATTATATCCACTCTTTTATTTATCCTGTCATAAAGCTTTTGCCTGTCCGAATATGTAAGACCTATCACGGTATAATCATACGGTGACGGCACAAGCTTTGAACGTCTTATATGCTCGCTCATTGTAATTCCCGTTGTTTCATATATTTCTATTGCACGGATAATTCTCTTTCCGTTTTGAGGCAAAAGTGAGGATGCTGTTTCGGGGTCAAATACAGAAAGATATTCGAGGAGTTTTTCCCCTCCCTCATTTTCATATTGCTGATTAAGCCTGTTTCTGAGAGCGGTATCAATTTTCGCCTCCGGGAATTTTATATTTTCAAGAAACGAGCGTATATACAGTCCCGTACCTCCGCAGAGTATCGGCAGTTTTCCCCTGTTATGTATATCCGCCGCCGCCTTATGTGCAAGCTCCACATAATCGGACACGGAAAATTCCTCACTCGGGTCGAGAAAATCCATAAGATGGTGAACTACCCCCTGCTTTTCCTCCTCTGTCGGTTTTGCCGTGGCAATATCCATACCCTTATATATCTGCATCGAGTCGGCGGAAATAATTTCACCGTCATAATGTTTTGCAAGACGCACGGCAAGCTCCGTTTTTCCCGAAGCTGTGGGACCCGCAACGGCAAGCAGTCTTATTTTATCGTTATCCATGAATTATCCCCTGTCACCGTTAATTATAATCCTCAATGCATCAATTGCTGTCCTTATCGCACGATCCGTCCTGTCGCTTCCGTCCGTATGGGGGACAGCCTTCCCCTGGTTCCACATTACATGGAGGACACAGCCCATTTTTATTTTACGTACAGCCGCCACGGTAAAAAGTGCCGCTGTTTCCATTTCGGAGGCAAGTACATCAAGTTTTTTCCAAGCCTCCCATTTATTTAAAAGCTCATATGAAACAGGCATACTTTCGGGATTGTGCTGACCGTAAAACGAATCCTTGCTTTGTATAATGCCCGTATGGTATTTCATTTTATTATTTTCAGCGGCTTTAACCAAAGCACAGACCATATCAAAATCGGCACAGGCAGGATATTCCGCAGGTGCATATTCCTTTGAAGTACCCTCCATACGGATTGCTGCTGTCGGTATTACTATATCTCCTCCCGATACCTTTTCGCTTATCCCTCCGCACGTACCGATACGCAAAGCCTTTTTCACTCCGATAAGGGCAAGCTCCTCAAGTGCTATTGCAGCCGAGGGACCGCCTATTCCGGTTGAGGTTACTATTACATCCTCATTGTCTATCTTACCCGCAAAGGAGCGAAATTCCCTGTTCTGAGCAATAAGATACGAGGAATCAAGATAACCCGCAATTTTTTCCACTCTGCCCGGATCCCCCGGAAGTATGGCGTATTTTATTTTCGTATCGATCGGAATATTCAGATGCATAAGTATTTTTTCATTCAATCGAATCACTCTTTCCGGATATCAGAACATACCCTTGTGTTTCAGTATAATATACATTATCAGCATAAGTACGGCGGATAATGCAAGCGGGAACCACCACAGACTGTCAAGCGGCAGACCGCCTGTTATATTCATTCCGTACATTCCCGTTATAACGGTAGGAACGGAAACAAGAAGCGTAAGCGAAGCCTGAATTTTCATTACCGAATTCAGGTTATTTGAAATAATGGAGGCAAAGACATCTATTGTTCCGTTAAGAATATTGAGATAAAGTGCAGCCATATCGACAGCCTGTTTTATCTCGATAAGCACATCTTCAAGCAAATCCTGATCATCCTCATACAGCTTTATATATCTGCCCCTCATTATTTTCTCCAATGTTACCTCATCCGCCTTAAGCGAGGAGGAAAAATATACAAGGGATTTTTCGATATCAAGAAGCTGATTAAGCTCCTTATTTTTTGTAGAGCGGCGAAGATTTCTCTCTAATCGGTTGCTTATCATATCTATCTGTTTGAGGTATTGCAGATATTTTGTCGCCATTCTGAGCATTATATGCAGGATAAAATGTGTTTTGTAATGCGTCATTACATTACGCACAACACCCTCGGAAAATTCCGTAAGTATAGTACTTTCCTTTACGGAAACGGTTATTACATTATTTTTTGTTATCATTATACCGATAGGCATAGTTGAATAGGATATACTACCCGATGCCTTTTCCACAACAGGCATATCCATAATTATAAGTGTTGTGTCGTCCTCGTTATCTATATGGGCGGATTCCTCCTCATCAAGTGCGGAACGCAGAAGCTCGGGCGGTATATTGAAAAAGTCAAGAAGATACTGAACCTCATCGTCCTCCGGTGCGGTACAGTTTACCCAACAGCCGATCTCATATTCATTGATCCTTTCGATCCTGCCGTTGACGGTTTTATAATAATTTATCATTCAGATCGTCCTTTCCGTATGCGGAGCGATGCGGCAATGCATAACACTCCCCATTTTCAAAGCTTAATAAATATCGACCGTAAGGGTCACTCATACATTACCACCTCCGTAACGGTTCGGATCGAACATAAAATACAATTATATTATAAACATTCCTGCCCGCATAATCAAGAGCAAATTTGATATCACATACTATATTTAAAATTTTAATATAAATAATTTTCAATAAACCTCATGTTGTCCGACCGGATTATTATATACAGTACAAAAAGCTGTCTGTTGTGCGTTATCCGCATAACAAACAGCTTTTGGCGTATGAATGTTATTATCATTCGTTAAGATATTTTTCAAAAAAGCTCTGTATTTTATCAAAGGGTATAACATTCATATCGTCATAAAGATCCGTATGAACAGCACCGGGGATTATCATAATCTCCTTATTGTCGCCCCTGAGCTTTTTATATGCATCCTTGCTGAAATAGCAGGAATGTGCCTTTTCACCGTGTATCATAAGCACGGCACTGCGTATTTCATCACTGTAGCATAGAATAGGCTGATTCATAAACGACATACATCCGATTTTATTCCATCCGCCGTTGGAATTAAGCGAACGTTTGTGATATCCTCTTTTTGTCTTGTAATAATCATAATAATCCTTGACAAAGAACGGAGCGTCCTCCGGAAGAGGGTCAACAACTCCGCCGCCAAGCTCATAGCTGCCGCTTTTAAAATCCTTTGTTCTTTGCTCATTAAGAGCCTTGCGTGTATTATATCTGTCATCGGGATTATCATTTGCATCAAAATAACCGTTTGCATTAACCCTGCTCATATCGTACATTGTTGAAGTAACGGTTGCCTTTATTCTTGTATCGAGTGCGGCGGTATTGAGTGCCATTCCTCCCCAACCGCATATACCGATTATACCGATTTTCCCGCTGTCAACATTATCCTGAACGGACAGGAAATCAACAGCTGCCTGAAAATCCTCGGTATTTATATCCGGGGAAGCCATATAACGCGGCGTACCTCCGCTTTCACCTGTAAAAGACGGATCAAAAGCAATGGTAAGAAATCCTCTTTCAGCCATTGTCTGTGCATAAAGTCCCGACGACTGCTCCTTTACCGCACCGAACGGACCGCATACTGCAATAGCCGCAAGCTTACCTCCGACATTTTTCGGCTCATATAAATCCGCGGCAAGCGTTATCCCGTAACGGTTGCGGAATGTAACTTTTCTGTGATTTACCTTATTGCTTTCCGGGAATACTTTATCCCATTCATCTGTTAGCTCAAGACCGATATTATCTGACATTTTGCATACCAACCTTTCCTGTTGATTTTTCAATATTATGAAGTATGAAATCAAGGCAGTCAACCTTACTTTGGCTTTCATGCAGCTTCTCCATAAGCTTACATCGGTGTATTCTCAAAAGACGGATAATTTCATGTGACTGTCCGACATTGTATAAATTACTTATTTCCGAAATAAGCTTTTCACTGCAATCCGCATCCCTCAGACACTGAATAATATCCTCCGTATGACCGCCCCCTCTCCTTAGTTTTATTATATACTATTGACTTACATCTTACAAATAGTTATAATTTATATCATATTATAATTTTTCGGAATATCATGGAGGGTAATATGGAATTAAGAACTATGAGATATTTTCTTGCCGCCGCAAGAGAAGAAAATATGACACGGGCTGCCGAAATACTTCATGTAACACAGCCTACCCTGTCTAAGCAGATACAATCCCTTGAAGATGAGCTGGGAAAAAAGCTTTTCATTCGTCACAGTTTCCGTATAGAGCTTACCGAGGAAGGTATGCTTCTCAGAAAAAGAGCCGAGGATCTTGTAAATATGGCTGACAAAATCCTCGGTGAATTTCTTATGCTTGATGATATTGTGGGAGGTGATATATATTTCGGATTGGCAGAATCCTATCAGATAAGATATCTTGCGGCTGAAATAAAGAAATTCAAAAATATTTATCCCGACCTGCGATATCATATAACAAGCGGAGATACCGAACAGGTTACGGAAAAGCTTGACAAGGGTGTTATTGATTTTGCTGTCCTTGCCGAAGAGCCGAATATAGCGAAATATAATTATCTGACATTTCCAAAGGCGGATATCTGGGGGCTTATCGTTCCCGCCGACTCCGTTCTTTCGGAGAAACAGGAAATTACGGTTGAAGATTTAGTAGGACTTCCTCTTTTCTGTTCCGAACAGGGTTGGAGCAAAGACATTGCAAAATGGCAGCCCGAAAGAATTAACGACCTGCGTCTTGAGGGTTCTTTCAGGCTGTCATATAACGGTTCTCTTTTTGTAAAGGAAGGATTAGGTTATTTGCTTACGCTCGAACACCTTGTTGATACGAGCCGTGACAGCGGTCTTGTATTCAGACCGTTATATCCGAAGCTTGAAGCAAAAATGTATCTTATATGGCGTAAATATCAGGTTTTCACGCCAATTGCGGAACGTCTGCTCGAATGTCTGAAAAAAAGTTTTGAGTAAAAAAGCAGCTTTGCAAATTTTTTGTCACATATGCTTTCAGGACGGCACTAAAAAAGAGGTCCGAAAAAATCGAACCTCTTACATCTTAATGTATTAGACTGCTCTTGTAACCTTGCCTGAACGCAGACAACGGGTGCATACATTAACTCTCTTGGGTGTGCCGTTCACGATAGCCTTAACCTTGACAACATTCGGCTTCCAAGCTCTGTTTGAGCGTCTATGTGAGTGAGAAACCTTGATACCGAAGGTTACTCCCTTATTGCAAATTTCACACTTTGCCATGATTGCACCTCCTTAGGGTGTTTTGTCTTACCGATAGAATCAAGCAATTAATTACTTAATCTCAACCTCTGCACCAACCTCTGTGAGCTTAGCCTTGATAGCCTCAGCGTCTTCCTTGCTGACTGCTTCCTTAAGTGTCTTCGGAGCCTCATCAACAACAGCCTTAGCATCCTTAAGTCCAAGACCTGTAATCTCACGAACAACCTTAATAACCTTAATCTTCTCTGCACCTGCTGCCTTGAGAATAACATCAAACTCTGTCTTCTCCTCAGCTGCTGCCGCACCCTCTGTCGGAGCTGCTACTGCAACTGCTGCCGCAGCCGATACACCGAACTCGTCCTCTACTGCATGAACAAGCTCTGAAAGCTCGAGAACAGTAAGACCCTTTAACTCTTCAACAATATTAGTAACCTTTTCTGATGCCATGATAGTTTACCTCCAAATTTAAGATTTAGTTTCTGATTATGCTTCAGCCGGAGCCTCAGCGGGAGCGGCTTCAACCTCTCCTCCGTTTTCTTTGTCAACGATAGCCTGTACGGCTCTTGCAAAAGAAGCAATAGGTGCCTGGAAAGCTCCGAGTACATTCGCAAGAAGTACTTCTCTGCTCGGGAGCTTAGCAAGACTCTGTATTTTTTCAAGACTGATAACTTCGTTGTCAAGATATCCTGTCTTTACCGCAAAGGTCTTATGACCGTCTGCGAATTTCTGAAGAATACGGGCTGCTGCCACATAATCCTCATCACAGGTAGCGATTGCCGAAGTACCGTTAAGCACCTCATCAACACCTGCAAGTCCTGCCTTTTCAGCCGCACGCTTTATCAGAGTATTCTTAACAACAGTGTATTTTACGCCTGCTTCACGCAAATCCTTACGAAGCTTTGTATCCTCATCAACGGTTATACCTTCATAAGAAACGATAACACCGGCAATTGAACCCTGAATCCTTTCAGCAAGTTCGGAAACGACCTGCTGCTTTTGCTCCAAAACCTTCTGACTTGGCAAAACAATTCACCTCCTTGAAATATGACGCTAAAAAGCGTCCTCCCGGTTCCCGAGAAGACGCATAATTATACACTGTAAAAATATAACTATAAACGCTCACCTCGGCAGGCGGGAAACCCTTTACGCATTAAGCACCTGCTGTCTTTGGTCAACAGCAAATATAATTTTAGCACAAACAAGTGCCTATGTCAAGTACTTTTTATCAAACCGCACCGTTAATTTTTGACGGGTTAATCTTTACAGACGGACCCATTGTCGTTGTAACTGCACAGGACTTTATATACTGACCCTTTGCGGCAGCCGGCTTAGCCTTGATTATAGCTCCTATAAGAGCATCAAAGTTTTCATTTATCTTTTCGGTACCGAAAGAAACCTTGCCTATGGGGCAGTGAATGATATTTGTCTTGTCAAGACGATACTCAATCTTACCTGCCTTAGCCTCCTTTACAGCCTTAGCTATATCGGGAGTTACCGTGCCCGCCTTCGGGTTAGGCATAAGTCCTCTCGGACCGAGAACCTTACCAAGACGACCGACAAGTCCCATCATATCAGGGGTTGTGATAAGCACGTCAAAATCCATCCAGCCTTCGCTTTGGATCTTCTGTGTAAATTCCTCAGCACCCACATATTCGGCTCCGGCTTCCTGAGCCTTCTGAACATTATCACCCTTGCATATTGCAAGAACTCTTACCTGTTTACCTGTACCGTTAGGAAGAACGATTGCTCCTCTTACCTGCTGATCAGCATGACGTGAGTCAACACCGAGCTTAACATGAAGCTCCACTGTTTCGTCAAACTTTGCGGTACCCGTTTTGAGGACTACATCAATAGCCTCTTTGGCATCATATGCCTTTGTCTTGTCGATAAGCTTTACAGCTTCAACATACTTCTTACCGTGTTTCATTGTTTTCCTCCCTCTTGAGTGGTAAAATCGGACTTATTTCCTCCCACCCGGGTAATTAATCTACTACTTCGATACCCATTGAACGAGCCGTTCCTGCTATCATCGAGCAGGCTGCTTCAACCGTAGCGGCATTGAGATCGGGCATTTTCTGCTCCGCAATCTTCTGCACCTGCTCACGGGTTATCTTAGCGACCTTCTTTTTATTGGGTTCACCCGATGCTGTTTCAATTCCGCAAGCCTTCTTTATAAGAACTGCTGCGGGAGGGGTCTTTGTTACGAATGTGAACGAACGGTCTGCATATACCGTAATTACTACGGGAATAATAAGACCTGCGTCCTTCTTTGTACGCTCATTAAATTCCTTAGTGAACGCACTTATGTTGACACCATGCTGTCCCAATGCAGGACCAACAGGCGGCGCCGGGGTTGCTTTACCGGCAGGTATCTGAAGCTTTATCAAGCCTGTTACCTTCTGAGCCATCTTTCTTGCACCTCCAAAATTCGTGGTAATGTCGGAGCGATTTAAAAATTTTCGCTTCCTCCCACGAGGGACAAAATCCCTCATATAATAACGGAAAAACCGTTATTAATCATTGTTTCACCCGCTTATTCTGCCATTTCAACATCCGTTGCGGGCAGCTCCGCAGGTATCCTGCGTCCGAACATATTTCCCATGACGGTCACAGTATTGTTTTCCTCGTCGATTGCCTCAACGGTACATACAGGATCTTCAAACGGGCAATACTGACCTATTATACGGACAACATCTCCCACCTTGAATCTGAATCTGAACTCCGTCTCTTCTTCCTCTGTTTCCGTTTCCAATCCAAGCTCCCTGACTTCCTCATCGGACAAAGCCGGAGGGGCGTTGTGGACTATCGTATCCCCAACCTTTTCGGTCGCATTCATCGAATTAAGACCTACAAAGCCGGTACAGCCGCGGACAGATCTGACAACATTCTGATTGTCGTCGGACATTATCATCTTGATGAATACATAGCTCGGAAATATCTTATATTCCGTAATCTTCTCTATTTCTTCCTCAATATAATCCCCGTTTTCATCCCTTTTAAAATCGCCGTTTCTGTCCTTTGCCCTCTGTTTTACGACATCACGAACTTTCTCAACAGGAATTACGATATCGCAGAACTGATCCTGTAAACCCATATTCTCTACTTTTTGTTTCAGTGTTATGAGTACCTTATTCTCGTATCCGGAATATGTATGTACTATATACCATCTTGCTTGTCTGACAGTTTCACTTTTGCTCGGAGCGGTATTGTTTACCTCAAGATCCTGTGAAAAATCTGTCGCTGTTTGGTCGTTTGACATATGCTCTCCTCCGTCTACCGAATTAATTTACGCAACGTGCATCAGAAAACCAAGCAAAAAATGCAGACCGTAATCAAGTGCTGTTATTAATACTCCGACTATAAGCATTGACAGCAACACCACTCCTACATTCTTGAATGTAGTCTTTACGGTGGGCCATACGATCTTTTTGATCTCGCTTTTGATATCGCGGAAGAACTTAGCTATGCCCTTGCCCATTCTCTTGAAGATATTGGGTTTCTTTTCGGGCTCTTTTTTCTTTGCCATAGAATCCCTCCGTTCAATCACTTAGTCTCTTTGTGCAGAGTATGCTTCTTGCAAAATCTGCAGTACTTGTTCATCTCGAGCCTGTCGGGATCGTTTTTCTTGTTTTTCATCGTGTTGTAGTTACGCTGTTTGCACTCTGTGCAGGCTAGTGTTATTTTTACTCTCATGTCGGCACCTCCCGGTATTTCGGAATAATTTAGCCTCCCTCAAAAAGGCACAAAAAAATAAACCTCACTTGAGGTATCTTAAATATACCATACTGAAAAGTCTTTGTCAAGTGTTTTTATCCGATTTTTTTTAAATTTTACCCGATTATTATTATCGACGGCAGTCAGTGCATTTATTTACCGATGCCGCCGATATTTATGTTCATTGATTTATTCGAGTGCTTCCGCCGTATAATTTCTTGATTTCTGCGGTTTTTCGGGCTTTATCTTCTTGCCTATAAGCTTGCGGGATGCAATTGCGACCTTTTTATCGGCATCCGAAAACGAGGCTATAAGCTGCTCGAATTTTTCCTGACTTTTAACCGAGTTCAGAAGGTCATAGGTTATAATTCCCTTTGTATCGAGGTCGCCGGAAGCATACATTGCCGCAAGTCCTGCTGACAGCTTTTCCATTCTTGTCTGATTAGCCTTCTCAACAAGCTCATTAAATCTCGGGACGATTTTTTCCTCTGCAAAGGTCACACCTCTGAACTGCTCATAGTGTGCCATTTCATATGCTATCTCATCTTTAAGTCCGGGAAAGTATGTTACCATTCTGTTGGCAAGGAAAAGCGGATCAACATTGGCTTCTCCGTCTTTTTTGTGTTTTTTCTGTTTTTGTATGGCTGCCGTCTGTTTTGGTCCTCTTACAGTTTCGGCAAAATCGTTTCCTATGCCTTCCGCCTCTCTGTTTCCGTCCGTTTCCGGATCGAAGAGCCATGTTGCGAGTGTTTTCCATTTATTGTCGGGCTGTCCGTCATTAACCGCACATGAACGCAGCACAACCCTGCGTGTAAGATATGTATAGACTATACTGTATGCTATTTCTCCTATGTACAGTGCAGTAAGCTCTGTATCGGATCCGGCAACGGTTTCCTTTTTGAAGCCTTCATTCAGTATTGCCTTTTCAAATTTTTCGGTAATTATCGCAAATGCGTTATTCATATCCATAGTGTCTTCTCCTTTTTTTCGTTAGGTATTTCCATTATATAACAACCCGACGAAAAACTCAACACTGTTTTTTAACCTTATTAAGTAAAACCTTATGAGTAAAAAAACTCCCCCACCTCTACACAGGCAGGGGAGTATGTCATTTTGTATGTCTCTTATCTGAACATATCCTGTACACTTTCTATGACTCCCTCTACTGTTCCGAGAGCTTTGTTTATTCTCTTTCTGCATTTTTTGCTGTCCTTGAGTATAGTTGAAACGATAATGCCGAGCATTGCTCCTGCCGCAAGACCGAATCCCAGACCCTTGAACATTGTAACTGTATTTCGTGCCATTATATAAAACCTCCATAACACAAGTATAATTTTTGCTTTCATAACAATTATCCCCTTAATTTTATTACTTATACATTCGGCGGCGTGCCGCCGCAGTCAATCCGTAATTATTTTACTCAGGTCAACTATTCTATGGCTCGACCGTTAATTTACCTGATGAACAAGAGATGAGTTTGTCATTTGTAGATGCGGAAAGCCTCGCAAGAGGTTTTCACGACACTCTCTTACGCATTCCGTCAGGCAAACTACCTATCGCGGAAACAGACTACCCGCCACTATAAATAAAGCGAACGCAAGTGAGCGAAAACGCGAACATGACAGCGGCGGCACGCCGCCCTCTTGCCCAGGCGTGAAGGATTAGAGATTTCGCCGTCTGCGGACGGCGACCAGAGGCTCTGCCTCCGGACTCCGCAAGCCTTTTGAAAAAGGCTTGACCTAAAACTTATGTTTTGCCCGCCATGAGTAAGTTATGGCGGAGCGGCGGCGTGCCGCCGCAGTCAATCCGTAATTATTTTACTCAGGTCAACTATTCTATGGCTCGACCGTTAATTTACCTGATGAACAAGAGATGAGTTTGTCATTTGTAGATGCGGAATGCCTCGCAAGAGGCTTTCACGACACCCTCTTACGCACACCGTCAGGCAAACTACCTATCGCGGAAACAGACTACCCGCCAAAACAGTCAAAGCGAACGCAGTGAGCGGCGGCGTGCCGCCGCAGTCAATCCGTAATTATTTTACTCAGGTCAAT
>X301_European_Hare__coassemble_1131_pt1 | contig 18634 bp, 16 predicted proteins | sample X301_European_Hare__metabat2_low_PE_012 | metagenome-assembled genome bin X301_European_Hare
ACTTATTGCAACAGGTTTTTGTGCCTCTGTTGCGTTTACTTTGAAAAATAACAGCGGGTAAAATACTAACCGCTGACAGTATGTAAGTTATTGAATTTTACGGCTCTGAGTGATATACTTATTATCATAGAAAGAAACTAAAGGAGATAAGAAATGGCTACCTTTACTAAAATAGCACTCAAAAAATCATTTATAAAATTACTTGATGAACACCCTCTTTCACAGATAACCGTTAAGGATATTGTAAATGAATGCGGTGTGAACCGCAATACATTTTATTATTATTTTGAGGACATCCCTACACTTCTTGAAGATATCGTAACAGAAGACGCAGAAAAAATCATTCAGCAATACCCGACTGTAGAAAAAATTGAGGACTGTTTGAATGCGATCGTTGAAAATGCTCTTTTAAAAAAACGTGCGGTTTTACATATATATAATTCCGTAAACAGGGAAATTTATGAGCAATATCTATGGAAAGTATGCGATTATGTTATAGGCTCATATCTCATTACTATACTTAACGGAAGAAAAATATCAGAAAGTGATTTTAATGTAATAAAAAGATATTTTGAAAGCGTTGGTTTCGGAATGATTTCCGCTTGGCTTACAACCGGTATGACATCCGATATTCGGACATTTTTTTCAAGAATATGTGAAATTAAAAGCGGTATGTTGGAAGAGATGATTTCACGCTGTGAAATAAAGTAAAATATACAGTATGGTCTTTTTGTCTTAAATTCGGACATTATTATGCCCCGTGCCTAAAAAACAGGCACAGGGCATTTTTTGTCCGTTTTCGTTATTAAAAGCAATAAATATAATGTTGATAGGAAATAAAAGGGGCGTTTGGTATGGTCTTTACAGTGCAACCTCTTTGTTTCCTGAAACAGATCCGCTGATAGAATAAAGAAAGGGAAAGGGTGACTGTTTATGCGTTTTTCAAAGGCGGTGGTCAAATACCGCATACCGATTTTAATTATTGCCGTGTTGCTTTTGATTCCGTCTGTTTTCGGCATGATAGGAACACGGATAAACTATGATATGCTCTCCTATCTGCCCGAGGATATGGAAACCGTCAAGGGTCAAAGTGAACTGCTCAAGGATTTCAATAAGGGTGCGTTTTCATTTATTATCGTTGAGGATATGCCCGACAAGGATGTTTCCGCACTGAAAGAAAAGGTTGAAGCTGTGGATCATGTGGAAAATGTCATATGGTATGATTCAATAGCAGATATATCCGTACCTAAGGAGATTCTGCCTGATGAAATATATGACGAATTCAACACGGAAGATTCAACTATGATGGCGGTATTTTTCGATTCATCCACCTCCTCGGATGCTACGATGGATGCTATAAAGGAAATCCGCAGAATTACGGGAGAGCAATGCTTCGTTTCAGGTATGTCGGCCATGATAACGGATCTCAGAAATATATGTGAGCAGGAGGAATCCGTATATGTTGCAATTGCCGTATTGCTTGCCTGCATTGTAATGCTTTTTCTGCTCGACAGTTGGCTTGTACCGTTTATCTTCCTTATAAGCATAGGAATGATGATACTTTTGAACCTCGGAAGCAATTACTTCCTTGGAGAAATATCCTATATTACAAAGGCTCTTTCAGCAGTTTTGCAGCTTGCCGTTACGATGGATTACTCGATCTTTCTCTGGCACAGCTATAATGAGCAAAAAAACAAATACGAACATAAGGATGATGCAATGGCGGCAGCCGTAAAGGAAACCCTTACTTCGATTGTAGGAAGCTCTATCACTACCGTTGCGGGCTTCATAGCTCTGTGCTTTATGACCTTTACAATGGGACGTGATCTCGGAATAGTAATGGCTAAGGGTGTTATTTTAGGTGTCCTCGGTTGTGTTACGGTTCTCCCGTCACTTATCCTTGTGTTTGACAAACCGCTTCAGAAAACAAAGCACAGACCGCTCATACCGGATATGGGCAGATTTGCAAATGCTATAACCCGTGTATTTCCCGTATTTCTTGTGATTTTTGTACTGCTTATACCCCCGGCCTACTACGGATATGAAAAAACCAATGACGAAGTATATTACGATTTATCTCAATGTCTTCCCGATGATATGGATTTTGCAATAGCAAACAACAAGCTTAAAGATAATTTTGATATTGCCACAACAGAAATGGTTCTTGTTGATTCGGATCTTAAACCTAAAACCGTTAAGGCTATGACCGATGAAATGGAAAAGGTTGACGGAGTTAAATACGTTCTCGGTCTTGAATCACTCGTTGGAACGAGAATACCCGAGGAAGTTATTCCCGACTCGGTAAGGAGTATGCTTGAAAGCGATAAATGGGAGCTGCTTCTCATAAACTCCGAATATAAAGTGGCAAGTGATGAATTGAGCAGTCAGATCAACGAGCTTAATACAATACTGAAAAAATACGATAAAGGCGGTATGCTTATCGGCGAGGGTCCGTGTATGAAGGATCTGATAGAAACTACCTCACATGATTTCGAGGTCGTCAACATAATATCGATACTTGCTATATTCGTGATTATAGGCTTGGTTGAAAAGAGCATTTCACTGCCTTTTGTATTGATTTCGGTTATCGAGCTTTCAATTTTCATAAACCTTGGTCTTCCGCATTATCTCGGACAAAGCCTGCCGTTTATCGCTCCTATTTGCATAAGCACGATACAGCTTGGTGCAACCGTTGATTATGCTATTCTTATGACAACAAGATACAAGTCTGAGCGTATAAACGGATGCAGCAAAAAGGATTCCATAAAAACAGCACTTTCAACCTCAATTCCTTCAATCATTGTTTCAGGTATGGGATTGTTTGCCGCAACCTTTGGTGTTGCCCTTTACTCGGATGTAGATATGATAGGATCAATATGTATGCTTTTGGCAAGAGGTGCAATCATCAGTATGGTTGCTGTTATATTCATGCTCCCCGCTTTGCTTATGCTATGTGACAGAGTTATATGTGCCACGACCATAGGTATGGGAAAGATATATAAATCAAATAATAAACAGGAGGCTGTCAGAAATGAAAAAGTCCATAGTTAAAATTATAACTGTTTGCCTTTGTGCAGCCATAGCATTCGGCGGTGTGGTTTTCACGGCTTCATCACTCAATTCAGGTGATAATACAAATGAAGAAAGCAAACAGGTTTCCGCTGCTATTGAAAGTAAGGATGAGTCTGTATTCAAAGACGAAACAGTATATATCCTTGCAAATGCTGACGGGTCAACCGATAAGATAATTGTAAGCGATTGGATAAAGAACAAGCTAAAAAATGAATCGCTGAATGACAAGACGGAACTGACCGACATTGAAAACGTCAAGGGTAACGAAAAATACACCGACGGAAACGACAATACCAAAATATGGGATGCTGACGGAAACGATATTTACTATCAGGGAAACATAGATAAGGAGCTTCCCGTTGATTTGAAAATTTCCTATAAGCTTGACGGAAAAGACATATCCCCGTCCGAGCTTGTCGGAAAAAGCGGCAAGGTTACAATACGCTTTGATTACACGAACAAACAGTTTGAATATAAAGAGATAAACGGCAAGAAGGAAAAAATCTATGTTCCCTATGCTATGCTTACGGGAGTAGTGCTTGACAACGAAGTATTCGCAAATGCGGAAATTACAAACGGCAGGCTGATAAATGACGGCAGCCGTACTGTAGTTGTGGGTGCGGCGTTCCCGGGTCTACAGGAAAACTTAGGTATTTCAGAGGAAGATTTTGAAATACCCGACTATGTGGAAATTACGGCAGATGCGGAAAACTTTGAGCTTGGAATGACTGTTACCCTTGCCACAAACGAGTTGTTCAATGAAATTGACACAGACAGCCTTGATAAAGCTGACGACCTTAAGGATTCTGTAAAGGAGCTTACAGACGGTATGGATAAGCTGCTTGACGGTTCGTCCGAGCTTTATGACGGTCTTTCGGAACTGCTTGATAAATCGGGAGAACTTACAGACGGTATAAATCAGCTTGCCGACGGTGCAGGCACACTTAAGAACGGTACAGCCGAGCTTGACAACGGAGCTTCAGAGCTGGAGTCCGGTGCAGAGCAGTTATCTGACGGTCTTAATACTCTTTCCTCACAGAATGACAAAATTAACGGCGGGGCAAAGCAGGTATTTGAAACACTTCTTTCAACGGCAAATAATCAGCTCGCCGCAGAAGGTCTTGAAGTACCGACATTGACAATTGATAATTATTCTAAAGTTCTTGATGATGTAATTGCTTCCCTTGATAAGAACGCAGTTTATGAAAAAGCTCTGAATACCGTAAAATCCGCCGTTGAGGAGAAACGTTCATACATTACGGAGCAGGTAACGGCAGCAGTTCGTCAGGAGGTAGAAAAGCAGGTAACGGCAGCCGTTAAAAACGAGGTTACACCAAAGGTAGAACAGGCTGTGCGTGAAAATGTCCGCGGACAGGTTCTTGCCGCCATGAATATGGACAGCACAAGCTATGATGCGGCTGTTTCGGCAGGAATGATCGATAAGGCTACTCAACAGGCTGTAGAAAATGAAATAGAAAAACAGATGAAGAGCGATACTGTATTGCAGACAATAGAAGCAAAAACAGAGGAACAGATGAATTCCAAAGAAATAAGAGCAACCATTGAAAATAATGTTGCTCAGCAGATGAAAACCGATAATGTCAAGAATCAAATCAATTCAAATACAGAAGCACAGGTGCAAAAGGCTATTACCGACAATATGGCTTCCGATGAGGTACAATCACAGCTTACCGCTGCTTCCGAGGGTGCAAAATCGGTAATATCCCTGAAATCCTCACTTGACAGCTATAACACCTTCTATACAGGCTTGCAGACATATACAAGCGGTGTATCTCAGGCTGCTGACGGTGCAAACGAACTTAAAAACGGTACAAGCGAACTTAAGGATGGTACCGGTCAGCTCAATTCAGGTTCGGGTGAGTTATATGACGGAATACTCACTCTCAAAGATTCCGCACCGGCTCTTATTGACGGTATCAAACAGCTCAGAGACGGCTCGGGAGAGCTTAAGGACGGTCTTGTCGAATTTAACGACGAGGGTATTCAGAAGCTCGCTGATATTGTGAACAAGGATTTGAATAATATCGTTGAAAGGATTCGTGCGACCAAGGAAGTATCACTCAGCTACAAGAGCTTTGCCGGCATAGATGATAGTGCAGACGGTCAGGTAAAATTCCTATACAAAACGGATTCATTAGAGAAGTAAAGTAGCCATGAGGCTCCGACCAAGCTTTTATATGCTTAGTCGGAGCCCTTGTTATATCATTTTTTAATATTTGTCATTTCTGTTTGCGGAGCGGCTCGCAGAGCCGGCGGCGTGCCGCCGCTGTCAATCCGTAATTAATTTACTCAGGCAAATTAATCTTTTGCTCGACCGTTAATTTACTCGATGAACAAGAGATGGGTTTGTCTTTTCTGTTTGCGGAAAGCCTCGCAAGAGGCTTTCACGACACCCTCTTACGCACACCGACAGGCAAACTAATTATCGCGGGAGCAGACTCACCGCCAAAACAATCAAAGCGAACGCAGTGAGCGACCCCGCGAACATGACAGCGGCGGCACGCCGCATCCACCGGACTGTTTTTAAATTCACCCCTTGCCCAGGCGTGAAGCATTAGAGATTTCGCCGTCTGCGGACGGCGACCAAAGGCTCTGCCTTTGGAATCCGCAAGCCTTTTAAAAAAGGCTTGACCTAAAACTGCTGTTTTACTATCAACATTCTTACGGCGGAGCGGCTCGCAGAGCCGCTCTCGACACTTTCTGCCGCACACCGTCAGGTAAACTACCTATCGCGGAAACAGACTACCCTCCACAAAAATCAAAGCGAACGAAAGTGAGCGAAACCGTGAATTGCCCGCGGGGGTTCCCCCGCCCGCTTAGGAGCCGGCACTTTCGTAGGCACTCAGACCCTTGTGCCATATGACAAGGGATATTGCTAAAAATGTTGTAGATATAAGTATGGTGCAGCCTATGTTGAAAATGGGATTCTCACCTGTGAGAAAATATAAACACGGATAATATCCCGTGAAAGCAAAGGGTATTACAAACGTTACTATCAGTTTTATAAAATTACTGTATATCGTTGTCGGGTACTTTGCAAATTCATTCATGCCGTAAACCATCTGAATTATAAATCCGCTGCTCTTTATCCAGAATGCGACCGCCGCTGTCCCTATCTTTATCGCCGTATATATCAAAGCGGAAAACGGTATTACAAGTATGAATAAAATAACACTGAGCGGCGTTATGTATAACCCTGCACTCGGTGCAGCATAAATCATAAGACATATACCGACAACAAGCTCACCTACCGCATCTATCTGAAATGTTTCGGCAATAACATGGAAAAGAGGATTGATAGGTCTTGTCAGATATTTGTCAAAATCCCCCTTGCGTACTATAAAATATCCTACACACCACAAATTATCCGTCAGAAGATGATCAAGTCCCTTCGGTATCTGAGAAAATCCGTATATAAATACAATCTGCTCAAACGTAAAACCGGCAAGCTGCGGTATCTGCGAAAATATTATGAATATAAATGCAATGCCTATAGCCTGGTCAATAAGAAAGCTTACCGCCCCCGTAAGAAAATCCGCCTTGTATTCCATAAGACGCTTTAAATTCTGTGCAACAAGTATTCTGTATATTTTTAATGCCCTTCGCATACCTTAACCTCCCTGCACACTCAGCTTCTTTATAGCTCCAAGCCATATCAGCTTTGAAATACCGTATATGATAATCGCCCATACAGCTTGAATACCAAGTCTGAAAATTATTTCGCCTGTATCGTATTTTCCCATATAAATCATTACGGGAGTATAACTCATGGAGGAGAAAGGCATATATTCAAGAACAGTCCTGAGCCCGTCCGGCATAAATGCAAGCGGAATGAGCGAACCTGACAAAAAGTTTACTATGCTGTTTTTCAGTATACCCATCCCCCACAGGTTTTTAACATAAAACGCCATAAACCCAAAACACAGATTTACCCTGAAAGCAACAAGATAGGCAAGCACTATGCTTAAAAGAAATAACAACAAATTTATAGGATTAAACATTACCGTACCCAAGGTTATGTATCTGTATATCTCCAGACCGATTATTACGGGAAATGCAAACGTAACAGTTCTCATTGCCGTTCCGCCAAGTTCGGTTGCAAGATAACTCAGATCCATATTAACAGGCTTGATAAGCCGCATTGCAATACTTCCGTCCTTTATCTCCTCGGCTATGTCATTGCTTACAGTGCTGAAAGTAACCTCCCCGGCAACATTCGACAGAAAAAGATACAATACCATATCACTCATGGTAAAATTCATGAATGTTTCTCCGCCCGATGCCATAAATACGGACTTCCACAGATAATACATTACAAAACAGTATATCAGACCGCCGATGATAAACCCGAGAAAATTCATCCTGTAAACTATAAGATTCTGTACACCTGCCCTTACAAACGGCAGATACTGTTTCCTTATCTTATTCATTCTCACCCGCCCCCTCTTTATACAGGCGGCGGATAATTTCCTCTATATCCGCATCCTTTACGGCTATATCCTTTACTTTTGTAAGTGACAGTGTATGGTTGAGCATATCACCCACGGGTATAGAATCACTGTTGAAGCGTATAGTAAAAACATTTTTGTCATTCTTGATACTTATATCATCGTCACTTAATTTCAGTCCCCTGCGAAAGTCTTCCGCCTTAAGCTTTGAAGTAGGATCAGCCTCAAATGTAAGCTCACGCATCTGTCCGTAATTCCTCTTAAGCTCCCTGAGTGAACCGTCATATACATTCCTGCCGTGGTCTATCATAACGATACGATCGCACAAAAGCTCTATATCGCTGATATCATGCGTGGTAAGTATAACGGTTGTCTGCTCCTCCTTATTGATTTTCATTATTGCACGGCGTATATTATCCTTGACAACAACATCAAGACCTATTGTCGGCTCGTCAAGAAAAAGCACCTTCGGACTGTGCAGCATGGAAGCAGCAATATCCGCTCTCATACGCTGACCTAATGAAAGTGTGCGGACAGGTGAGCTTATGAAATCCTCAAGCTCAAGCACCTCATTAAGAAATGCCATTCTTTTCCTGAATCTGTCCTCACCTATCTCATATATTTCTTTAAGAACAGTATAGGTTTCCACAAGCGGCAAATCCCACCAAAGCTGTGTTCGCTGTCCGAAAACGACACCTATTTCCTTGACATATTTCTTTCTGTCAACGGTAGGATTTTTGCCGTTTATGGTACAGCTTCCCGAAGTAGGAGTAAGTATTCCCGTAAGCATTTTAATAACCGTGGATTTTCCGGCTCCGTTCGGTCCTATAAATCCGAGTACCTCACCCTTTGCAACTTCAAAGCTGATACCGTCAACTGCCGCTATAATTTCATGCTTCGGACTGAAAAGTGCCTTCACAGCACCTTTAAGTCCCGGATCTTTAATAACTTTTTTAAATTCTTTCCTTAAATTATTTACACTTATCATAATTATTTCTCCATTGATTGTTCCAATACAAAACTTTCCTGTTTTCTTTCAATACATAACTATGAATTTGGTCTTCTGTAGAAGTTTCCCATTACCTCCTCGGATTTCATTACATTGATAAAGCAATTCGGGTCACATTTCTTAATTTTTGAAATTACCCTGCGTATCTCGTCAGAGGAAACAACGGAATAAATCATGTTTCTTTCTTTCCCTTTATAAAGACCGACACCCTTAAAAAGCGTACCGTCATGGTTCGTACATTCCTTTATTACACCATATACCTCTTCGGGTTTTCCTGTTATTATAAACAGGGTTTGCTTCTGATACCTCTTATACAAAAGCTGTATTACCATAGTTGATGCAAACTGTAATATAATCGAATACATTGCTCCCGTCCAGTCAAATAAAAGTCCCGAAAACAAAAGCACAACAATATTTCCTGCTAAAATATAATCCCACGCATCCTTTCCGTAATGCTCGGATATGAATATCGAAATAAAATCCGTACCCCCGCTCGTTGCATTGTTCAGCAGGCATATTGCAATTGCCACACCGTTTATGATCCCTCCGAAAACAGCACAAAGCAGAATATCATTTGTGAGGTGCAGATTAGGAATGATATCCGCAAAGGTCGAGGACAGCACGATCATTATAAGAGAATATATCGTAAACCTCTTGCCTATGAACTTGAAGCTTATGAGTGCCGGTACCGCATTAAGCGGAATATAAATAACACTGAGCGGAACAGATATCTCCGCAAATTTCAGCAATACCTGCTGTCCGAGAAGTGATACTCCGGTGAATCCTCCCGCAAGCAGACCTGCCCCGTGCAGAAAGTTACTTATGGAAAATCCATACATTACCGACGCAACAATTACACAAATAATTTTTCTAATTTCTCTGAGTATTACTTTTCCCATACTATTTTCCCCCGTTCGTTCCGGTATGCCCGATATCAGAAAAGCAAGGAATAAAACTTAATAATCCCCTTCATCCTCACCGTCATCATAATCGTCCATTACTTCCCTCTGCCTTAATCTCATTCTTATCTTATCCTTTTCGACAGCATCGGAAAGAGCATCCTTGAACAAACGTACGTTTTTAATGTTCTTTATTATAAGCGTAGGATTTGTTTTATCATGTGAATATACAGTAAGGGTTCCGATATTAAACATTTTCTGAAAAAGAGTCCTTGTCAAGCTCATATCAGCAACACGATACAAAAGTATTTCATTTTCAGTGCTGCGAAACAGACCCGTCTGTATTATGAGCTTTTTTTCGGTAAGTATATATTTTGTAAAAGTCCACGGGATACCGAAAAATCCCCACCTTTTTCTTTCACGCATAATCTCATTATTTTCTCCGATTTTGGGAATATCTTTCATTACATTCTCTCCTTTGCATTTACTCATATATGTAAAATTCAGCTATGACAAGCCGCACCTGCCATAACTGAATTTAATACTGTGTCATTATTATACAATTACACACGCCGAAAGTCAATACATTTTTTCGCTTAAGGTTACTATTATTCTAAAATAAAATAATAACACTTCTCATTTCTTTCGGACATACATAATTAATCACCAAAGCTTATCCCGATACTTTTGGCATCCTTAATTATAGGACTATCCACAGGCACATTTTTAAGCTTTCCGGCAACCTCACTGAGCGGAACGGGAACAACCTCTCCGTTTATCATGGCTGTCATAAATCCGTATTTTTCATCAATAATAAGCTTAGCACAAGCCGCACCAAAGCGAGTTGTTATAAATCTGTCGTAGGCATTCGGACTTCCGCCCCTCTGGAAATGTCCGGGAACGGTAACTCTTGTTTCCTGTCCTGTAGCCTCTTCTATTTCATGAGCAATTTTGTAGGAAATTGAAGGATACATCATATTGGCAATCGCTTCCTTCTTCTTCTTTTTGGGAAGCTCGGCTATATCCTTTGAAATTGCACCCTCGGCTACGGCAAGTATAGAAAATGTCTTTCCGCTCTTTGTTCTTGCCTTTACCGTTTCAATTACCTTTTTGATATCATAGGGAATCTCCGGAATGAGTATTACATCGGCACCTCCTGCTATACCTGCATGAAGCGTAAGCCAGCCTGCCTTATGACCCATACATTCAATGATAAATACTCTGCCATGTGAGGTGGCGGTAGTATGTATGCAGTCAATAACCTCAGTCGCTATATCAACCGCACTCTGAAAACCAAAGGTTATATCCGTTCCCCATATATCATTGTCTATTGTCTTGGGCATGGATACAACATGAAGTCCCTCCTCCGAGAGCATATTCGCACTTTTATGCGTTCCGTTTCCTCCTAAAACAACAAGACAGTCAAGCTTGAGATCCTTATAGGTTTTCTTCATTGCCGCAACCTTATCCACATTTGTTTCATCATCTATTACTCTCATCTGCTTGAAAGGCTGACGTGAGGTTCCGAGTATGGTACCTCCTCTTGTCAATATTCCCGAAAAATCCTCGGGCTTCATAAGACGGTACTCTCCGTTTATAAGACCTCTGTATCCGTCTATTATACCGTAAATCTCAACCTTTTTGCCGTAGTATTCATAAAGTCCTTTTGCAAGACCTCTTATTGCGGAGTTAAGACCCTGACAATCTCCGCCGCTGGTAAGTACACCTACTCTTTTCATATCGGACACATCCTTTTCAGTAAAATATATTACTATTTTACACTAAAAATTTTGTTTTTACAAGTAAAATTTATAACTTATATCAAAAATATTCCAACTAATTCAAATTACTGTTTCCCATAAGAGGTTTAAAGCGGTTTTCCTCTTTTTCGACTGTTTTCTTTGAAGCAAGAGCCCTTTTAGCCATTTCGGAAAATTCTCTCTGGCAATTATGGGGTTTCTTTCCCCTGCGGTCAAGCAGTTCATAGGAGGTATCGGGATTTTGTATCCTCGTATTAAGAACATCCTTAAGCATTGCCTCAATAATTCCCATGGAACGTTCAACCAAATCGGGATCCTCGATCGGAAATACAAGTTCAACTCTTTTATCAAGATTTCTCTGCATCCAATCCGCCGAACCCATATATATCTTTCTGTCGCCGCCGTTTTCAAATACAAAAATCCGGCTGTGTTCAAGAAGCTGTCCCACAACACTGCGGACTGTTATATTTTCGCTTATGCCCCTTACTCCCGGCACAAGACAGCATATACCTCTGACTATAAGCGTTATCTTTACACCTGCTCTTGAAGCATCATATAAAAGCTTAATTATCATCGGGTCAACAAGGGAATTAACCTTTGCTACAATACCCGAGGGAAGACCGGCAAGGGCATTTTCGGTTTCATGGCGTATCATTTCCTCAAAGAAATCACGCAGTCCCGTGGGTGCAACCTTCATCTTGTTATAAACCGGAGGTGTGCTGTATCCTGTTATAACATTAAACAGTGAGGATGCATCCTCACCAAATGCCTCGTCACAGGTAAACATACCTATATCCGTATAGAAACGTGCCGTGCTGTCATTATAGTTGCCCGTACCCATATGGAGATATCTGCGTAAGCCGTCCTCTTCTCTGCGGACAACAAGCACTATCTTACAGTGTGTTTTCAAGCCTTGCAGACCGTATATAACATGACAGCCCGCCTTTTCAAGCTTTTTCGCCCAACCGATATTATTTTCCTCGTCAAACCTTGCCTTAAGCTCTACAAGCACGGTTACCTGCTTTCCGTTTTCGGCTGCCTTTATAAGTGCCGCTATAATCGGGGAATGTCCGCTCACTCTGTATAGTGTCTGCTTGATTGCAAGTACATCGGGATCCGCAGCCGCCTGATTTATGAATTTTATAACCGAGTCAAAGCTTTCATACGGATGATGCACCATCCTGTCCTTTTCTCTTATGGCCTCAAACATATCGTCATATCCGAAGAAATCGGCAGGCGGATTCACAGGTATTATCGGCTTGAAACGAAGCGAGTCAAATCCGTCTATACGACAGAATTTCGAGAGGAACGTCAGGTCAAGCGGACCGCTTACCTCGTATATTTCCTTACTGCTTACATCAAGCATATCAACAAGGAAATTTTTCAATGCCTCGTCACATTTTGAAACTATTTCAAGACGAACAGGATCTCCTCTCTGACGTTTTTTCAGTGAATGCTTTATCTCAACGAGAAGATCATCCGCTTCTTCATCAATATCAAGGTCGCTGTCCCTTGTTATTCTGAAAGGACAATAAGCCTTGATTTTATAAAGCTCAAACAAATCGGAAAGTCTGTTTATTATTATATCCTCAAGCATCACAAATGCTCTGCCGCTGTCTGTCTGTACCTCATAATATCTCGGAAGAATTGACGGAACCTGAACCACCGCAAAGATATCCTCGCCCTCCTTTGAAAGTCGAACCGCTATATTAAGGCTTTTGTTTGCAAGCAGCGGAAACGGTCTTGATGTATCAACGGCAAGCGGAGTAAGAACAGGGAATATAAATTTATCAAAATATTTATCCACCTGTTGCCTTTGTGATTTTGTAAGCTCTTCCGTTTTCAAAAAATACAGCTTACACTTTTTCAGTGCCGGCAAAAGAGAACGGTTAAGGCATGAATATTGCTTTTTGGCAAATTCATGTATTTTAAGCGTAAGGCTCTCAAACTGCTGTATCGCATTCATACCCGATTCATCCGACTGTCGAGCCTTTGAGGAATGAAGCTTATCCATTACCCCGGCAACCCGAACCATAAAAAACTCGTCAAGATTTGATGCGGTTATGGCAAGAAAATTCAATCTTTCCAATATCGGATTTTCTTTTTCAAAGGCCTCCTCAAGCACCCTGCTGTTAAAATCCATCCAGCTGAGTTCTCTGTTATGATACGGAAAATCAGGGGGAGAATACAGCTTTGTCGGCTTGAGCTGTGCCTTTGAGGATATTTTTATTTTATTGTCCTTTTTATCTTTAATCTCTGTTTTTTTCTTATCGCTCACGGCTACCACCTTTTCTGAATAGTTTGCGGATTGTTTATTCCATTATAACAAATAACAGAATATTTAGCAATATATTTTATGTAATTCTTATAAAATCGTATATTATATTCTCAAATAACAAAAGCGAACCTCCTGCGAAACCCACCGGTGAAAGATGGTGTCATCCGTATTTAACGGTGACCGCCTCCGCCTCCGTGACTTCCGCCATGACTGCTTCCTCCGTGGCTTCCCCCATTTTCGGACTGTATCTTTACTTTTGATACATGAGAGCCCAAAAAAATATCCTTCCTGTCCTTAAATATTATACGATTATCTGATGTATAGGAAGAAGCCTTCTGCTCCAAACGGAATTTATATTTTTTTCGTATTCTCTGTCCCGATAAAACCGCCGCAACAACGGCAGCTATAATTCCCAATACGGAAAATAATACAACAAATCTGTATGGCTTTATTGAGGACTCCATTATATTTCCGAAAAACACATAGCGATATTTATTTTTTTCCTCGTTATAATAACACGCACTATGGTCCGCACCTCCGTTTTTTTCTTTTACAAGATCATTCAAAAACACCTTTATAGCCTCGGTAACCTTGTAATCGTATACTGTCTCTCCGCTTTTGGGCAGATATTCATACATATCGTCAATTATATCATCAATATCGAAATACGTGATATAAAGCTGTGCATCGTGGAATGTATCTATATAATCATAACTTGAAGATCCTCCCTCAAAGTCAAGATACAGAAAAACCTAGCTTACATCTTCCCCATTTCCGAAAATCAATTCGGAGCTTTCAGATGCAAATTTCCTTGTTTCAGAATCACTTCTATAAGTGCCGCCTATATATACCCCCACATTCATACCGATACTATCCGCTGTTTCCCGTATGCTGTCAAATAACCCTTTCGACATTGTATCGGAAAAAATCCCTGCCTCATCCTTTAAATAGGCGTTTCCGACACGATATGAACCGTCAGAATAATCATTATCCTCCCCATATGCGGCGGCTGTTACAAAAACACAGCCTATCATAACAGTCAGAATGGAAATAAATGCAAACAGTCTTTTCATATCGTAAGCCCTCCCAATAAATATCCTATAACTATAACTATACGGAATACAAGAAAACCCGTAAGTATCTGATGACGGAGAAGCTTTTTGTTATCAATAGGCACTTTTCCCGAAACCTTTCCTGTTTGTCCGTTTATAGCATACTCCCATATTTTGTCCTTATATTTATAAGTCATAAACCATACAGGCAGAAGCATATAATTCCAACGTATTTTTAACACACTGTTTTTAAATTCCTTATTATACATATTGGAATAGGAGCAGGATGATTCCAATACCGCTGTATTATTCTCGAACATCCTTTAATGTATTCTCGGATACATCTCTTCCTTGTTTACATCATATCTGTCTGCGAAAAATCCGCTGAGATATGACATATCAAAATCTCTGAGCTTTGTATAATCAAACGGTTCTATTGCCTCCATAATGGAACCTTCTATTTTTCTTGATCCGTCCGCAGGTATCCCGTTATATTCAATATTGACATCCCTCAAGACAGAGAAGTTACTTGTTTCCGTATATACATATCCTCCGGATGTCCATGTGCGGATATTATTTGCCATAGCTGTCATTCCGGTATTCGTTACGGCATCTGCTACCCAGAAGGGTACATATAATCCTGTCATTTTTTCAATTTGCTTGTCGGAAACGAGGTCATTTGGCACATATTTTTTATCTTTGACCCACTCATTAAAATATTCAATTGCCTTGTCTCTTCCGAATGAAAACGGCAAAACCTTTGACGGTCTGTCCTTTCCGTCAACCCTTCCTTTAAGTATGACAGGATTGTGGCAATAGTAGCAAAACGAAGCCGCTGTATTGGAGTCCGCCATTATCTCCGCTCCACAGCTCGGACATTGATATAAATTTGTATTTTCGGAAAATTCCCTTTCCGACTCGTCATACCGAGCATTCTCCTCTTCATCTTCAACCGATTCCGGAGGTTCATTCATTCTTTTGAACAATTCCTTTACTTTTTCCTCGGTAAAGCTCCCATGACAAAATTCACAGGTGAATTTTTGCTCATCGGCATTAAATTTCAAATCCGCACCGCAATTAGGGCAGGTATAGGTTTTGGCTTCCAATATCAACACCGCTTTTCAATAATATTTTATATAAATTATACATATTCCAACACCGCCTGTCAATAGACACATAATCACCTTATCACATCCCCTCACGTTTATATTCATTAATCATATTATGTTATAAACAGATGATTTAACTGTTGGAAATAATTAATTTCGGAGGAAGCTTATGCTTGATATAAACAGCTTTGGTATAATCGGAGGTGACAAACGCCAGCTCTTTTGTGCCCGTTCCATGGCAGATGACGGCTACGGAGTTTTTCTCACGGGATTTGACAAAAGCGGAGATATGCTCGGCTTAAAAAACAGTGATATATCCGTGGTTATAAACAGCTCTGACGCATTCATTCTTCCGCTTCCGATTTCTAAAGACGGGATTACCGTTTTTGCCCCTTTTTCCGAAAATTCTATAGAAATAAGCGATATTATAAGGGTAATCGGGAGTAAAAAACCCGTATTCTGCGGAATTAACGGAGCCGTTGATGAAAATACCGTTTCATCCATGAGGCTTTTTCGATATAGCAGTCGTGAAGAATTTTCTGTTGCAAACGCTCTCCCGACAGCCGAGGGAGCTTTGGAAATAGCCATGAGAGAATATGACGGAACAGTAAGCGGTTCAAGATGTATTGTCATAGGCTATGGCAGAATAGGCAGAGTGCTTTCGCTTATCCTTAAAGGCATAGGGGCTGATGTTACGGTTGCCGCAAGAAAGATCAAAGACAGGGAATTCATAAGGGCACTTGGAATGACTCCTGTACCTGTTGACAACATGGTCGGTAAATATGATCTTGTATTCAATACGGTTCCGGCAATGGTGCTTGATTCTCACACACTTGCAAGAATAGCGTCAGAAGCTATTGTTATTGATCTTGCCTCACTTCCGGGCGGAGTTGACGATAATGCCGCCGAGAGAATGTCTATCAGGGTCTTCCATGCACTTTCTCTTCCCGGGAAAGCAGCTCCAAAAACAGCAGGAATCATCATAAAAAATGCAGTTTATAACATAATTGAGGAGGAAGAATTATGAATGGCATAACAGTTGGGTTTGCAATGTGCGGATCCTTCTGCACAATTTCAAAGGCTTTAAAAGAAATGGAAAGGCTTATCGGGATAGGATACCGCATTCTGCCTATAATGTCAGATAATGTTTATAATAAGGATACAAGATTCGGAAAAGCTGCGGATATAGTTAAATCAGTTGAGGAAATATGCGGAAGACCTGTCATTCATACAATAGAGGAGGCAGAACCTATAGGTCCCAAGAGGATGACTGACATCATGCTCGTTGCTCCCTGTACAGGTAACACGACAGCAAAGCTTGCGAATGCCGTAACCGACACCCCTGTTACAATGGCAGTAAAATCCCATCTCAGACAGTCAAAGCCGGTGCTTCTTGCCGTAGCAACCAATGACGCACTCGGCTCATCGGCTCAGAATATAGGAAGGCTCATGAACACACGGCATATTTATTTCGTTCCTTTTTCACAGGATGATCCCGAAAAGAAACCTAATTCTCTTGTTTCACATTTCGAGCTTATTCCCAATGCACTGGAGCTTGCACTGTCCGAAAAGCAGCTTCAACCCATTCTTGCGTAAAAATAAGAGGTTATATGACAGACATTTACAGTCTTGCATATAACCTCTTTTATTCTGAATAAATCACAGGTAATGGAATTATATTTTTATGCAACTCGTCAGCCCGTGTTGTATTTATTCAAAATGGAAAGGAAATTCCGAGAAAAAAACGCAATTTAAGGTATATCGTAAAAACAAATTCCGGCAACCGCAATTTCACCGACTGAAAAGCCGTTGAAACTGCGGTCGCCGTTTTTTAATCATAAACTATAACTTAACTCAATTTGCCGGAAATATTACATCTTATTACTCGACAGTATACATTTTACCGTCCTCAGCCGCCAGACCTCCGCTTTTCGGGTACTGATTTTGGCTGTCACCATCATTAAACACCAATTTAGCCGCATCAAATGTACCGGCTTTAATTGTGTAACTGTATGTTCCGTCAGAATTCTTCGTCATGGCTTCGCCGGGCCAATCTGCATTCTTTATTTTGCTGCTTCCGTCCTGATATACATAAACATTGACACTGTCATCCCATGAATCAGGCTTCGTGAAGTTTATTACTATATCACTGCCGACTTCGTCATCTTCCACAGAATAAACAGTACCTGCGGTCACCTTAAGACCCTCCTGCTGCTTTCCGGGATACTGTCGTTTATCATCACCCTCACCTTCGTTGAATATAATCAGTCCGTCCTTTATATCATCCGGTAAGGTATAGGAGTACGTTCCATCGCCGTCAGCCGTCATTTCTACTCCCGGCCATTTTGCATTTTCGGCACCTTCACTGTTATATACATACGCATATATCTTATCGCCCCAACCATCGGGTTTTTTAAATTTAACCGAAGAATCAGACTGTCCCGGAGAAGTCGAAGCTGAGGATGAGGCAACGGATACACTGCTATCCTGTGACGGCTCACTTTCGCCGTTTCCGCTCATTATAATAAAAACTATCACTACTATCGCAACTATAAGAGCTACAACAACCACAATGCCCGCTACAGGCATTTTCTTATTTTGAGTCTGCTGAAGCGGTACCTGCGGATAGTTGTTTCTCGGTGCCGTATTCAAAGGAGCGTTCACATCGAATGAAGGAGTATTGTTTTTCTCGAACTCCCTCTTGAAATTAGCTATAAAATCATCATCACTATCCGATGAATTATTCTCTGTCTTCGGAGATGCTGACCATTGTCTATTCGCCTTTTGCACAGGCTGCTGCGGTTGATGCGGTTGCTGCGGCTGTTGCTGCTGTACAGGCTCACTTGACCATTGTCTCTTTGCCTTTGGTGCCGGTTGCTGTGGCTGCTGCGGCTGTACAGGCTCGGCTGACCATTGTTTCTTTGCTTTTGGTGCCGGCTGCTGCGGCTGCTCGGGCTGTTGCTGTACAGGCTCGGTTGACCACTGT
>X301_European_Hare__coassemble_1144_pt1 | contig 17993 bp, 15 predicted proteins | sample X301_European_Hare__metabat2_low_PE_012 | metagenome-assembled genome bin X301_European_Hare
TCCCTTTGGTCAATTATAACATATTTCTTCTACTTTTTCATGCGGTTGCCCTGTACAAAATTATGTTCCCGAAAAAGGTACATTTTACCACAATAACCGAAAGCATACCATAGCTTATTTTCACTCACAACTTACATTGAGCATATTATGAAAGTGTACAGATATAGCCGCAGCGAGATGTCTGTCTCGGGTTCAGTGAAAATAATATCTACACCGGATCCATTGCTGCGAAAGCTCCTGCTTACTCAGAGCAGGGATTCTAAGAAAGGAGATTATTATGGACGTTATAAAAAAACTGCAAAATTCCGAGTTTTTTATTCAGCCTATTCCGAAAAAGGTCTCCGAGGCTATGGCCTATGTACCTTATCAGAATGCGGGCGAGCTTTATTCGCCCGAACAGGCTATTATGATGGGAACACTGTTCCCTGAGCTTAATTTCCCGTTTGACCCCGATTGCGGAAAGGGAGGTAAGAAAAATGACTGACAGAGAGCGTATGCTTCGCCGGCTTTCGGCTGTTGAATTTGCGGCTCACGAGCTTCATATATATCTGGACACACACCCTGATGATACCTCCGCAGGAGCTGCTCTTAACGAATATGAAAAACAGGCGGCTGTACTCCGTAAGGAGTTCGAGGAAAAATTCGGTCCCCTTACCCCCGGTGATGACGGTAACCGTTGGGCATGGATCGCAGACCCGTGGCCGTGGAATAATTAGGAGGACCCATTATGTTTGTATATGAAAAAAGACTTCAATACCCCATTAATATCAAGCAGACCAACCCAAAGCTTGCTCAGATTATAATTTCGCAGTACGGCGGACCTGACGGAGAACTCGGTGCATCACTCCGTTATCTGAGCCAACGTTTTACCGTACCATACCCTGAGGTCAAGGCTATACTGACGGATATAGGTACAGAAGAACTCAGTCATCTTGAGATGGTCGGTTCAATAGTATATCAGCTCACGAAAAATATGACTATCGAAGAGGTTAAGGCGGCAGGTTTTGATCAGTATTTTGTAGATCATACTGCCGGAGTATATCCGTCCTCGGCGGCAGGCGTTCCCTATAGTGCCGCCTCCATGCAGGTCAAAGGAGATGCGATAACCGATATTCACGAGGATCTTGCAGCAGAGCAAAAGGCAAGAGTAACCTATGACAATATCCTGCGTTTCTGTGATGATCCTGATGTGATTGACCCGATACGATTCCTCCGTGCACGTGAGGTTGTTCACTATCAGAGATTCGGCGAGGCATTACGCATAATAACCGATAAGCTTGACAGCAGGAATTTCTATGCGTTCAATCCCGAATTTGACAAGTGTAAACAAAACAGGAAGGACTGAAAACAGAAAAGGATTTTGTCCGAACCAATCCGATGTGAGAAGGTTGTGGTACGTAAAGCGGAAGTTTCAAGCCTTCACGCCCGGACAAGAGGGGTCGCTCCGTGAGAGAGCAACCCCTTATTTTAATGCATATTTTATTTCGGATAAACTCAGCGACGATCATATTGTTGATAGAAAAAACGCATGACGGCAAAGGTCAGTCTGATAATTCTTCCTCATATTCGTTGTCGTCAACAAACTCACCGGAGTCAATGGCGGGCAGTCGTTCGCCCGTAAGAAATTCAACGCTGCGTTCAATACTGTCCCTGGAGCCTGACCAATTTTGACTTGTAGCATTGTGGTAATCAAACATGGAACAGAAATGGTGTATGTCATTTTGCAGAGATTTAAGATATCCTCCGGTAAGTGCGGAGGTGGCTTCATAGAAAGCCTGAAAACTTTTGCCGAGACCTTTCTGATCGGTGTTGATAAGCAGATAGAAATGTTCAAGGCATATAAAATTCTGCTCACTGTAAAGCTGTCTGAATTCAGGTTCGTTAATCCACATGGAATGAACGATTCGAACCATATTTTCCATATTCTGCTTTATGTCACGGCATATGAAGCAGTCGTGTATAAGGGTATCAAGAGCGGCCATTTTTTTCTTGTCAAGCTTTTTGGGAGCCTGCTCGGGAATATACTGCTCTGAGATCTGTTGAAGATGAGTTTCAAGAATAAGTGCATTTGAAAGGCGTTTGCCGAGTCGAACCATCATTTCAAAGTGCCTGAAACAAAAACCCTGTGCATTTGTCTGTACACGAACACTTGGTTCCATCATGGCGGAACCCGTTATGTAATCGGCTTTTCTCTCTTCAAGCATATCCCTCATCCGACACATCGGACAGCCGTCCTTCGGCAGAAATACGTCGTTAATGGGAATGCTGCATATATTTTCCTGCATAACTCTATACCTCCCTGTTGAAAATCAATTTCATACTTTCATCAAATATTCTTTTACTGTTTTTTCCGTCAAAGACTCCGAAAAATTCTTTTCTGCGGCGTGAATATTTTTCAGTGAGCCTGAAGCCGTCCGACATACCGTTTTTTAAGTATCCGATAAGATCAGCTTTCCCTGAAATCATATCTCCGAAACCGTTTTCGGAAAGCTTTTCTCCTATACGCTCGGTATCGGCAGGAAGACCCGGCGGAAAATAATATACGACACTTTTCCCGAGATAAGCAAAACGGAACTGCAGCTCGGAGTGGTCGGTTACAAGAACGGCAGCTTCCGAAAGAAGACTGTATTCGTCATGTTCGGTATACGGGCAGATATGTACAATATCATCGGAATTGAACATTTTGTAATACTTGCTTAAAAGAGGAGGAAGAAGAAGTGCAATTTTCCATCCGTTTTTTCTGCATTCCGCCAAAAGTCCGATATCCGATATAAGATCATTGTATTCATTGAAAAAAATACTTTCGGAAAACTTAAAATAGTTGGAATTTTCATAAACAGAAAAGCGGCGTCTTTCCTCCGGGGCGATGAGTATAAGTTTTCCGGATTTATCGGTTGCGGCGTCAAGTAGGGGACTGCCGGTAATATGTATCATACTTTCATCATAATCATAAACCGGGGCAAGGAGATTTTGTTTTTCCGTTTTTGATGTACAGAAAACAATATGTGTATTATCACGCAATCGGTTATCATAAAGAGCGGACTGATACGTAAGAAAGAAGTTCTTTACGGAAATTGTCTTAGCGTTTATCATATCACGAAGGTATATCATATCGTCATGATTAAATGACAAATATTCGTACGGATCGCAGTCCACGGCATACAAATAATCCGCTGCAAGAACAGTTGCTTTTTGCCTTTGTGAGCCTATATCAAGAATATTGCCGTATCCTGCGTCAATCAGAAAGTTCTTTTGGGGGGAATCATGCTCCACACAAATATAAGGCTCAAAATCATTGTTCCGGTTCTTATAGAAATATCTGAACAGAAGATTTCCGTTAAAATTAATTCCCCTGTCATCATAAAAAATCAGAATTTTCTTATTTTGTTTTTCCTGTATGACGGAACGTGCAAGACTTCTTATTCGCTTATATGACAGACGCTTTGACATACCTCTTTTTTTACCGATTTCCGACAAAAATCGCCTTTCGGAGACAGCAATATAGCTTTCGGTTGCTCTTCTCAAAACGATGGTTTTACTCTTTTTGTCATATGATAATATGCGTTTATTGATAACGGCATATGAATTTTCTATTTCGTCGGATAATTTTGAATACAACCCCGAAAATGAAATATTCATACGAAAGGCAAGTCTGCCATATCTGAAATATAAAGCGGCTGTATTCATTTTTTTCCCCGAACCGAGAGGTATAAAGAATCTGAACGTTGATCTTTTAAGAAATGAACGGGAGAAAAACTTTTTCAGACTGTATACCTCCGATTTTATAACGGGGGTTCTTTTATCATTTATTGACACATATACACTGTAATCGTTTTCGTCAAGACATGAACAGCCATGAAGATATGCATCAATATATACGCCTTCACTGTCATGGTTGATTGCGGATATTACAGCGGTTATCTCCCTTGAACGCATTATAAGTACATTTTTTATATGTGCCGCAAATTCTCCGGACAGATTTACCTCTTCAATACGGTTTGGAGCCACATAATATTTATGAGTTTCTTTTGATTTAGGCATGACAAGATCAATCGCAGGTCGGAGCATAGCATTTTTATATTTCATACGCAGAAGCCTGAAGGGCAGCTCGTCATCAAGACCGCAGCGTCGGCAGAAAGTTTTATTCAGTATAACAGTGTCATCTATATATTTTAAAGCATCGGCACAACTGTCCAAAAATCCGGATACTTTGTCCGCAACAGGAATACCGCTGTAATTATCATCCGCATTAAGTGCAAGCTTTACATATATCAGATACATCATAACAGACATTATGAATGATGAGCCGGGATATGATTTCAGCATGGGGATTATGAATTCCTTTATGTTTTCATTATAGAATTCCGGAGAATATTTCGGTTCGTACCTCATGGGGTCAAGAGCGGTCGGGGAGGAAAGCGTGTATGAAAAACTGTCCGAAAAAACATATGAACCTGTTTTCATCAGGGCATCGGTTATAAATTTAGTATCATAATTGAATAGGAGTTTTTTATCAAATGTTATATTCTGTACTACTGTATTTTTGAAAAAATAGCAGCCGAGCATGAGTATAAATCTGTCAGGCGTATCATGAATACTTATAATGCCGTTTTCCACATCGTCTGTATAGCGGCGGTCGGGTTCTCCCGGAGTCGAATACATAGGCATACAGCAAAGCACAGGTATTTTTGCACTTTTCAGTATATTAACGGCGGACCGGAAAACATTTTCGGAATATTTTCCGTAGTTATCAATGTATGAAACGTAGGTGCCGAAAGCAAGAGAAGCAGCATCGTTATAGCTCTTGGCGGTATTCTGACCTACAGCATCGACAAAATATATATTTTCCGGGTATTTGTCCGTATATTCCGAACATATTTGTGTACTCAGCTCTGTTCCTACCGAATCAATAAGAATAAGCTGTATATTTTCTATGAAGAATTTTTCGTCACAGATAACCGAATCGACAGCACTTTTTATATTGCTGTCACTTTTTATAAGAAGATTTACAGTAAAAAAGCATTTTTTAGGCATAGTTTTCTCCAAGGAAGCATAAATATTAACATCTGCGTTACAAAACAATTATATAACAAACGCATAGTGATGTCAATTATAATATAACTAATGTGAGCATAAGCGATAACTTTATGAAAACAGGTCGTTTTTTGTATATATTAAGCTATATTGCCCGAATAACCATAAAATTTAATTATGGTTAGTAAAAATAAGGCGAAACGCTGAAAAAGCAAAAAACTGTTGACATATATCCGGAAATGATTTATAATTCAGACAACGACAGCAAAGACGCTGTGGACCGGATGGACGGTCTGCAGCGTCATTTTGTTTTGTGTTGAAATAATATTGAGAATGGAGAGGTATTTATGGTAAATGTGCCTGAGTTATTCGGTTCAGAGGTATTCAATGATGAAGCTATGAAAAAGTATCTTCCAAAGGGAACATACAAGGAGCTTAAGAAGACAATCGAGGACGGTAAGCCTCTCGATATAAACATAGCCAATGTAGTTGCTCATGCGATGAAGGAATGGGCTATTGAAAAGGGTGCAACACATTTTACTCACTGGTTCCAGCCTATGACGGGCATTACGGCTGAAAAGCATGACAGCTTTATCTCACCTGTTGCAGGCGGCGGAGTTATAATGGAGTTTTCAGGTAAGGAGCTTATCAAGGGTGAGCCGGACGCATCAAGTTTCCCCTCGGGCGGAATACGTGCTACATTTGAAGCAAGAGGATATACGGCGTGGGATCCGACATCATATGCGTTCATTAAAGAGGGTTCACTTTGTATACCGACAGCATTCTGTTCATATACCGGTGAAGCTCTTGACAAGAAAACACCGCTTCTCCGTTCAATGGAATGTATCAATAAGCAGGCACTCAGAGTACTCAGAGTGTTCGGTGATAATGAAACAACCCACGTTTCAACAACGGTCGGTCCCGAGCAGGAATATTTCCTTGTTGACAGGGAGGTTTATAAGGAGCGTAAGGATCTTATCTATTGCGGAAGAACGCTTTTCGGTGCAAGACCTCCGAAGGGTCAGGAGCTGGAGGATCATTATTTCGGCTCGATTAAGCCCCGTGTTGCCGCATATATGAGAGATCTTGAGCAGGAGCTGTGGAAATACGGTATTTACGCAAAGACAAAGCATAATGAGGTTGCACCGGCTCAGCATGAGCTTGCACCGATTTTTGATACAACCAATATAGCAACCGATCATAACCAGCTTACAATGGAGATTATGAAAAAGGTTGCGGAAAAGCATGGACTTGTATGTCTGCTCCACGAAAAGCCGTTCGCAGGTGTAAACGGTTCGGGTAAGCACAATAACTGGTCAATGTCCACAAATACAGGCAAGAATCTTCTTAACCCGGGCAAAAACCCGAGAGAGAATACTCTCTTCCTCGTATTCCTTGCAGCAGTAATCAGAGCTGTTGACGAGCATCAGGATCTTCTCAGAATTTCAGTTGCAAGTGCAGGAAACGACCACAGACTCGGAGCTAACGAAGCACCTCCGGCTATCATTTCAATGTATCTGGGCGATGACCTTACAGAGGTTCTCCGTTCTGTACTCAGCGGAAAGGAATATGTTTCCGAGGGTAAGCCTGTTATGGAAACAACTGCGGAAGTTCTTCCTAACTTTACAAAGGATACATCTGACCGTAACCGTACATCTCCGTTTGCATTTACGGGAAATAAGTTTGAATTTAGAATGGTTGGTTCATCCGAGAATATTGCTTGTGCTAACTTCATAATTAATACAATGGTGGCAGATGTTCTTGAAGATTTTGCCGATCAGCTCGAAAAGGCTGAAGATGTAAAGGCAGCAGCTGAAGCACTTGTTAAAAAGACTGTTGAAGAACACAAGAGAATAATATTCAACGGAAATAACTATTCTGAGGAGTGGGTCGAAGAGGCTGAAAAGAGAGGACTTCTCAATCTGCGTTCACTTCCCGAGGCACTTCCGCTTTACACAAGCGAAAAGAATGTTAAGCTCTTTACAAAGCACAATGTTCTTTCTGAGGTTGAGCTGCGTTCAAGACGTGATGTTCTTCTTGAGAAATATTCAAAAATCATCAATATTGAAGCTCTCACAGCACTTGATATGGCTAAAAAGGATATCTTCCCGGCGGTTTCTCAGTATATCGGTGAGCTTGCGAAGACAGTTAATCTTGTTAAATCAGTTGGTGCTGATGTTACACCTACAGCTGATATTGAATCTATCAATAAGCTTACGAATCTGCTTAATTGTTTTGCCAAGAAGATTGATGCTCTTGACGAGGCAGTGGTGGGAGCTAAGGATGTAACCGATGTTGCGGAAAATGCAATGTACTTCAAGGAGAAGGTACTTGCGGCAATGCAGGAACTCCGTGCGGTAGCGGATGAAATGGAGTCGTCTATGTCGGCAAAGGCATGGCCGTATCCGTCATACGGTGCATTGCTTTTCAGCGTATGATTAATTGCAGAAGTTGAAAACTGAATGATTTTGTTACACAAAGGCGTGTATTTTGCTTATGAATAAGAGCAAGGTATACGCCTTTTGTATATACCAGGAAAGTGCAACACTTTCCATTCCATAATCAATAAGGGGGAATAATAATGGATAGCAGTTTACAGCAGGTTGTGTCTGAAGCTGTGGAACAGTCAAATGCATTTACCATAGCGATATGGTTTTTGATCGGTGCAGCACTTGTATTCTTTATGCAGTGCGGCTTTGCAATGGTTGAAACAGGCTTTACAAGAGCCAAAAATGCAGGTAACATCATAATGAAGAACCTTATGGACTTCTGTATAGGTACAGTAATGTTCATATTCCTCGGTTTCGGTCTTATGATGTCCGAAAATTATCTTTTCGGTGTAATAGGTGTTCCGAGTTTACAGATTTTCACGGATTTCAATGACTTCCCGTGGTCATCGTTCGTATTTAACCTTGTATTCTGTGCAACGGCAGCAACAATTGTTTCCGGTGCTATGGCAGAAAGAACAAAGTTCATTTCTTATTGTATATACAGCGGTCTTATAAGTCTTGTTGTATATCCGATAGAAGCAGGCTGGGTATGGAATCCCCAAGGCTGGCTTGCACAGCTCGGATTCATTGATTTTGCAGGTTCATGCTGCATTCATATGGTAGGCGGTATATCGGCTATTATCGGTGCGGCTATGGTAGGTCCTCGTATCGGTAAATATACCAAGGACGGCAAGCCGAGAGCAATTCCCGGTCACAGCCTCACACTTGGTGCACTCGGTGTATTTATCCTTTGGTTCGGCTGGTACGGATTTAACGGTGCTGCTGCAACGGATGTTACACAGCTCGCTCAAATCTTCGCTACAACAACAGTTGCTCCGGCTACAGCTACCTGTATTACAATGATCTTCACATGGATAAAGAACGGTAAGCCCGATGTTTCGATGTCACTTAACGGCTCACTTGCAGGTCTTGTTGCTATAACGGCAGGTTGTCATACGGTTGATATTCTCGGTGCACTTATAATCGGTGCCGTTGCAGGTATACTTGTTGTGGTTGCAGTGGATCTTGTTGATAAGGTATTTAAAATTGATGACCCGGTTGGTGCTATTGCAGTTCACTGCTTCAACGGTATCTGGGGTACACTTGCAGTGGGTCTGTTCTCAATACATGAGAATGCTGATGCCGGTCAGACACTTGGTCTTTTCTATGGCGGCGGCTTCGAGCAGCTTGGCAAACAGGCACTCGGTGTTGTTTCGGTAGGCGGATATACAGCTGTGATGATGTTTATTATTTTCTTTGCAATTAAGCATACGATCGGTCTGCGTGCATCAAAGAAGGAAGAAGTAAGAGGTCTTGATCTTACCGAGCATGGTCTTTCAAGCTCTTATGCGGACTTCATGCTTGTACCTCAGGTTCTTACAGGAGAAAAAGGCGATGATGAATATGCACCCGGTAATGTACCGCCCGAGAAAGCAGTTGAAGTTAAGCTTTCAACAAGTGCTAAAAAGGCAGCTACCTCTGACGGAGTTAAGTTTACCAATATCCGCATCATCACAAAGCAGAGCAAGTTCTCGGATCTTAACACGGCACTTTCAGAAATCGGCATTACAGGTATGACTGTAACACAGGTTCTCGGATGCGGCGTGCAGAAGGGTAAGACTGAATATTATCGTGGTGTAGAGGTAGAAATGAATCTCCTTCCGAAGATTCAGGTTGATATAGTAGTATGCAAGGTTCCTGTAAAGGATGTCGTCGATACTGCTGTCAAGGCTCTTTACACAGGTCATATCGGTGACGGTAAGATCTTCATCTATGATGTTGAGGATATAGTAAAGGTTCGTACAGGAGATACAGGTATGGAAGCTTTACAGGATACAGATTGATGTATTGTGAATAAGGGAAAGAAAAGGGTACTATGGTAAAATGGCGGTCGCACGTATAAATCGTGCGGCTGTCTGTTTTTTTATTGCTTTTTGATTTTTATAAAAATAAAATAATTGAGGAAATAAGAGAAAACAATAGAAAATTGAAGAAAACGAACAAATGGACTTGCGTTTTTGACTTTATTTGACTTTGACTTTGTCTGACTTTAATTTTATAATAATAACCGTAAAGTCAAAGAAAGTCAAAGACAAACAAGAGGTGATATAATGAAAATTAGTGATCTTGTTGCCGAATATATAGTAAGAATGCTCGATGAAAGCGGCGGAAATGCGGAAATAAAGAGAAACGAGCTTGCAAATCTTTTAGGTTGCGTGCCGAGTCAGATAAGCTACGTTATTACGTCACGTTTCACGCCCGAACAGGGGTATATTGTAGAGAGCAGACGAGGAGGGGGAGGTTATATTAAAATAACCCGTGTAACAACAGACAGACGAATCGCCATTATGCATATCGTAAATTCCATAGGTGACAGTATATCGTCCTCAACAGCGGATATAATATTGAGAAATATGTTATCACAGGATATGATATCCGGATATGATTTTGAACTTATATCCTCTGCAATGTCTGATAAGTTGTATACAGGGATAACAAGACAACAAAGGGATATGCTCAGGGCATCATTAATGAAAAATATGCTTATGACACTGATAGTGATAAATTAATGGGAGGTAATAATTATGCTATGTCAATCATGCGAAAAGAGGCAGGCTACAACACACATCAAAACTATACTTAACGGCGAGCTCAAGGAATTTAACCTTTGCCCCGAATGTGCCGCGAAGCTCGGCTACGGTTCGTTTTTCGGAAATTTCGGCTTTGACTTTGACAAGCTTTTCGGAAGCTTTATGGAAGGCTTAGGTTCTGCTAAGACCTCAAAACGCTGTAAATTCTGCGGAAGCAGCTTTGAGGATATAGCAAAATCCGGTAAGGTTGGATGTGCACAATGCTATGATGAATTTTATGAGGAACTGCTGCCGTCCATACAGAGAATACACGGAAGAACGAGCCATGCGGGAAAGCTGGCACGTTCAGCCGGAGCTGAAGTTAGAATCAAAAATGAAATGGCACAATGCCGATATGAACTTGAGGAGGCAGTAAAGGCACAGGAATTTGAAAAGGCGGCGGAACTCAGGGATCGTATAAGAGAGCTTGAAAAGGGTCTTAATGAAACAAAAGACAATAATCAGAGAAAGGAAGGATAATTATGAGTGATAAAGTAAAGCAGTACAAGGATGTAAGCGATGTTGTTATAAGCACAAGGATAAGATTTGCAAGAAATATCAGAGATTATCCTTTCCCGTGCAGAATGAATACGGAACAGAAATGCCGTGTTGCAAATACGGTAAAGGAAGCTGCCCTCGGCGGACACAGTGCAATTTCAGACAGGTTCCGTTATATACAGATGTCGGAGCTTACACAGGAGGAGGCTGTATCACTGGTCGAAAGACATCTTGTTAGTCCGGAATTTATATCGGACAGAGAGGGCAGGGGACTTTTACTGCTTAATGATGAATCCGTAAGCATAATGATAAATGAGGAGGATCATATACGCATACAGGTTATAAGACAAAACATGGATCTTGAGGGTGCGTATGATCTTGCGGATAAAATTGATACACTTTTTGATGAGCAGCTTAATTTTGCCTTTAACGACAAGCTCGGATATCTTACCCAATGTCCGACAAATATCGGAACAGGCATGAGGGCGTCGCTTATGCTTCATCTTCCGGCTCTGAGGGAAAGCGGAGCAATGAGCAAAATCAGTTCGTCACTTGCAAAGTTAGGTCTTGTTATTCGTGGAATGTACGGAGAGGGTTCAGACCCCAAGGGTTCTGTATATCAGATTTCAAATCAAGTGACACTCGGAATTTCCGAAAAAGAAGCTATTAATAATCTGAGAGATATAGCACTTCAGCTTATCGCTCAGGAAAGAGCTGCAAGAGAGGTATTGGCATCCGATGAGGAGGTTCTTGACAATATCTACCGTTCATTCGGAATACTCCGGTATGCAAAGCTGCTGAGCAATGACGAATGTATGAAGCTTCTTTCATATCTGCGTTTCGGTATTGAAATAGGAATATTTGATAATATAGATTTTGACACCGTAAATAATCTTATGATTGAAGTACAGCCGGCAACGCTTATGAAAAATATAGGTAAAAAGCTTACACCGAGAGAAAGGGACCGCATCCGTGCCGAGGTTGTCCGCACGGCTCTTATGAGGAAAAAGGTTCCGGCAAACAGAAGGCTTGAAAATTAAATTCGTCCGAAAAAGGAAAAGATTACAAGGGAGGCAGTTTTATGTTTAAATTCAGTGGTTTTACGGAAAGAGCTAACAATTCCATAAATACGTCTATTGCCCTGGCAGAGGAGATGGGTCATAACTATATCGGGAGTGAACATATTCTTCTGGGACTCCTTAAAGAGGAGGGGAGTGCCGCAAGCAATATTCTTGAAAAAGCAGGAGTTAAATATGATGATGTTGAGGCACTTATAAAGGAAACTGAGGGAACAGGTTCTCCGATATCGGGTCTGACACCGGATCAGTTTACCCCTCGCACCAAAAGATTGGTTCAGATGGCTGTAGCAGAGGCGGCAAGGATGAACAGCAGCTATGTGGGAACGGAACATCTTCTCCTTGCCCTTATTGCCGACAACGGAAGCTATGCAAATCGTTTTATAGCACAGGCAGGCGGCTCTAAGGACAGCATAATATCCTCAATACGTGAGCTTTTCGGTTCTCAGGAAAATGAACAGAGAGAAACCGGCGGCTTTCGTCAGGGAAAGTCCGGTTCTCTTGATAAATACGGCAGGGATCTGACTAAGGAAGCCGAAAAGGGAAATATCGATCCCGTTATAGGCAGACGTGATGAAATAGACAGAGTGATACAGATACTTTCCCGCCGCACAAAGAATAATCCATGTCTTATCGGTGAACCGGGTGTAGGAAAGACCGCTGTTGCGGAAGGGCTTGCCCTTAAGATCGTTTCGGGTGACGTACCCGAACCGCTTAAAAATAAAAGGATAATATCACTTGATCTTACGGGGATGGTTGCGGGAGCAAAATACAGAGGAGATTTTGAGGAAAGAATTACCTCTGTTATTGATGAGGTCAAAAAATCCGATAATATAATCCTGTTTATTGATGAGCTTCATACGATAATAGGCTCAGGCTCGGCAGAGGGTTCGGCTGATGCGGCAAATATTCTTAAGCCGGCACTTGCAAGGGGAGACTTTCAGGTAATAGGTGCTACAACGATAAATGAATACCGCAAATATATAGAAAAGGATGCGGCACTTGAACGCCGTTTCCAGCCTGTGAATGTCGGAGAGCCTACCGAGGAGGAAGCAAAGGAAATTCTGACAGGTCTGCGTGATAAATACGAGGCACACCATAAGGTTAAAATTACGGATGAGGCAATAGAAGCAGCCGTAAAGCTTTCGTCAAGATATATAGCAGACAGATATCTGCCCGATAAGGCTATTGATCTTATTGATGAAGCCGCATCAAAAGTAAGGCTGAGAGCATATACCGCACCTGATGATATGCAGGCACTTGAATCAAGGTTAAAGGAGCTTGAAAAGGAAAAATCCGAGGCGGTCAATACTCAGGATTTTGAACGTGCGGCAAAGGTTCGTGACGAGCAGAAAAAGATTAAGTCAGAGCTTGAAGAAAAGCGTGAGGAATGGGAAAAAAAGAATGCCCGCCGTGACGGTGAAGTCACACCGGAGGATATTGCCGGGATAGTATCGGGCTGGACGGGTGTGCCCGTTGTACAGCTTACAGAAGAGGAAAGTCAAAGACTTCTCAAGCTGGAGAGTATACTCCACGAAAGAATAATCGGACAGGATGAGGCTGTTACTTCAGTTGCAAAGGCTATACGCAGGGGCAGGGTAGGACTTAAGGATCCGAAAAGACCCGTTGGCTCATTTATATTCCTCGGTCCTACGGGTGTAGGTAAAACAGAGCTTTGCAAGGCACTTGCCGCTGCTATGTTCGGTGATGAAAATGCAATGATACGCTTTGATATGTCCGAATATATGGAGAAGCATACGGTGTCAAAACTTATAGGTTCGCCTCCCGGATATGTCGGCTATGATGAGGGAGGACAGCTTACCGAATGTGTTCGTCGCAGACCGTATTCTGTACTTCTGTTTGATGAAATAGAAAAAGCACATCCCGATGTATTCAATATGCTTCTCCAGATTCTTGACGAGGGCAGACTTACGGATTCACAGGGCAGGCACGTAAATTTCCGCAATACGGTTATTATCATGACCTCAAACGTCGGGGCAAGGCTTATAACCGAAAAACAGAAAAGTCTCGGCTTCTACGGCGGCGATGATAATGACGGCAGGAATGAGGACGAAATAAAGCGGGCTGTACTCGGAGAGCTTAAACAATTATTCAAGCCCGAATTTCTCAACAGAGTCGATGACATAATTGTATTCAATAAGCTCAGTGAAAAGGATATCAAAAATATAGCCGAAAATCTGCTTGAAAATCTTAAGGGCAGACTTGCAGAACTTGATGTCAATGCATCTTTTACCGATGAAGCTGTAAGTGCGGTTGCAAAAGAAGGGTTTGATGAGCTTTACGGTGCAAGACCGCTGAAAAGGGCAATTATGTCAAGGATTGAAGACCCCATTTCCGAGAAAATGCTTGAGGGAACAATAAAGGGCGGAAAGAATGTTACGGTAGATTACAGGGACGGTAAGTTTTGCTTTGATGTAAGCGGCTGAGAATAATCTTTGTACAAAGGACAAAAATTCCCGTATTCATATTGTGTTCATAAATATATAGTAGACTGAATAAACAGGTTGCTGTGCAGCATACGGATATGATTATTTAGGGTGGCTGATGTTTATGAATTTCAGAGTGGGACACGGATATGATGTGCATCGCTATACTTCCGGAAGAAAACTTATTCTCGGAGGGGTAGATGTACCGTTCGGAAAAGGTCTTGCAGGACATTCCGATGCGGATGTTGCCGTTCATGCGATTATGGATGCACTTTTAGGGGCGGCGGCACTCGGAGATATAGGATTGCATTTCCCGGATAATGATAAGAAATATAAAGGAGCCAACAGTCTGTTGCTGCTTGAAAATGTATGCTCTCTTCTGCGTGAAAACGGGTATGAGGTATCCAATGCAGACTGTACGATAGTAGCTCAGGCACCGAAACTAAGACCATATATTGATGAAATGCGGCTTAATATAGCCGATGCAATGAATGTGGATGTTTCACAGGTCAGTGTCAAGGCGACCACAGAGGAAAGACTCGGCTTTACCGGACATCTCGAAGGTATAGCGGCACACAGTGTTGCACTTATATACAAAAACTGAATTAACAAAAGGCATCTGTCATTTTGAAATGACGGGTGCTTTTTTGGTATGGACGAGCTTCACACCCAATTAAAATTACGTATTTTGTCGCCGCAAAAGTAATTGACATGAGGCAGTGTAAAATATATAATATAAGTGAGAGGAGAGGTGATCCCGATGGCTGATGTTGAATTGACCGATGACAGAACCGTAAAGCACAAGACGAAGGACAGTGTCTTCTTATGTCTTTTCAGAGATCCGGAAAATATTCTTGAATTGTATAAATCACTGCATCCCGAGGATACCGAAACAACCGTAGATGATATCTGTATTGAAACATTGGAAACGATATTCATAAATGACAGATATAATGATTTAGGTTTCATTGTAAAAAGCGGAGGGGAGTCGAAATATATCCTTTTGGTTGAAGCACAGAGCAAATGGACGGATAATATAACCCTGCGTATGCTGTTTTATATTACTGAAACATACAGACGATATCTTAAAGAATCGAACCAAAGCGAGCATATTACCCAAAAAGTCTATCTGCCGAAGCCGGAGTTTTATGTGGTTTTCACAGGTGAGAGAGATGTTCCGGATACGGTGTCATTTAATCAGACATTTTTTGATGGTACAGCACCGCTTGATATTCAGGTAAACGTGCTGAAGGAAGCCGGTACGGAAACGATATACGGACAATATATCAGTTTCAGCAAAACATATGATGAACAGCGGAAAATTTACGGTAATGCATTGGAATGTATCAGAGAAACAATCAGAATTTGTCTGGAGAAAGGTTATCTTGTTAATTTTATTAGTGTACATAAAAAGGAGGTAGAAACCATGTTGTCCGAATTATTTGATGAAAAACATCTCCGTGAGAGGTATGATCTTGCTTTAGCAAAGCAAAACCAAGCAATAGGTGAAGCAATAGGTGAAGCAAGAGGTGAAGCAAAGGGAATAATCAAGGCACTTGTTGCACTTGTGAAAAAAGGAATATTGACAGTTCCGCAGGCTGCTGAGGAAGCGGAAATGAGTGTTGAGGAATTTGAAGCTGAGAGCGGCTTGAAAACTACCTGATGTTAATAAATGCTGCAATTTGCCGGAGCTAAGCACACGTGAACAGGAGGTAGAAACCATGTTATCCGAATTATTTGATGAAAAACATCTCCGTGAGAGGTATGATCTTGCTTTAGCAAAGCAAAACCAAGCAATAGGCGAAAAAAGAGGTAAGGCAATAGGCGAGGCAATAGGTGAAGCAAGAGGTGAAGCAAAGGGAATAATCAAGGCACTTGTTGCACTTGTGAAAAAAGGAATATTGACAGTTCCGCAGGCTGCTGAGGAAGCGGAAATGAGTGTTGAGGAATTTGAAGCTGAGAGCGGCTTGAAAACTATCTGACAAATATGCTAATTGCGAAATATCCGGGATCGGTTTGATTATTCATGATTCCGGATTTTTTCGTTGATTTTAACCTGCACAGGAAAAAATAAAAAAATTTTTATTTTTACTGTCCGTCCGGATTTTTCAATCGTCTATATTGTATAGGGGATATTTTTTGCATTCCATATTATGATAGTGGCGTACGGAAAATAAAAATATGTTGATACAAAAAACAGAACCCTGAAATTTAAGATTGGAGGAAAAAATATGAGTAAAAATTACAAGGAACTTGTGAAGTCAGCCCTTTCGGGTGACGAGTCGGCATTTGAGGAGCTTTATACAATGACAAAGGATTCTGCATATTTCATTGCACTGAGCATGACGCATAATGAGGAGGATGCGATGGATATTTTGCAGGAGAGCTACATAAAGGCTTTTACCCGTCTGAATACCTTGGATAAGCCGGAATCATTTGAAAGCTGGCTCAAGAGGATAGTAGTAAATAAGTGTAATGATTTTCTGAGACAGAAAAAGAGTTTATTATTTTCAGATGTTTCCGATGAGATTGAAATTAATAAGCTTGACGAAGAAACCGATACAGAGCTTATTCCTCACGAGTCAATTGACAAGAAAGAGGCAAGCCGGCTTATAATGGAAATCATCAACAGTCTTGATGAAAACAAAAGGCTTGTTATTATAATGTATTATTATAACGGTATGTCGACAAGGGAGATAGCTGAGGCTCTGGATTTAACCGTTTCCACAACAAAATATTATCTTTCGGCGGCAAGAAAGGAAATTAGGACAGGTCTTGAAAAGCTTGACAAGGAGGGTACTCGGCTTTATGCTGTCATTCCGTTTACGATTTTTCCCTCACTCATGGGACAGGCGGCAGGAAATGCAAATGCACCCGTATTTTCCGTTATTTCTAAAAAAGTGATGGCAGGAGTGAACGCAGGCGGCAAAGTATCGGCTGCCGCATCCTCCACAGCGGCGAAAGCCGGAAAAGGAGTGTTCCTTAAAACTACAGCATCCAAAATTATAGCCGGTGCAGCGGCGGTGGCGATTGTCGGCGGAGGAGTTACGGCGGCTGTTCTGATAAGCAATAATAATAATTCGGTACCTGTGGAAAATTCGGTGGTTTCACAGAATGAGCCGGTTTCTCAGCCCTCCGCAGAGGAAAAGCCGGAGAGCAGTGAGGCGTCTGAGGTGTCTGTTGATACGGCGAAAGACTACGAATACGAAATTGTTGCCAACGGAGTTGTTATAACAAGGTACAATGGCAAAGATACCGAGGTTGTCATACCCGATACAATTGAGGGTAAGCCTGTTGTGAAAATAGGGGAAATCAGTGAGGATGAGAACGGAAGCAATGATTTGGGAGCGTTTCAGAATAAACCCGATATTGTAAGTATAGATATACCTGACAGTGTTACGACAATAGGTGATAAAACGTTCTCATACTGTTCTAAGCTGTCAGAATTAAATATACCCAAAGGTGTTACCGAAATTGGAAATAGTACATTTTCCGGTTGTATAGCTTTGAAAAGCATAACAATTCCTGATTCGGTGACGAAAATAGGAAATGATGCATTTTCCAATTGTCGGGGTTTTACAGATATAACTATCCCCGGCAGTGTCAAGAGTTTTGGAGATAATGTATTTAACAATTGTCAGAAACTCGCAAGCGTAAAGATAGAAAATGGAGTTACGACAATTGGAAACGGTGCCTTTTCCGATTGTACAAGCCTTACAAACATAGATATACCCAATACTGTTACAGTTATAGGAGATACAGCATTTTCCGATTGTACAAGCCTTACAAACATAGATATACCCAATACTGTTACAGTTA
>X301_European_Hare__coassemble_1159_pt1 | contig 17248 bp, 14 predicted proteins | sample X301_European_Hare__metabat2_low_PE_012 | metagenome-assembled genome bin X301_European_Hare
TCCGGGCATCTGCTGTCCCTGCGGCATCCACGGATTATATCCCCACGGCATCTGCGGGTTCTGATTCATATTCGGCTGAGCTGCCTCCGGCGGAGTCTGAGTTGTCGGTTCGGGATGCTTCTGCTCCTCTTCCTTTTCAGCCGTCTGTTCGGGCTGCTCCTGCTTTTCCTCTTGCGGCTGCTGCTCAGTATCTCCTGTAAAATCATTCACGGGAGAACCGGATTCGGCTTCTTTTTCAGGCTGTTCTTCCTGTTCGGACTCCTCCGAGAAATCATATACGGGCGACTCGTATTTTTCCTCTGCCGGCTGCTTCGTTTCCTGAGCATCCTCCGTAAAGTCATATACAGGGGACTCTATCTTTTCCTCCTCAGGCTGCTTTGTTTCCTGAGCCTCTTCCGTAAAGTCATATACGGGGGACTCTATCTTCTCCTCCTCGGGCTGCTTTGCTTCCCGAGTTTCTTCCGTAAAGTCATATACGGGGGACTCTATCTTCTCCTCCTCAGGCTGCTTTGCTTCCTGAGCTTCTTCCGTAAAGTCATATACAGGGGACTGAATTTCTTCTTCAACAGACTTCTGAGCTTCCTCGGATGAAACATCACCATTTTTCTTCTCAGGCTGCTCGGTATCCTCTGTAAAATCATAAACCGGAGACTGTATCTTTTCTTCTTCAACAGACTCTGTCACCGGCTCCTCAGGTACATTCGACTCTTCTTCGGGTGTCGTGTCATGTGCCGGTGTCACAAAATCTCCCGTTCTGTCTGCGGATTCCTTATCCCACATATCGTCAACCGAAGATTTCTGTTCATTGTAGTAATCTCCCGATTGAAGTAGTCTGGGACCCTTTCCGCCCTCACCCGATTCATTTATGCTTTCGGGTATTTGGTACATATGGATATTCGGTGTTATTCCGAACATCGGTACATTCCAATTCAACGCATATACATATGTTTCTACAACATAGCACGCCCACTTTTCCGCAATGCAAGCCTCCTGCATAAGCACCTTGATAGACTGCAATATAGCTATGCATTTGTCAATTTCCGGCTGTGCATGAGCAAGGTACAGGGCGTTGCACACCCCTGCCTCAAAAGCATCCATAAAAAGCTTACGTTCCTGCTTCATGTCGGGAATAAGCTCTGCAAGAACCGTCTTAAGCTGCTGTCCGTCAAGAATTACATCCACTCCATAGCTTTTCACTATGTACCTGAGTGCCTCCTTGGCACTTTGGAAAGTGATTTTATTCTCTTCCTCCTGTTCGAGTTTTGCCCCGCAGAACGGACAGGTCGTCATGTTAGCATTACGGGCATTTGTTTTCCATTCACTGCCGCACTGTTTACACTGCATTCAATCTCACCGCCTTCTGTGGAATTTCAACAATTAAAGAATTATATCCCATATCTTGAAAATCCCTTCTACTATAAACAATATTACATATATAAATATACTAAAAATTCAATGAAATTTCAATAGCTGCTGCGAATTTTTTTATATATTTTTTATATTTTTCTTTATGGAAATTATGGAAAATTAAGAATAAAATAAGATGTCCCGAAATCTACCCTGAGGTATTTCAAAAACATCTCCGACATCACGGTATGAAGTTAGGATCGGAACTCCCATATGAATATTATACTAAAATAATATATCAAAATCAATATATTTATTGCACTTTTGATACTATATTTTACACAAAAATAACCCTTAATTTTTTATATCCTTTCAGAATGTGAAAAAAGAGGCTGTCGGCACCGACAACCTCTTTAAAATAATGCCGCATACATAAAACAAAAGGCGATAACCGAAACAGGTATATGAATGAAATCATCCGTCAAAATACCCGCTTCCGTACCTTACTTCACAGAACGGAAAATCATTTATCCTTGCCGGCACAGCAGTCTGTGCTGCTTTCTCCGACATCCGCCTTGAAATCATACCTTATCGGAACCTTTATACTGATTTTCTGTACAAAAACCAGGTGGCAGGCATTGCAGTTTTTCTTGCATTTGTCGCAAATAACTATCGGATCACCGCAGCACTCTATCTCTACATCGCCCACACGCACCTCAGGCATAATATCAACCGGTGTGGTTATATCTATAAAATGCTTTGAGTATTTTTTGCAGTCATCGCATTTATCCGAAGGATATTCCGGATATACATCATAAGGTTTATTCATATTTTACACCCGCACTTATATTTTTTACAGCTAACACATCGCAGTTTCTTAAGGTTGCCCTTAATTTTAAAACTCCCTTGTTTTCGCTGCTGATATATAATATTCCGCAGGTATAATAAATGTTACTTCGCACCCTTTTCGCAGTAATTCTTTACAGCCTCATACAGAAACCTCGCTCCTCCCTCAACAATTGCATCATAATACGCTGAAAAACGCTCGTCCTTCACATACATTTCCGCAATCGCAAGGTGAGCCTCGGGAGAATATTTCTCTCCCTCCCAAAATATGCTCGCCCACTCTCCGTGCAGCTTTGCCATTTCCATAGCTTCTTCCCCCGAGGCATCCCCCGAAGGTGCAAGCTTCTGCAACATATCTTCGGCTTTTATCCTCAGTTCTTCGGATCTCCTCCATTTTTCCTCCGTAAGTCCCGCAAGTATATCCGAGCTTGCCTCATAGACGTCTTCACCGTATTCCTCACGTATTTCCTCACCGTAATTTTTTTCGTTTTCCTCAAGAAGCTGCTTCTTAAATTCTTCAAAGTTCTGATTTTCTTCCATAGGTTTATGACCTTCCTTTCACTGTTTATTATTACACACAGAAAACCGAATCATCCTCATTATAATGCTCTCCACCGCCGGTTACTATTGAAGCTGCTCGGTATTTCCGACCTTTGCAAACAATCTGCTTATTTCAAAATACAGTCCCCTATGCTCCTTTAATCTGAGATCGGGATCTTTTTCAAGGATTTTTCTTGCCGCCGCCTGTGTTTTGTCTATCATATCCACACTTGACATACTTGCAACCTTAAGCTCCGGCAGTCCGTGCTGACGTGACCCGAAAAAATCTCCGGGACCTCTCAGACGAAGATCCTCATCTGCTATTTTAAATCCGTCATTTGTCCTGCACAGAACCGAAAGCCTTTCTCTTGTATTACCGCTCTGATTATCGGATACAAGTATGCAAAAGGATTTGTTCTTTCCTCTTCCGACACGTCCCCTCAGTTGGTGAAGCTGTGAAAGTCCGAAGCGGTCGGCATTTTCTATCATCATAACGGTTGCCTCCGGTACATTTACTCCCACCTCTATAACCGTTGTGGAAACAAGTATATCCGTTTTCCCCTCAGCAAACGCCCTCATCACCGCATCCTTGTCGGATGCTTTCATTTTCCCGTGCAAAAGACCTATGTTATATTCCCCGAGAACCGTTTTTTCGAGCTTTTTTATATAAGCCTCGGCGGATTCAAGCTCCGATTCATTCTCTTCCACAAGCGGACACACAATATAGCACCTGTTTCCGCTGTCTATGTGTTTTTTTAGAAAGTTATATGCCCTGTTTCTTTTTCCGCTGTCTATAAGGCAGGTATCCACTTTCTGTCTTCCGGGAGGCATCTCATCAAGCACCGACAAATCAAGATCCCCGAATATCATAAGTGCAAGTGTTCTCGGTATGGGAGTTGCAGACATTACCATGATATGCGGATTTGCACCCTTTGAAATAAGTGCCGCTCTTTGCTTCACACCGAAACGGTGCTGTTCATCTGTTATAACAAGTCCCAATGAACGGAAAACAACACTGTCCGATATAAGAGCATGGGTACCTATGACAAGATCAATTTCCCCGCTTTCAAGAGCCTCATATATTACTCGCTTTTTAGAAGCAGTAACCGAACCCGTGAGAAGTGCAAGTCTTATTCCACTGTCGGCAAGAAGCTCGCTGAGAGATTTATAGTGTTGGGTTGCAAGTATTTCTGTCGGTGCCATAAATGCACACTGCATACCGTTTTTTATCGCCGTATAGCATACCGAAGCCGCAACCGCAGTCTTTCCTGAACCGACATCTCCCTGTATAAGCCTGTTCATAGGATACACAGATTCTTTCATATCAGCTATACATTGAGCTATTGCTCTGTTTTGTGCCGCCGTCAGTCTGAACGGAAGAAGTCTTTGAAACTCATTACTGTAATCCCTATCCGTTATGTATGGAGTTTTTTCCCTCGTTCCTCCCCTTTTTAGCCTTGCCATCCCAAGCTGTAAAATCAACATTTCCTCAAAAGCAAGTCTTTGCCTTGCTCTCCCAACATCCTCAAAATCATCGGGAAAATGTATCTTCCTTATTGCAAAATCAAGTGAGCATAATCCGTATTCCTCCAGTATTTCCGCAGGAATAGGGTCATTTACCCTTTCGGGCAGCAGTGCCGTTGCCTGACGTACCGCAGTTTCTATCTGCTTTGAGGTAAGTCCGGTCGTTGCCGGATATACAGGGTGTATACCTTCACCGTTTGTATCCGATACGGTCGGAGAAGACATTTCGTAATATCCGGAATATTTTTTGACCGTCCCGTAAAACAAAAACTCCCCTCCGTCCAAAAGCTTCTGATATGTATATCTCTGATTGAAAAATGTTATTGTTATATTATCACAGCCGTCACTTGCGGCAAATTTGAATATAGTCAAATTTCCATGTATTCTTGCAGGTTTTGATACCCTTTCTATAACCGCTCTGATACAGCAGGCCTCATTTTCGGGGGCATCCGCTATTTTACGGGGATGACTCCAGTCCTCATATGTACGCGGATAAAATCTGAGAAGATCACCGATGCTGTTCACTCCGAGTCTGTTATATAGCTTTATTCTTGATGCTCCTATTCCTCTGAGTCTGTCCAAAGGCGTATTAAAAAGTGAAGGCATATCTCTCCTCCATAAAATCATCATTTCAGCTCTGTGCTTATAACATAAAGTATTGCTTACAAAAACACGATAAAACCACAGTGCATTCACTATAATCTTATCGTGATTTATATTATTTATTTTTACTCAACGGAAAGAATGAAATAGTATAAGGGCTGCCCACCGTCTATTATGGAAATATCGGCATCTATTCCTGTTTTAGCTCTTATTCCGTCAACAGCAACATTAGCCTGCTCATCGGTAATACCCTCTCCGTAAATCAAACTTACATACGAGGTATCCTTGCCGATCATTTCCTTTGCAAGCTTTACAACAGCCTTTACCGGATCCTTTTCCTTAACGGTAAGCTTTCCGTTATTGAGGGCAATTATATCACCCTCCTTTATTCTCATCATACCGTATTCGGAATTTCTTGCCGCATATGTAACCTGACCTGTTGATACATTGGCAAGGGACGCAGTCATATATTCACGGTTAAGTTCCGGTGTTGAGTCCTTTGCATAGGACAGCATTGCAACAAGTCCCTGCGGAATCGTTTTTGCGGGGATAACAATAACCTCCCTGTCTGTAACAAGCGGAACCACCTGCTCCGCAGCAAGTATTACGTTCTTGTTATTCGGCAACACAAAGACAGTCTTTGCCGGGGTTGCCATAACAGCACGATAAATATCATCAGTGCTGGGATTCATACTCTGTCCGCCGCTTACTATACGGTCACAGCCAAGCTCCTTGAATACATTTTCAAGTCCCTCACCCGCAACAACAGCAACAAAGCCTGTCTCCTGCTCGGGTTCGGCGGGTTTAAGCTCTTCCGACTTTTTCTCTTCTTTCTCTGCGGCTGCTTTTTCCTTCGCATATTGCTCGGCAGCTTTTCTGTGCTGCTCCTTCATATTTTCAATTTTTACCGTAAGAAGCTCGCCGTAGGTCACAGCCTCCTCCAATGCCTTTCCGGGATTTTCCGTATGAACGTGTACCTTTATGATATCCTCGTCATCGGCAACAACAACACAATCGCCTATCCCCTCAAGGTATGTTCTCAGCTCGTCAGTTTCTTTTGACTGTTCCTTAACCTTACCTATTATAAATTCGGTACAATATGTATACTCTATATCACCGTCAAATTCGGCTGCGGCATTTTTGAAAAACTCATCATTCAAATCTGCGGCAGTACGGATTTCCGTTTCCTCCTCGACAGCCTCAATCATAACGCCGTCACGCAAAAGAGAAAGCATACCGTCTAAAATCATACAAAGACCCATGCCTCCCGCATCTACGACTCCCGCTTTCTTAAGTACGGGGAGCATCTCCGGAGTTCTGTCAAGGGCATCATGTGCAGCCGAACATACGGCACCGAGAACTATTATAGGATCGTTATCCATATCAGCCGCCGCTCTGCCCGCATCAAACGCCATTCTTGCGACAGTAAGTATGGTACCCTCCGTCGGATTCATAACTGCCTTATATGCCATCTCAACGCCTACATGGAAAGCCGATATAAAGCCTTTACCGTCAATTTCATCGCAGCCGTCAAGACCGCTTGCTATTCCTTTGAAAAGCAGCGAAAGTATAACTCCGGAATTTCCTCTTGCACCCTTAAGCATTGCCGAAGCAGCCACAGACGCACATTCGGAAACACTTTTCGAGGTTTCATTTTCAAGTGCCTCAACAGCAGCACAGATCGTCATTGACATATTTGTACCCGTATCCCCGTCGGGAACAGGAAAAATATTAAGGGCATTGATTCTTGCCCTATGCGACGATATATTGTTCGCACCGGATATCAGTGCATTTTTGTAACCGGATCCGTTTATCATTTTTCAGCACATCCTCACATAAATTTTTCTGCGAAATTATCCGAAAAATCAAAGCACCACCCGTATCATGATAAATTTTTAATTCGGAAATTCAACAGCACTGACAGGTTTGCCGTACCACGTCACCGATTCCATTTTATCATAAAAAAACACCAATGTACATACCTTGCCCCAAAATTTTTCTCTGAAAAAAGTATTTATCTGATCTCAACGATAAGCTTCATAGCGGTGCGGTCAACGCCGTCTATTTCAATATTGGTAAATGCGGGAATACAAACGAGATCTATGCCCATCGGAGCAAGGTAGCCCCTTGCCACAGCAACCGATTTAAGAGCCTGATTTGTAGCTCCTGCTCCCACAGCCTGAATTTCCACACAGCCGTAATCCCTCACAACACCTGCAATAGCACCTGCAACAGAATTCGGTGCGGATTTTGATGATACTTTAAGTACTTCCACCTAAGTAAACCTCCCTTTAATTTATCTTCCATAATTGCTTAAAGCGAATTATCAACATATATATAATAACCACAAAACAAAAAATATGCAAGTACTTTCTGAAAATATTATGTTTTGCACAAATTTTCACCGTATTTGAATACGTTTCAATGAAATTGTACTCCCACTCTTTTCGTCTATTTCAAATATTATACCGTCCATTCTGCACGAACCGCCGGCATTCTCAAAACGCACAGGCAATTTTTCTCTGAATTTCCTGATCGCAAGTTCAGGCTCTACACCCAATACGGACACCTCCGGACCGGTCATTCCGACATCCGTGATATATCCCGTACCCTTGCTCAATATTTTTTCATCGGCAGTCTGTACGTGAGTGTGCGTCCCGAATATCGCAGACACCCTGCCGTCAAGGTAATATGCGAGTGCAAGTTTCTCCGAGGTTGCCTCGGCATGGAAATCGACAATTATTATCCTCGTTTCCATTTCTTTTATAATCCTGTCCGCCGCATCAAACGGATTTTCAAGACTTTCCATATATGTACAGCCGAGCAGATTTATTATTCCCACCTGAATACGCCCCATATCATACAGAGTATATCCTCTTCCCGGTGTTGTTTTTAACGGGTAATTCGCCGGTCTGAGCAGAAAAGGTGATTCCTCATACATCCCGAAAATCTCCCTGCGGCGGAAGCTGTGGTTTCCTCCGGTTATGATATCAACGCTGCCGGAAAACAAATATTTTGCGGATTCCGGAGTAATACCGTTCCCTGCTGCGGAATTTTCACCGTTTGCCACCACAAGGTCGATTTTTTCTTCTCTCTTAAGCCTCGGAAGCCTGCTTCTCAGAAATTCGCACCCGACAGTGCCTACTACATCTCCTATAGCAAGTATTCTCATTTCTATTATCATCCTGTCTGATTATATTTTCACATACAATATTTTAAATTCATTTTGTATAATTGTCAATATTATTTTTGAGATTTTATAAATTTTGTAAGCACAGGGTACGAAAAAATGCAGTTCAACACCGAAATGGGATATTCAGTGAGCGAAAAAGGGTCGCCCTCTCACAGGGCGACCACATTTAATGATACGCTTTGGTATTTTGTTGTCTGCGAATTGCCCGTGGAAGCCTCCTACCAACCAAAAGTTCTGCTCAAAACTCCTTAAGCCTTTTCAAAGGTCTGACCTGAACTTGCCGTTTTTCCGGATATTATTACTCACTGTAGGATTTACATTAACCGCATCCGGTGCAACATTCATTGACTATTCTCCGCAGCCGCATTTTTTTCTTCCCTCTGACGGACAGTTTTTAGGGAAAAACTGACCTGTCGGGAAATCTATGCTGCTGAACAGTTCACAGGGATCCTCGGAATTTGATATACATTCTTTCTTCGGTATGCAGAAATCATATGCCGGTATGAGCATCTGAACATCTCTTTCAAGCTGTACGACCGTGAACACACCGATTGATACGAGAACTTCCTTGTTGCTTTCACTTTGTACAAATTCTCCTCCATAACGGTGCATGATACATTCGGGAATACGGCAGGGCGGCATCTGACATAGCCCGTGTTTTTCGCTCAGCCTTGCGGAAAGTGCTATAGGCTCCGCAACCTGTACCACAGCTTTCGGACAGTTACGGCTTTCGGTTCCCACTCCCTCCGGTGAATCGGGGCAATCGGATGTAAATACCTTCACACTTCCCTCACTGCCGAAAAGTACTGCTCTTTTTGAAAATACCGCAAGTCCCTTAACAGGCATGGGCAAAGCATTCGGAGCCATAAAAGCGTCAAGGCAAACATCAAAATAGAACGTCATATCTACGGCATAAAAGCCGTTATGAAAGGGAACAGGCTGAAGGTTTACCGCTACATTGCATACATTTACACTGTTGAGCCGAACACTCGTAGCCTTATCTATAAGACACTGACCCGGCTTGGTAAGGTAAACGGGAAGATCCTCCAGACAGTCCTTATCAAGACAAGAGTCGTAAATTCTCGGTGCATTTATGCAGACAGCCTCTTTTACATTCCCAAAGTTGAAGTCTTCATCGCAGCCGATGATATTATCCGACATAATGTATTCCTCCTCATGATGGTTATACCACATAATATGCCAAATCAAAAAAATAGTTCACGCACCCGTCAAGCGGATAAAAAAACTGCCGCACAGTACTTTGACGACTGCACGACAGCTGCATATGTTTTTTTATTTTGCGTATTCTATTGCTCTGCTCTCTCTGATTATATTAACCTTTATCTGACCGGGATATTCGACCTCTTCCTCGATCTTCTTGCAGATATTTCTTGCGAGCAATACCATATCATCATCCTTGATAACCTCGGGCTTAACAATAATGCGAACCTCACGACCCGCCTGTATTGCAAAGCTTCTTTCCACTCCTTCATAGGAAGAAGCAACCTCCTCAAGCTTCTCAAGCCTTTTGATATAGTTTTCGATATTCTCTCTCCTTGCTCCGGGACGAGCCGCAGAAATTGCATCCGCCGCCTGAACAAGACAGGCAATTATTGTCTTTGCCTCAACATCACCGTGATGTGCATGGATAGCGTGTACAACAAGCTCGCTCTCCTTATATTTCCGTGCAACATCAACACCTATCTCGATATGCGAACCCTCTATCTCATGGTCAAGAGCTTTTCCTATGTCGTGTAAAAGACCTGCTCTTCTTGCCATTGTGGGCTCAAGCCCAAGCTCGGATGCCATTATACCGCAAAGGTATGCAACCTCAAGCGAATGATCAAGCACATTCTGACCATAGCTTGTGCGGAAATGCAGTCTTCCGAGCAGCTTTACAAGCTCAGGATGTATGTTATTTACACCTGCTTCTATTATCGCCCTTTCTCCCTCGGACCTTATCATAGCCTCAACCTCACGGCGAGCCTTTTCATACATTTCCTCAATACGAGCCGGATGTATTCTTCCGTCGGAAATAAGCTTTTCAAGCATCACCCTCGCAATCTCTCTTTTGACGGGTTCAAAGCACGAAAGAGTAATAGCTTCGGGCGTATCGTCAATTATGAGGTCAACACCTGTTATAGTTTCGATCGCCCTTATGTTTCTTCCCTCTCGTCCTATTATACGACCCTTCATTTCATCGCTCGGAAGCGGTACAACCGATACTGTTGACTCACTCACATGATCAGCAGCAACTCTCTGTATGGCAAGAGAAATAATCTCCCTTGCGGTTTTTTCTGCTTCATCACGCGTTTTCTGTTCAAATTCCATAATCTTGACTGCTTTTTCGTGTGTCAGCTCATTGTCAAGATTATTAATGATATAAGCCTTTGCCTGCTCGGATGTAAGACCGGAGATTTTTTCAAGCATTTCAAATTCGCTCTGCTTGATTTTCTCGGCCTCGGCAAGTCTGCTTTCGGCAGCCTTGTTTTTCTGTGTAACAGCCTCTTCCTTTTTTTCAAGGCTGTCCAGCTTCTTTTCTACGGTTTCTTCCTTTTGCTGTATACGTCTTTCCTGACGCTGGATATCCCTGCGTCTGTCGGATATTTCCTTTTCAGCCTCGGTAAGAAGCCTGTGTGCTTCGTCCTTTCCCGCTATAAGAGCCTCCTTTTTGGAAGCCTCCGCCGAACGTTTAGCTTCATCAACGATTCTCTCGGCTTCCTTTTCAGCCGAGCCTATCTTTTCCTCACCGATTTTCTTACGGTAATTTATACCACCGAAAAAAGCCGCAACACCGACAATCACAGCAACGACAACAATAAGTACTATTGCCAGAACCGGATCCATTAATCTGACACCTCCTAAGTTGATTTTTAATACTGATTTTCATTCAGCTAAATTAAGTCTGTCAATCAGCTCAAAGGTGCCGTCACGCAAACACTTGCCCCGTTCCGCATTTCAGGATATGCTCAGTCTTTCTCCGCATTATCACGCACAAACACCGAGCCACCGCAAAACAAGGCAGTGACAACATAATCATAATATTATATTTTATTTTATTGTATTTACATTTGCCGCACATCCGCAGCATTTTGCCGATAAAAAAGTATTATAACCACAAAGAGCCACACCACCGCGGAGAAAAAATACACTCCGTCACAGTCGGCGGATATTCCGCTCCTTCTCTGCCAAGCAATTAAGCAGAGCTATTGAAATTATACAGCCTGCACAGCCGTATTATATTAAATAAATTATCCTGTCGCTATAATATAAAAATATAATATATAATATACATAAACGGCATAATTGAGTTGAAAATTCAGTCATCGGACACAAAGTCCCTAAGACGTTTTACGTCTTTATATATTTTATAACGAATAATATATTTTTGTCAAGAATTTTATATAATTTAATAAATTAAATTTCTGCCAAGACATATTTTAAAAAAATTTCACGCCCTACAGATACAGCAGGACGCAAAATATACTTTTATTTTATATTACTGTGAAACCAAAATATCAAGCTTTACATATCAATACATTTACAAAGCTCAATCAGATCATCATACTTTTCAAGCTCCCCCGCTTTTTTTCTCAGAGCCGCTGCACCACGTACACCTTTAAAATACCACGCAGCGTGCTTTCTTGCCTCTCGCATACCAATATACTCACCCTTATATTCACACAGCTTTTTTATATGCCTCAAAAGCACGGTTATTCTCTCCGCATTTGATATGGGCAAAGACGGTCTGTCATAACCTAAAAGATTGTTAATCTCCATGAATATCCACGGATTTCCGAGTGCACCCCTGCCAATCATAACAAGGTCACAGTCCGTCTGTTCATACATCCTTGCGGCATCCTCCGCCGTATTGATATCACCGTTTCCGATAACGGGTATATTTACCGCTTTTTTTACCTGACGTATTATATCCCAGTCGGCATACGGCATATACTGCTGCTCTCTTGTTCTTCCGTGTACGGTCACGGCTGAAGCTCCCGCCTGCTCGCAGATTTTAGCGACCTCGACTGCGTTTACGCTGTTTTTATCCCAGCCCTTACGAATTTTCACCGTGACGGGTACGGGAACAGCCTTTGCAACAGCCTCTACTATTTCTCCGCAAAGCTCCGGATTTTTCATAAGTGCCGAACCCGAAAAATTACCGACTATCTTCGGTGCCGGGCAACCCATATTTATATCTATGATATCCGGCTTATATTTCATTGAAAACCTCGCCGCATCAGCCATTACATCCGGCTCATATCCGAAAAGCTGAACCGCCGCCGGTCTTTCACTTTCTGACAGTTCAAGCAGCTCCCGTGATTTTTCACTGTTATACTTTATCCCCTTTGAACTTACCATTTCCCCGACAACATAAGCCGCTCCGAAATCCACGCACAGCTCACGGAAAACTCTGTCCGCAACTCCCGCCATCGGTGCAAGTGCCGCAAAACCTTTTATTTCCACATTTCCTATTTTCATTTCTTACCTCAGTTTTTCTTTTTTCAACCGAATATGCTACAATTATTCAAAACCTATCCTGTGAAATCAGATCTATTTCTTTCATTATGGAATTCATACCATTCATCCCGGGAATATGTGCGGCGTCCCTTATTACCGTACACGATACCATAGGATTATTACAGTTTTCAATAAAACCCTTTATCATATAAGTACTTGTAACTATATCGCTTTCCCCCTGAAAAATTTTATACGGTATGGTGATATTTTTAATATCCTCACGCAGATCCGCCTCTGCAAGACCGTTTACTATACTGTGATTATCTCCATAACCGTTCTTCAGTGCAGCTATAAAATTATGAAGTTTATAATCGGGACTTGAAAATAATCCCCTGATAATTTTGCCCGTGGGACTTTTCGGCTCGTTCGGATTGCGGTAGCCGTTTGTATATTTTGCTATATATCTGACCATTTTCATTGCGAAATCAATGGGAAATTTGTCCTTTTCAAATGCCGCCTCAACTTCATTTTTCACTCTTTTCGGGGCTTTGGATTCCAATAGTGCAAGCTTTGTATCATCAGACCGCAGAAGTCTGTACAGAACCTGTCCGTATACAATTACCCCGTTCAACGAATATGCTTTTTTAACTGCCGCCTTTGCGGCAAGAACCGAACCCCACGACATACCGAAAAGATATACCTTGTTTGCGGGGAATTTTTTTCTCATCGCATCTATAAGATCCGATGTCATATCAACAAAATCATTTATTGATATATCCTCCGGCAGCTTTGCATTGTTAATGCCGCAGCCATATTGATCCCACGATACGAGTATACACTTATCAGTTATTTCCGGAAATAACCCACGGCAGCCAACCCCGAACGGTATCGGGCTGCCCGGACCGCCGTGGAGGGTTATAATAACAGGAAGTCCTGAGTTTTTACCCTCTACAAGCACCTTTTGCCCGAATTTCCCCAAGCGAACAGTAATTATTTCGGAAATTTCGTTGTTCTCAATAACTTTCTTTCGCTCTTTGTTCATATGTTAAATCTACCTCGAAAATCTATATATTTTTCTTGCCTTTTATATTTTCCCAATATGTCTTATACGCCTGCTCATTCTTATTGTTTCCGGGAACATAATATACGGCGTCTTTAACTCCGTCGGGAAGATATTGCTGCGGTGTCCAATGGTTTGGAAAATCATGCGGATATTTGTAGAATTGCCCCTTGACATCTGCATCCTCTCCATCATAATGCTTATTTTGCAGGCATCTCGGAAAACCGTATGCCTTGCCTGCCTTTATATCCTCTTCAGCCTTGGCTATTGCCATATATCCCGAGTTTGACTTAGGCGACTGTGCCACAAGTATAACCGCATCCGCAAGGGGTATCCTTGCCTCGGGAAGTCCTACCATCATAGCCGCATCGACAGCCGCCTTGACTATCGGTATAATCTGAGGATTTGCAAGACCTACATCCTCACAGGCACAAACCATAAGTCTCCTGCACGCAGACGGGAGATCGTTCGCCGCAAGTATTCTTGCAAGATAGAGTATAGCGGCATCAGGGTCGGAGCCACGCATTGATTTCTGAAATGCTGATAAAAGGTCGTAATGCTCATCGCCCTCTCTGTCATAACGAACGGCACTTTTTTGTGTAAGCTGAGATACGGTATCAAGTGTTACCGTGATTTTATCCTTACTCTGCTTTGATGAAATTACGGAAAGCTCAACCGCATTTATCGCCTTTCGCACATCTCCGCCGCAGGCATATGCTACATGGCTTATTGCTTCCTCAGAAACATCAATATGTATATTATAATCCTTTTCAAGATAATTATAAGCACGTTTTATTGCGGGGATAACATCGTCCTTTTCCACGGGCTTGAATTCAAACACAGTCGAACGGCTGAGTATTGCTCCATAAACATAAAAATACGGATTTTCCGTTGTTGAGGCAATCAGTGTTATACTTCCGTTTTCTATATATTCAAGAAGTGTCTGCTGCTGCTTTTTATTGAAATACTGTATTTCGTCAAGGTAGAGAAGTATTCCGTTTATTCCGTCAAAGCCGTTAAGCTCCTCAAAAATATTTTTTATATCAGATGTTGATGCAGTAGTTCCGTTAAGTTTTCTCAACGTGCGGTTAGTCCTTTTTGCTATAAATGAAGCAAGCGTCGTTTTTCCCACGCCCGAAGGACCGTAAAATACCATATTGGGTATATTGCCCGATTCTATTATATTTCTCAGCGGTCTGCCCTCGTCAAGCAGATGATGCTGACCAACTATATCATCAAGACTTTGCGGACGCAGGCGGTCGGCAAGCGGAGAATCCATTTTTTTCACCTCGCAAAAATTACCAATGTATCTTTTACAACTAAATTATATCAAAACATAAATAAAAATTCAATAGAAACAGCGGTCACTGTCGGTTAATTCCGCAGTGACCGCCGTACTTTTATTTTATTATTTATTCATTCCGGCATCGCCGTCCATTAGCTGTGTAAGCTCCTCTATCCTTTCAATAGGGAATGGCGGTTCACACAAAGGTTTCAATGCAATAGACATAAGCTTCATGGGATTATCGTTGGCTGCAATTCTGTTTGATGTAAGCTTTCCGCAGCGTTTGCAGCGATGTATGATCGCCCATTCTCCACCTTTTCTCACCCATATACCGATAGGCTCCATCAAACCTCCACAATCGGATTCTCTGTCGCCCGGCTCTTCATCAACGTGCAGACTGACAAGACAGTTAAAGCAATGGTTTCTGTGTTCAGTACCTGCATTTTCGGGAGTATTGAGTCTACCGCAGAATTTACAGATAAAACTTTCATTGCAGGAATGATTTTTATAATATCCGTTTTCAAATTTTCTTTTTTTATTTTCTCTGTTCATTGAGAAATCCTCCTGAGTTGTATTATATCAACCTATGGGAGGACCTGCGAGAGTTAAACCGTAAGCTCCTCCCGCAAAACTGCAATAGCTTTAATATTTATATTCTTCAAAAAAATTCTCCTTTCCTACAAGATTTTTATCCCGGCAACAAGGAAATTATATCATGTACCGTTATATCTGTCAATCTTAAATATTTTGACAAATGATAACTCTAAATCGCTTAAAATTCTATATTTTAAATTTACCACTCGCTTAATTTTGGCTTGATGCATTTAACTATTTTACTAATATGTACATAACTCCCCTCCCATAGTACCAATTCAAGATATTCGGCATCATTCAAATCGTAACTACCTAATTCTGTAACCGCCAAAGCAACTCCTAATATCTGAAAATCCTCCTTAAGTGGTTTTAAACCGTATTTTGAATACGTACACACTAGTGGACGACTACAGTATTCACCGCCTGCACCATCCTTTGTAATTTTATCTGCACCTCTAAGATAATCACTATATAAATCTTTAATTAAGTCCGGGTATTTACAGATAACCTTGGATTTAAATGCATACGCTCGAGACAATGTATTAGCATCCAAATCATTACATATATATGTTCTGCTTCTACCAGCCGAATCAACAATTGAACTACTATAGTTTTTAGAAACATGAATAACAAATTGTGTTTCGTAGTATCTGTATTCAGAATCAAATGGGCCTTTGGGTTTAGCTCTCGACCAATCCCGTTTAAGAATATCTCTTCTGGTATAAGAAATTCCTGGCGACAGTGCTTTTAATGTATTTTCAAATTCTACCATCCTATCATAATAACCATAAAAACGACCAGGACCACTTAGAGCCCATTCATATCCACAAAATAGAATTTTTTTCGGTCTATATTCCTCGCTCCATGAAAAAGATTCTTCGACATCAAACGAATCGCCACCATGTTCAAAACACTCTCTTATTAAAAAACTCATATCATACACCTTATTCATTATTAAATATCTCTAAACGTATAACAATAACCTATCGAAAAATTTGAGCAAATTAAAATAAGTAATTTTCAAAAAATTTCCTTTTCTCCTAAAATTTATTGTCGTATTAACAAGAAAATTATATCATGCACCGTTATATCTGTCAATCTTGAATATTTTGACAAATGATATGATGAATTTATATTATTTCATTAAGTCTACACAACAGTATTTGGAATATATTTTTTTATTTCATTTAAAAAATCTTCTTTATTCTCAACAGAAACCATTATATCAAATTTGTTTCTGAATCTTATTTTAATTCTGTCAAGTGAAGCGGCGAGAGCAGCGGAGGAATCATTGGTAACTGAAATTTCGTTTATATCACTGTATGGGATTACCTTTTTTATGAATCCTAATACGATAATCAACTCTTGATTATTCAGTTCAACATAATTATTAAATATCATAGGAATACAAAATAATTCGACTGCCGTAAATACCAACAAACAGACAACAAGTGCAGAAATATTTGTATCAACAAAAGCACTGAATATTATAATAGGCAGAAGTACCGCAGCCACAACTATAATTATCAAGTAAAACCAGCAAGATACCTTTCCCCTATACCTCACATTATCTACGTTAATATTTTGTATCTTCATATTCCTCATCATATTCACCTGTTATTTCTATCGGATTTCCGTCAGGATACCTAAAAGTAAAATACCAATAGGGAGAAAAAACATTTATGTATCTTAATATAACAAAAAACCTGTCCTTTTAAGACAGGTTTATGTAAAAGGGTTCGCACCCTGAAAACCAAATAAAACGAAGCGAAAGCGAGCAAAGATATATGGTCAA
>X301_European_Hare__coassemble_1160_pt1 | contig 17247 bp, 16 predicted proteins | sample X301_European_Hare__metabat2_low_PE_012 | metagenome-assembled genome bin X301_European_Hare
TTAATTAATTTACCTGAGTAAATTTAGATACGGATTGACAGCGGCGGCACGCCGCTTGTTCATCGAGTAAATTAATTGTCGAGCCATAGATTGATTTGCTTGAAAAAACTAATTACGGATTGACAGCGGTGGCACGCCGCCGTTAGATGGGTTATCAAGAAGTTTACCGCTTTCGTCAAAGCGTGAGCCGTGACAGGCACAATCCCAAGAATGCTCTGCATTATTCCATTTCAATGCACATCCGAGGTGCGGACAGCGTTTTTTTGATATGGTAATAAAATTCACTGCCGCCTTTGCACTGTTGATAAAAAGCTGCGGCTTAAGCATACTTCTTGACGGACTGAAAATATCCTCATATTCGTTCCTTCTCCCTGTTACCATATCACTCAGAAGCATTGCCGAAAGCATTGAGCCTGTCATCCCCCATTTGTTGAAACCGCTTGCAGTATAAAGCTCATGCGTATTTCTTGAATATTTTCCAATATACGGTATACCGTCGAGGCTCATGCAGTCCTGTGCCGCCCAATGACATATTTCCTTTGCGGACGGATATTTTATTTTTGCAAATCGTCTTATTTCTTCCCAACATCCGCCCTTTTCCCCCGTTCTGTGTCCTCCGCCGCCGAGAAGAAGCAGATCATTGTAATTTCGGAATGATAATCCCTTTTTATTTTCGTCAACATACATACCGTTAAGCCTTTGTGCGTTTTCAAGTGCTATTACATATGAGCGGTGCTGATAAAGCTTCATGTAATAGCTGCCGTGCTTATTGATAAACGGAAAATGAGTTGCGACGATAACCCTGTCGGCACTTATTTTTCCGCCGTCTGTTATCGCTGTATTACCAACCATTTCACGAACAAATGTGTTTTCGTATATATTCATTTTTCCGACAACAGATGCAATAAATTTTAACGGATTGAATTGTGCCTGATTTGCAAATTTTACCGCACCCGCTATTTTTAACGGCAGTTCCGTACTTTCGCAAAATTCCGCACTATAACCTATTTTACCGAGTGTCCTTATTTCATCCTCAAGCTTTTTTCGGTTATCAATGGAATAAACATAGTTATCCCTTATTTCATAATCACAATCGCTATTTTTACAAAGCTCCTCATATTTATTAAAAGCCGCCTTATTAGCCGCTAAATACTTTGCTGCCGCCTCAGTGCCGCTGCTTTTAAGTATTTTATCAAATATAAGTCCGTGCTGAATTGTTATTTTTGCCGTGGTATTTCCTGTCGTTCCGGAACATATCCTCCCCTTTTCGACAAGAATATAATTTACACCTGCCCTTTGCAGAAAATAAGCTGTTAATATGCCCGCCATACCGCCGCCTATTATAAGTGTATCCGTATGAATATCTCCGTTGGCTTCTTTGAATTTCGGAATATCAACCGTTTTATACCATATTGATTTCATAGCTTCTCCTTATCATTACATAGCTTCTCCTTATCATTACATAAATACTTGATTTTGTTCTGATATGAGTATTGACAATAAAATATGGTACAATCAAAAATTGCCTGTATCAATATTTTTTTATTATACAGACTGTAAGTATAAGCTTACAAATATATCCACCCTATCCTCGGTCAAGGCTATACTGTGCGGCAGAAATAAAAATCCCAAGCTATAATAAAAATAATATGTGACAATCCGTGTATAACACTTGCTGAATTTTTTGATACGGACGATTTTTAAATAAAATAAATATACCGTCATAGACAGCCCGACAAACCGTCTGTGACGATATTTTTCAAAATAGTTCTTTATGTAATGTTATTTTTCCCTGCTTTCAATATGCTCCCTTATCAATTTCAGAAATTTCTCACCGTACAGCTCCGTTTTTTTATTTCCTACACCCGATACATTCAGAAATTCATCTTTGTTGAGCGGCAATTTTTTACACATATCCGTAAGTGCGGCATTTGAAAATACAATATATGCGGGAACATTTGCAGCCTCTGCAAGCTCCCGGCGAAGTGCTTTGAGCTTTTCAAACAAATCATTGTCAACAGATACATCAACAACGGATTTCTGCTTCTTTTTCGGATGCCTTTCCTTTGCTGTCTTTATTTCAAATTTTTTATTTCCTCTGAGAATTTCCATACATGACGGTGTAATTTTCAAGATAGGATATTCACCCGCAGTACTTAAAATATACCCCTGCTCCTCAAGGCACATCATAATATTGCGTATGGTATTCTCTCCTGTTTCCGACATGATACCATAAGTTGACTGCTTATCAAGACCGATACGGATAAGCTTTTCGTTTTTGCTGCCGCGAAGTACATCGCATATCATTTTCCTGCCGTACCTCTGCCCCGTTCTTACGATACAAGAAAGTATCTTCTGTGCGTCTATCGTTGCATCAATTTTCTCATACTGCGTAAGACAATTGGAACATTTTCCGCAGTAGCTTTTCTGCTTTTCACCGAAATATTTTAAAATAAAATTTCTCAGACAGTCATTTGATGTACAATAAAAGGTCATATATTTAAGCCTTTCATGTTCAAGCTTTTTTATATTTTCCTGCTGTTCCCCGTTTAATTCGAGATTAGGCTCTGAGTTTTCAATAAGAAATTGATTTGTTCTGACATCGGCAGGACTGTATAAAAGAAAACATTCCGCTTCCTCACCGTCACGTCCTGCCCTGCCTGCCTCCTGATAATAGCTCTCTATATTCTTGGGCATATTGTAATGGATAACAAAGGATACATTCGATTTATCAATACCCATTCCAAAGGCATTTGTCGCTACCATAACGGTTTTTCTGTCATATACAAAATCCTCCTGATTTTTCCGTCTTTCATTATCCGACAAACCTGCATGATAACGTGTTGCCGCAAATCCCTTTGAGTTCAGCAGCAGACAAACCTCCTCAACACCTTTTCTTGTTGCACAATATACGATTCCCGAGCTTTCCCGTCGTTCTTCAAGAAGTTCGAGGAGCTTATCGTTCTTTCCCTTTGCTCTTATAACGGAAAAAAACAGATTGGGTCTGTCAAAGCCGGTTGTTATGACAAACGGGTCATTAAGCTTGAGAATTTTCAGTATGTCATCCCTGACAGACTTAGTAGCTGTTGCAGTAAATGCCCCGACTATGGGGCGACTGTCGAGGGAATCAATAAATTCAACGATTTTGAGATAGCTCGGACGGAAATCCTGTCCCCACTGAGATACACAATGTGATTCGTCTATCGCAACCATAGATATACTTATTCTTTGGCATATATCAAGAAAATTATCCGTCAGAAGTCTTTCGGGTGCAACATAAATTATTTTGTATTTTCCCGATTCAATATTATGAAGTACCCTGATGTATTGTACGGGAGTCAGCGAGCTGTTAAGATATGCCGCCGGTATTCCCGCCTGCACAAGTGAGGATACCTGGTCGTTCATAAGGGATATAAGAGGAGAAATAACTATTGTTATCCCCTCAAAAATCAATGCCGGCACCTGATAACATACGGACTTACCCGCACCCGTGGGCATTATGCAAAGTGCATCGCTCCCCGACAAAAGACTGTCAACAATTTTTTCCTGTCCCTCCCTGAATGAGGAATGACCGAAATATTTTTTTAACACCTCATGCTTTTTGTCCAAACCATATCACCCGTAAAATTTATTCTTAAATCAATATATCACAAATTTACGAATTTTTCAACATCATATTTTCCGTTATTCATCATCGCTCCCTTGCTCGTATCTTTTTCTTAGCATTAACAATGCCTTTTTTTCTATTCTTGAAACATATGAACGTGAAATTTTAAGAAGTTGGGCAACCTCTCTCTGCGTCAGCGGCTCACGACCGTCAAGACCGTATCTGAGGCGTATAATAAGCTGTTCACGGGGACTCAGACTTTCCTTGATATATTTTGCAAGATTTTCGGTTTTAAGCTTGACATCAAGATCATCAACAATGGTATCATCAACCGACATGATATCCATAAGAGTGAGAGCGTTGCCGTCACTGTCGGAATCTATTTCCTCATTTATTGATATATCCTTTGAGCTTTTCTTTATACTGCGGAAATACATCAGAATTTCATTGTCAATACAGCGTGAAGCATAGCTGGACAGACGTATTTTCTTATCCGGCTTGAATGTTTTGATTGCCTTGATAAGACCTATAGTGCCTATTGATACAAGATCATCGGGATCCGCTCCGGTGGCATAATATTTTTTTACGATATGTGCAACAAGCCTCAGATTATGTTCTATCAGCTTATCTCCTGCCGCCATATCTCCTCCGGCATATTTTTCAAGACACAGCTTTTCCTCCTCATCTGAAAGAGGCTTTGGAAACTGTCCCGAGCCTGTTACATGAAGAATGAATAAAAAAGAAATTCTGCTTATGATATCCGACAATAAATCAAACATTTCAACCACCCCTAAAGCAATAATATGCCGTAAAAGGGGAAAAAATAAATTTTTTGATATATTTTTTTAAAAGTATTGACATTATGTTTTATATGCGGTATAATAATAACCGTCGCCAAGAGGTGATAAGATAATGAAATAAATATGCGGATGTAGCTCATCTGGTAGAGTGCAACCTTGCCAAGGTTGAGGTAGCGGGTTCGAGCCCCGTCATCCGCTCTTTTTTTGTACCCGAAGCGATTCGGGTACGTTATTTTTTTATTACAGTGATATAAAGTTTTTTTAATAGTAAATATAATTTTGTTGAAGTAAACAATTTTTTAAGATATAATATAATAAATCAGGTAAAATCAAAGGAAGTTGACTCAAATTGTATCTCAAAGAAAAATTAATTCGGTTTTTAAAAATTAAAAACATCATACTCCTTGTTGCGGGAATATTTTTACTTTTTACTTCCGTATGGATTATGTTATCATTAATGTCAACATATTGGGGATTATCTCCCAAAAATAGTCCCGTAATGCTTTCATAAGTACGTCACGTCATATATGTGTAGGAAGCATAAACGTAATGGAAAAAACTATTCAAGTCTTTGTAATATCATTGATTTTTCTTGCAATTTCCCTCAAATGTGAAATGTATTAGCTTTTTCGACTATGTATGCTATAATTATCATAACCCATTATTGTATCACAGGATACAGGAAGGAATGAAACATGGTGGCAGTTAGCTACAATAATCTTTGGAAATTACTTATCGACAAAGGAATGAATAAGACCGAATTGAAAGAAGCATCGGATATCGGCTTCAATGTTATGGCTCGTATGGAAAAAAATGAAACGGTTTCCCTTGAAAGCCTTGAAAAGATATGTATGGTGCTGAACTGCAATATCGACGATATTATGGATATTACGACACAAACAGAAACAAGGACATTTTCAACCATTGAGCTTTTTGCAGGTGCAGGTGGTCTTGCTCTCGGTGTGGAAAAAGCCGGGTTCAATACTCTTGGTCTTGTAGAGGTGGATAAGGACGCGTCTGATACGCTCCGTAGGAACAGACCCGAATGGCGTGTCATCAACGATGATATTGCCAATATCTCCTGCCTTAATCTACAAGAATACTTCGATTTGAAGCAGGGCGAGCTTGATCTGCTTTCGGGTGGTGCACCTTGTCAGAGCTTTTCATATGCAGGAAAAAGACTCGGGCTTGAAGATGCCCGTGGAACACTGTTCTATCATTATGCGAAATTCTTGGAACAGCTCCAGCCTAAAATATTTCTTTTTGAAAATGTCCATGGTCTGCTGACCCATGATAAGGGCAGAACATACAAAACTATTACAGATATTTTTGAAAGCACAGGCTACACCATTCAGAAGAAAGTACTGAATGCGTGGGACTACGGTGTTGCTCAAAAGCGTGAACGACTTATCACTATCGGTATCAGAAACGATCTTACAAATCAGATCAAGTTCACTTTCCCCACACCGCACGAATATAAGCCGGTTCTCCGTGATGTGCTGCTCGACTGTCCCAAAAGCGAGGGTACTCCGTACTCGGAATATAAACGTAAGATATTTGAGCTTGTTCCTCCGGGGGGATATTGGAGAGATATTCCCGAGGATATAGCAAAAGAGTATATGAAAAGCTGTTGGTATATGGACGGTGGCAGAACCGGTATTCTCCGCAGACTCAGCCTTGACGAGCCGTCGCTCACGGTGCTGACTTCTCCCGGCCAGAAGCAGACGGATCGCTGTCACCCGCTTGAACCTCGTCCGTTTACTATCCGTGAAAATGCCCGTTGTCAGAGTTTCCCTGATGAATGGCAGTTCTGCGGAAGTGTAGCTTCTCAGTACAAGCAGGTCGGAAATGCTGTTCCCGTAAACCTTGCTTATGATATTGCAAAACAGATAAAAATAGCGTTGGAGGGATTATCATAATGTGGACTCTCAGTTTCATTAGTGAAGAAGATTTTACAAAGCACGTCAAGAAAACCATAGAGAAGTACGGTGAAAAGCTGGAATCCTTTGATCTGAAGCGTTTTAACAAGAATATTATTGACCCTATCAAGCTGATTTTCGATAAAACCGTCTATCAGGCTTCTTGGGAGGAAATTGTCAGCAACGAGATTTTCCGTCAGCGTGACAAATCCAACAACAATGATATAGGCTATTTTCACCAGAGAATATTCAACTATATCGACAAGTGTCATGTTCCTGACAACGGCAAAGAGGGTGGCTGGGACGTCATATTTGAGAATTCCGATGGTATTTCTCTGCCCGACGGCAGCGTAGTCCATACCGTTTATGTCGAGATGAAGAATAAGCACAACACTATGAACTCTGCATCGGCAGGCAAGACCTTCATCAAGATGCAGGATCAGCTCCTCAACGATGATGATTGTGCTTGTTTCCTTGTTGAAGATATTGCCCAAAGGTCGCAGAATATCAAGTGGGAAACTACCGTTGACAAGAAAAAGGTCGGTCATAAGCTGATACGCCGTGTTAGCCTCGACCGGTTCTATGCCTTTGTAACAGGTCAGGAGGACGCTTTCTATCAAATGTGTATGGGGTGCTGCCGTCTGTCATTCAGAAGGCTGTGGACGAGCTTGAAGGCTCTATCGTTCCGCACGATACTGTTACTGATGAACTGAAAGCTCTTGCTAAGAAGCAGAACATTGATGACGAGAACCTTGCTGTGGCTATGGCAGTGTATATGTTGGGATTTGGGAGCTATAAAGGCTTCGGTCAATAAGGAAAGAACGTTTTTTATTATGGAAAAAATCCAATAGATATTTGATGGAATCGGTACGGAAATATTAAATCTTATTGTTAGCTTGGGAGTGGGTGGTTTTGCAGGATATAAAATTGGTATAAAACATACTTCAAAACAAAAACAGGTTGCAGAAAATTCTTCTAAACAAAGACAGGAACTGCATATTGATGAAAAAAGCAAAACAGGAAAGAAAAGTACCACAAAGTACAAATTCTTTTTTATCTGTAACTATTGAATATATAAAAATAATATGTTAAAATATACTCTGACAGGGGAGCTTGTAAACAGGCTGAGAGGGAATTTTTAATTCCGACCCTACACCTGATGCGGATAATGCCGCCGTAGGAAGTTAGTATGCTTTTTCGGGGGACACTGTTTGTATCTGTGTCCCCTGTTTTTATTTTATGTATAAAAAAGTAAATCCGATAATATCGGCGGACAGAAGAGGAGCGTCTTTTGTCTTGTAATAACAGCGAGGGAAGCCGTGTTGCGGCGTGAGAGGAAGCCTTGAGTTTCGACCGAAATTTTTAGTACGGGATATCTGTATATACTTGAGAACGCTGTTATTGTCGTTCTCAATTTTTTATTATGGGAAAATCGGATAAATTGCGGATCGCAGCCGGTCAATATACTTCTGTAAACACCTGACCCCTACATTCCGCTACAGAAGGAGCAAAAGTCTATGAAAACAGCCCTTACTATTGCCGGAAGTGATTCCTGCGGAGGTGCGGGAATACAAGCGGATATAAAAACCATGACACTTAACGGTGTTTATGCCATGAGTGCAATAACCGCACTTACAGCACAGAACACATTGGGTGTCAGAGGAATATATAATGTATCGCCTGATTTTTTAAAGCGGCAGATAGATGCAGTCTTTGAGGACATACGACCGGATGCGGTCAAAATCGGTATGACATCCTCATCAGAGCTTATCTCGGTTATTTCCGAAAGACTCGCCTTTTATAAAGCGGAAAACATAGTTGTCGACCCTGTTATGGTTTCTACAAGCGGAACAAAACTCATAGGTGATGATGCCGTATCAACGCTCAAGGAAAAACTTCTCCCCCTTGCTTCACTTATTACACCGAATATTCCCGAAGCTGAGGTTCTTGCGGAAATATCAATTAAAAATACAGATGATATGCTTTCGGCGGCTAAAATTATATATATCAGATATTCCTCACCCGTCCTTATAAAGGGCGGACACAGTATAAATGATGCAAATGACCTCCTTTATGTCGGGGATAATTATCACTTCTTCAAGGGAGAAAAAATTAAAAATCCCAACACACATGGAACAGGATGTACCCTTTCATCTGCTATAGCCTCAAACCTTGCAAAAGGCTATAATCTTGCGGATTCGGTACAAAAAGCAAAGGAGTATATTTCCGGTGCAATCGGTGCCATGCTTGATTTAGGAAAAGGCTCGGGACCTCTTGACCATGCCTTTGATTTACACAGTCGTTTTGCCGATAAGGCTTAATATACATTAACACGAAAGGAAAATAGCTATGAGAAATTACAAAACACAAATGGAAGCCGCAAAGGCGGGTATTATCACTCCCGAAATGGAAATTGTTGCCGGAAAGGAATATAAAACTCCGGAGGAAATACGCTGTTCGGTTGCAAAGGGCGAGGTATGTATTCCATGTAATATAAATCACAAATCAATTTCTCCGGAGGGTATCGGAGCAGGTCTTAAAACTAAAATTAATGTAAATCTCGGAATTTCCGGCGACTGCAAAAATTATGATGTTGAAATGCAGAAAGTCGATATGGCACTTAAATTCGGTGCAGAAGCCATTATGGACTTGAGCAACTATGGAAAGACCAATACATTCCGTCGTGAGCTTATAGAAAAATCCCCTGCCATGATTGGCACTGTTCCCATGTATGATGCCATAGGTTATCTTGAGAAGGATCTGCTTGAAATATCTGCGGAGGATTTTCTGAAGGTAGTACGTGCCCATGCCGAGGAGGGTGTAGACTTTATGACCATCCATGCCGGAATTAACCGCCGTGCAGTGGAAGCATTTATGCGTGACAAGAGAAAGATGAATATTGTTTCACGAGGCGGCTCTCTGCTTTTTGCATGGATGATGATGACGGGTAATGAAAATCCGTTTTATGAGCATTATGATGAGGTTCTTGATATACTTGCAGAATATGATGTAACAATAAGTCTTGGAGATGCCTTACGTCCCGGATGCATTGATGACAGCACGGACGGCGGTCAGATATCTGAGCTTATAGAGCTTGGGGCACTTACCGAGCGTGCATGGGAAAAGAATGTTCAGGTTATGGTTGAGGGACCGGGTCATATGGCAATGAATGAGATTGAGGCGAACATGAAGCTTCAGAAGAGGATATGCCACAATGCTCCTTTTTATGTACTTGGTCCGCTTGTTACGGACATATTCCCGGGTTATGATCACATCACATCAGCTATTGGCGGTGCAATTGCTGCGGCGAGCGGAGCTGATTTTCTTTGTTATGTTACTCCTGCCGAGCATCTCCGTTTGCCTGATATCAATGATGTAAAGGAAGGCATTATTGCGAGTAAGATTGCCGCACACGCTGCGGATATTGCAAAGGGAATACCTCATGCAAGGGACAAGGATAACGAAATGGCAGAGGCACGTCACGAGGTCAATTGGGACAAGATGTTTGAAATAGCTGTTGACGGAGAAAAGGCGAGGGCATATTTTGAAAGCACTCCGCCTGCTGACCGTCACACCTGTTCCATGTGCGGTAAAATGTGTGCAGTACGTACAACCAACATGATACTCGAGGGCAAAAAAGTAGAATTCTGCACCGAAAAATAGCGGTCGGGCGGCGTGCCGCCGCTGTCATGTTCGCGGGTTCGCTCACTTTCGTTCGCTTTGTTTATAGTGGAGGGTAGTCTGTTTCCGCGATAGGTAGTTTGCCTGACGGAATGCGGTAGAGAGTGTCGTGAGCGGCTCCGAGGAGCCGCTCCGTCACTACAAATGACAAACTCATTTCTTGTTCATCGAGTAAATTTATGGTCGAGCCATAGATTAATTCACTTGAGTAAAGTAGTTACGGATTGACAGCGGCGGCACGCCGCCGGCGGAGTGCCGCCGCTGTCATGTTCGCGGGTTCGCTCACTTTCGTTCGCTTTGTTTATAGTGGAGGGTAGTCTGTTTCCGCGATAGGTGGTTTGCCTGACGGAATGCGGTAGAAAGTGTCGAGAGCGGCTCCCCGGAGCCGCTCCGCAACTACAAATGACAAACTCATTTCTTGTTCATCGAGTAAATTTACGGTCGAGCCATAGACTGATTTGCCTTAGTAAAGTAGTTACGGATTGACAGTGCCGGCACGGCACCGGATTGACAGCGGCGGCACGCCGCCGGCTCCGAGGAGCCGCTCCGTTATGAGAAAGTTATGGCGAGCAAACGGCAGTTTTAGGTCAAGCCTTTTTCAAAAGGCTTGCGGTTTCCAAAGGCAGAGCCTTTGGTCGCCCTGCGAGAGGGCGACCCCTGTTTATGCCTTTATGATCTATCCTCGGCGACACTTCGCCGACACGTGAACTTCCGCTATGAAAATAAACAATTTATTATATTTGTCAAAAATAAGCCGTTTTAAACCACATGGAATAAAACGGCTTATTTTATTTACTTTTTCTCTGTTCTCGTCCGTTAGCTTCATGCCTTGCTTTGAGCTTCTTCTGATATGCATTTATACTCCGCAGTTCGTCCGGCTTTAGCTCTCTCCATTTTCCGGGCTGAAGCATACCAAGCTTTACAGGTCCTATAGCGGTACGTTTCAGTCTTGCAACCTCAAGTCCGACCGCCTCACACATCTTCCTTATCTGACGGTTCCTTCCCTCTTCAAGAACAATTTCCAGAACCGTCCTCTCTTGTTCACTCGACACTACCCTGATCGAAGCCGGCATAGATTTTCTTCCGTCTATAATAACTCCTGTCGTAAGCTTTGTAAGCTGATCATCAGTTATTCTCGGATGTACCGTGACACGATAGGTCTTTGCAAAATGTGTTGACGGATGACTTATCATATTCGCAAAATTTCCGTCATTGGTCATAAACAGCATACCCTCGGATTCTCTGTCAAGTCTGCCTACGGGAAAAAGCCTTGCCGGTATTTCATCAACCAATTCCGCAACACATTTTCTTCCGCCTTCGTCATTCATTGTCGTTATAAATCCTCTCGGCTTGTGAAGAAGAATATAATACTTTTTGGTATTTTTCCTTATTGTAATTTCCCTGCCCGCAACAGTGAGCTTATCCTTGTACGGATCCGCCTTTTCTCCGAGCTTAGCCTTTCTCCCGTTTACGGTAACGGCACCCGAAGAAATAAGCTCCTCCGCTTTTCTTCTTGATGCTATTCCCGCATCTGCAATAATTTTCTGTATTCTTACCTTATTTTCTCCGTTTTCCATATTTTATCCCTTTCTATTTCACAATAAGTCTTGCTTTTGCTATTACCCTTTTATCGACTCTGTATTCTATCCGCCCCACAGCCTCACCGTGATTTACGGGTGCATATACAAATCGTGGAGCATATATTTTTTCCTCAACCTTGCCGACTTCCTCATTTTTTAGTGTAGTTTCAAGCTCTCTGTCAGGTATCAGGCATACTTCGTCATAATTACTCTCACTACCCACAATCGGAAGCTTTATTTCCTTGTTTTCATCCGTAAGCTTTACTCTCTGCACAAGACTGAATCCGTAATCATACAAAGCACAATGATCGTTCCAGTCGTTTCTGTCGCCCAACGTAACAACGACCAGCCGTACCCCATCACGTTCGGCACACGATGTCAGCGTTCTCCCCGCTTTCATCGTGTATCCTGTCTTTATTCCTATACAACCCTCGTATAGTGAAAGCAGTCTGTTGTGATTGCCGAGAGTCTGCTTCTTCCCCTCGGGATATACATATTCTACATCAATGGTTTTTTGAGAAACAATTTCCCTGAAAGCATCATTTTCCATAGCATATGAACAAAGCACCGCCATATCATATGCGGTAGAATAATGCTCCTCACTGTCAAGCCCTGACGGCGTTACAAAATGCGTATTTTTCATACCAAGCTGCAGTGCTTTTTCATTCATCATGTCGGCAAACTTTTCACTGCTGCCGCCAACCGCTATAGCCGCCGCATTTGCCGCATCATTTCCCGAAACCGCCATCATACCCTTGACTATCTCACTCAGTTTGAGTATTTCTCCCGCTTTCAGATACATACTTGACCCTTCGGCATACATATCCGCAGTTATCTTTACATCCTTATCGTTTGAGGCACAGTACTCAAGTGCAAGCAGAGCAGTCATTATCTTTGTAATACTGGCTATCGCCCTTTTGTCATTTATATTATGCCCGTACAGCACCTCTCCGCTGTCGGCACAATAGATTATCGCCGCACCCGCACTATCGGAAATACCCTCGCCCTTTACGTCAACAACATTCTTTACCCGAACGGCAGATACCGCTCCGACAGTATTTGTGTTGACATTCTCCGAGTTTTCCTCTTCACAGCCGCACAATGAAAAAATAACTGCAAATACCACAGCAGCCGACATTATCCTTTTAATAAACAACTCCCCACCCCTTTGCAGCATTTATAAATTATATGCAGGGGCAGGGATAAAATGAACATTCAATATAAACAGAAGCAGACATTACATCGTAGGGTCACTCAGACCCTCATCGGATTTTGTTTCTTTTTTGTCCTTGGTCTTATCTTTTTTTATAAGATCCACTATTTTGTCAAATAACTCGGGTACCAGTGCAATAGCCTTCTGATTGGTATCGGATGCTATATTCAGAAGCTTAACGTCACCGTGTGAAATTGCTATAAAAGCAACGGGATTAATTGTAACTCCCGCTCCGCCGCCGCCTCCGAAAAGATTTGAGCTTGTCTGATGCTTATTTGCAAACTCCGAACCGCCGGAAGCGAAACCGTATATAATTTTTGAAACAGGTATAATTGTCGTACCGTCAGGCGTAACGATAGGATCGCCTATGACCGTATTTACATCAACCATACTTTTTATTTTTTCAAGAGTAGTATCCATAAGTCCGTTAATCGGATGATCACTCATATTAAACACCGCCTTTTATGTATAATTATAAACCAATTACTTTATTTTTGCAATAGCAGATATAAATTTCACAAAAGCCGATATTCCCGTACCGAACAGGAACCAAGGCTTTATAGAAGCCGAAACAATAATTTCTGCTGCCGGCTCCTCTGCAAGAAATCCGGCGACTATCTCCTCGTTATGCTTTCTTATTTTCAGATTATTTTCCAGTATTGATACAACGGGATATATGACAGAGCAGGCATAACCGTATTTGACAGCTGTATCCGCACTGTCCTCACCCACAACAAGCAGTTTTACATCAAGCATTTTTATAACAAGATGCTTTGCAAGCTTTTTCGGTATATCCTTAAGTATATCCAACAAACTTTTGACAATATTTAAAATTCCATCGAAGCCATGCTTATCCTTAAATTCAAGAATGGGATTCTTCTTTTTCTCCTGCTTATTCCCGCCTTCTGCGGGACTATCTTGCTTTTTCTGAGGTTTATCCGATGATTTATCGGGAGATTTTTTTTCATCCTTTTCGGGATTCTCCCTGTTTTCGGTTTTACCGTTTTTTTTGCCGTTATCCGTATTTTCTTTTTTATCTCCTTTTTTATGTAAAACATCAAGATTGATAAAAAGATATCCTGCTTTTATCCGGACTTCTCCGTCATATACTATCTTTAATCTTATAGGGCATATCATCAATAATATTATAAAGGCTATTATACCGAGAATTATGTATAAAACTGTCATACATCACCACCATCACGATCCTTTTCCTCCTCATTATCGGGTAACGGAGGAAGTTCGTCAAGAGATGAAATATTAAAGCATCTCAGAAAATGCTCGGTCGTACCGTAAACCAGTGGTCTGCCCGGAAGCTCAAGACGACCTTTTTCCTCAATAAGCTCTCTTGACAAAAGGTTTGCAACAACGCCTGAGCAATCTACACCTCTCACCTGCTCAATAAATGCCTTAGTTACCGGCTGATTATATGCTATAACTGCAAGAACTTCGGAGGCTGCCTGCGAAAGCGGTGTGTTTCTGCGAAGATCCAACACGGAGCGTATCGCATCCGCATATTCCTCAACACTGCACATCTGGAAGCATTTACCGAGTTTGACTATCCTTATACCGCTATGCCTTTCCGCATATTCTGCGGAAAGCTCCTCACACAGCTCTATAACTCTCTCCTCGGGTACCTCAAGAGCCCTCGCTATCCCCTCTGTTTCAACGGGTGTTCCACAGGCAAAAATAACAGCCTCCACAGCACCTTTAAGCTTATCCTCCTGCATTTTCATCACCCTCTCTGCGTTTTTTTCCTCCGCCTATAAGAATGAGCGTCTGACTGTCGCCATCTCCTTCTACTCTTACTCTTTTTCCTTTGATAAGCTCCAATACGGCAAGAAAAGTTGCAACAAGCTCACTTTTATCTGCCGCATCAATGAATATACTGCTGTAGCCTACCCTTTTTCCGTTCCACAGCCGCTTCATTACTCCTATTATTTTTGAACTGACGGAAACTATCTTTCTTTTTACTATACCCGAAAAAGCGTCCTCCGACGGCGGCAGCTTTGCCTTTCCTCTGCCGACAGCAGCAAGGTATGCCCCGACAAGATATGTCGCCTCATGACTTCTTCGGTATTTCATATCCGCCTTGATTTTCTCCTGCTCACGGCAATAGCTGTCAAAGCTGATTTTTTCGGAAAGTATTTTCGCAACCTGCTTACATTTTTTATATTCTATAAGCTGTCCCGAAAGCTCACGCTTCATAACCTCGGCTTCCTCATATTTGGGGAGAAGCATTGCTGATTTTATCTGTACAAGTCTTGACGCCATATCGAGAAATTCTCCGGCTACTTCAAGATCCTGCTCCTGCATAAGCTTTATATGCTCCATATACTGGTCAAGAAGCTCTGAAATCAGGATATCATATATATTGAGTTTATTTTTTTCGATAAGGTGCAGCAGAAGATCAAGCGGACCCTCGAACGCACTGACCTTGTATGATAATACCTCCAAAATTCAGCACCCCTGTCAGCCTGCAAAGAAAGAAAACGGAAGCCATGTAAGCCACGAAATCCAACCATAGAAAAGATTATTCGCTCTGTCGAGTATTCCGTCAAGTCCGCCCATTATAATAATTGCAAATAAAACAGCGGAAATTATATGCATTCTTTGCTCTATCCATATTATAGCCTTATCCGGCAGAAATGCCATAAGAATTTTTGAACCGTCAAGCGGAGGAATAGGAATAAAGTTGAATACCGCAAGACCTATATTTACTGTGACGAGAAACTCAAAGAAACTCAGCACATAAAACACAAAATCATTATATGGAATAACGTCTTTGACAACCATAAACATAAGTCCGTTTTGTATAAGACCCGCTGCTATTGCCGCAAGAAGGTTTGACACCGGTCCCGCAAGTGCAGTAAGAGCCATACCTGCCTTTGGATTTTTGAATCTTCTCGGATTTATCGGAACGGGCTTAGCCCAACCAAAGCCGATAATAAGCATAAGGCAGGCACCGAGATAATCTATGTGTTCCAAAGGATTGAGCGTAAGACGGTGCTGTCTTTTTGCGGTATCATCTCCAAGTTTATATGCAACCAAACCATGAGCACATTCATGCAGCGGAAGTACAAGAAATATTGTAAGCAAAACTGATAAAATATACGTTATAACGTAGACAATATTCCCCGATCTTAAAATAGTAAACAGCATATATTCTTCCTCCTCTGTCAACCAAAACGCAGAATCCCGCTTAAATTTATGCAAGATTCTGCGTGTTTCATCAAAATTTATTCTTCCTCTTCGCTTTCGTCAAGCTCATCCTCATTAAAATCAAACTCAAGGATCTCGTTACATTCCTGACATCTCATAACACCGTCATTAAGAGCATCCTCGCTCACATAATTAACATTTCCGCAATTAGGACAGGTAACCTCATAAGAAAGCTCCTCGTCATCCGAGTCGCTGTATTCAAGATCATCCCCGTAATCCTCATAGCTAAGCAGATCCTCAACTCCCGAAAGATCCTCGCTTATTCCGTCAACCTGATCGCATACATCGTCATAGCACTGCTCAAGCTCTTTTATCTCATCTGCCATTTCCGAGAGAAGCTCCGCAATAAGCTTAAAAATCTTCGTCTGCTTATCGGTCGGGTCAAGTTCAAGACCATCAATAAGTCCCTTTATATAAGCTGCCTTTTCACTAATCTGCATTTTCATTACCTCCGGTATCAACAGGTTTACTGTGCCCTTGACATATACTCGCCTGTTCTTGTATCAATCTGAATCTTATCGCCCTCGTTAATAAAGATCGGCACCTTTATCTCCGCACCTGTCTCAAGAGTAGCCGGTTTTGTAACGTTTGTAGCCGTATCGCCCTTAACACCGGGCTCAGTCTGTGTAACCTCAAGAACAACGAATGTCGGAGGCTCAACTCCGAAAACACTGCCCTTATATGACATGATCTTGCATACCATATTCTCTTTTACAAACTTGAAGTTATCTCCGAGAACGCTTGCATTTATAGGTGTCTGCTCATAAGTTTCGTTATCCATGAAATAATAAAGCTCACCGTCATTATAGATATATTCCATATCCTTTCTCTCAATAAACGCAGTCGGATACTTATCATTGGGGTTAAAGGTCTTTTCAACCACCGCACCTGTTATTACGTTTTTGATTTTTGTACGGACAAATGCTGCACCCTTTCCGGGTTTAACGTGCTGGAACTCTACTATGGTTACCACCTGTCCGTCCATCTCAAATGTAACGCCGTTCCTGAAATCGCCTGCTGTAATCATTTAAAATCCTCCTAAAATAGTTTTTATACAAAATACAACCCCGATAGGCTCCGGGATAAATCAGCAAATACGCTTTGTTAATTATACTATACATATTGGAAAAATGCAAGTTTTTTAATTATTTTCTTCCTCAAAAAGTCAAAATTGTTATTTTTCAAAGTAAACGCAACAGAGGCACAAAAACCTGTTGCAATAAGT
>X301_European_Hare__coassemble_1175_pt1 | contig 16895 bp, 13 predicted proteins | sample X301_European_Hare__metabat2_low_PE_012 | metagenome-assembled genome bin X301_European_Hare
CATTGTAAATTCCACCGCAAATTCCACTGTGGAATTTACTTTGAGAATTTACTTACGGATAAAAAAATGTTATGTTTTAATTTAAGCGGTTGAAAGTTTGGCATTATTATGATAAAATTCTAATTGTATGGTTTTATAATAAATGTAAAAATACGGGAAGGGGAAGAAATATGTGCGGATTATGCGGATTTACGGGTGAAGTTATTGACAGGGATAAGATCCTTGAAAACATGACTGATGTTATTACTCACAGAGGCCCGGACAGTGTGGGATATTATAAGGACAACAGAATATCCATGGGTTTTCGCCGCCTTAGTATAATTGACCTTGAGGGTGGAGATCAGCCAATTTACAACGAGGATAAAACTCTTGTTCTTATGTTTAACGGAGAAATATACAACCATAAGGAGCTTCGTGAGGAGCTTAAGGAAAAAGGACATAAATTCTACACAAATGCGGATTCCGAGGTTCTTGTACACGGCTTTGAGCAGTGGGGCGAAAAGCTTCTCAACAAGCTGCGGGGAATGTTCGGATTTGCAATATACAATACAAAGGACGGTTCACTTTTTATTGCAAGGGATTTCTTCGGGATAAAGCCCATGCATTATGCCGTCATAGACGGTGAGCTTATATACGGCTCGGAGATAAAGAGTATTCTTGAACATCCGAAATACGAAAAGAAATTCAATTATAAGGCACTGGACAATTATCTGTCATTCCAGTATGTCGTTCCGCCGGAAACCTTTTTTGAGGGGATATACTGTCTTCTTCCGGGGCATTATATGTGGTTCAGGAACGGCAAGGTGACGACAACAAGATATTTTGAGGCAACATTTGAGCCGGATTACAGTCTTACGGAAAAAGAAGCTGTTGATAAGATAGAAGCGGTATTTGAAAATTCTGTCAATGCACATAAAATCAGTGATGTTGAGGTAGGCTGTTTCCTTTCAAGCGGAGTTGATTCAAGCTACGTATCAACCTATTTTGCCGATCAGAAAACCTTTACCGTAGGCTTTGATTTCGGAGAAAGGTATAATGAGATAAGCTGGGCAGAGGGTCTTTCAAAGGAAATAGGTGTCGAGCATCATACTCATCTCATAGGCTCCGAGGAATTTTGGGAGGCTGTGCCGAGGGTTCAGTATCATATGGATCAGCCGCTTGCCGACCCGTCATGTATAGCCCTTTATTTTGTGTCGAAGCTTGCGAGTGAATACGTAAAAGTTGTTCTTTCCGGTGAGGGAGCGGACGAGCTTTTCGGTGGCTATACGGTATATAATGAGCCTCATGTGTTCAAGGTTTATCAGAAAATCCTCCCCGAGAAGCTGCGTTATGCACTTGCAAGGAAGGCCAAGAAATGGCCGCATATCAAGGGCAGGGGATATATACTCAGGGGTGCAAGAAAAACCGAGGATAAGTTTATCGGAAATGCATTTATGTATGATGACGAGGAAAAAAGGAAGATACTCAAGGATAATTCCATAGTAACACGTCCTCAGGATCTTTGCCGCAAATATTACGACAGGGTAAAGCACTATGATGAGGTTACAAAGATGCAGTATCTTGATATAAACCTTTGGATGGTGGGAGATATTCTTCTTAAAGCCGACCGCATGAGTATGGCCAATTCTCTTGAACTGCGTGTACCGTTCCTCGACAGGGAAGTATTCAGGGTTGCAAGAACGATACCGACAAAGCTTCGTATTGCACACGGAACAACAAAATATGCCATGAGAATGGCGGCTCTGCGTCATTTGCCGAAGGCAACGGCACAGAAGCCCAAGTTAGGTTTTCCTGTTCCTACAAGGGTATGGCTCAAGGATAAGAAATACTATGAAAGGGTAAAAGAAATGTTTACCTCTCCGACAGCGGAAAAATTCTTCAATACCGACCTTATAGTATCTTATCTTGACGACCATTTTAACGGCAAGGATGACAACAGCCGCAAGGTGTGGACTATATATGTATTCCTTTTGTGGTATAATATTTACTTCGGGGACGAGGATAAAGTGAATAGACCGGATGGAGTGACATTACCGTCAAATAACTTATAAAAACCCCAAAGAGTAAATATTGTATCCTGATGTATATGATTATTGCTATATCAAAATATATGAAAGGATCGGTATGATTCGTGCTTAATTGCAGTCATACAAAAATGATACTATGTTTTGCTTACTATGGTATTTGGTAACAGTTACTCTTAGTTTCGCCGGTGCTGTTTGGATTTATAGCATTGTGGGAAATATTATCGCTGCGGACTCAACTTTTCAATCAGCAGAGGCGGAAGCTTTCAAAACATGGCTTTTGGAACAGGAAAAACAGTTTATGGATACTGACGGTTGGAATAAAATTCTTGTCTGTGGAATTATTACTGCGATTGTTTTAATATTGCCGTTATGCTGCAAACTTGACAGTTATGTTCGTTTGTTGCCCGGAGGGGAGTTCCTTGAGGATAGAATAGGTGAAAGTCCGTTTGAGGATTTGTGGTTTCTAAGACTTTTGCCGGGTATGTTTTTTTCCGCTTATTTGGCATTAAGAATTGTAGTTTCGCTCTTTTATTCGCAGGCTGAATTTGATATTGAAAGTTTTAGCCTGTTCGGAGAAAATTATAATATATTTCAATGGATTACACAAATATCATATTTCCTTATAATTTTACTTTTGATTTTCCTGGTATTCGATTCATTTCTGAGTGCCGGTTTTATCGGAGGGATATTTCATCTTGCTGCGGTACTGACTTCAAATATATTGAGCTTTGTATTATTCTTTGTTATATTGATAACACTGCTGTCGGCAGTGCCGGTTGCAATAGGGATGCTCTTAACCATGCTTGCGGTTATAGGTGTTTTTTCGGCAGGTTACCGTTTTGTATATGTATATTATTATTAAAATGCTCTGCTTCGGATTATTTTATAAACCGGAGCAGAACATTTTTTATAAGAGGGTAATTGTAATCTTTGTTTAATTTGCCTATAACAATTATTTTTTGAAAGTATTATAATTATACTATATTGAGTGCGGTGGAAGGAGGCGATAGTGTGTTTGAAGCAGGAGATACCGTTATATATGGCTCTCAGGGAGTTTGTAAAATAACCGGAACAGAGCAAAAAAGAATAGGCGGCAAATATGTCAACTATCTGGTATTGCACCCTGTGTATGATGAAAATTCAACTATATTCGTTCCGGCAGATAATGAATCACTTATTGGAAAAATGAAGCCTGTTCTTTCTGAAGAGGAAGTATATGACATGATAAATTCAATTTCCGAGGAGGAAATTATTGAAGCGGGCGATGATAATGAGCGGAGAGAGCAGTATCAGAAAATTATAACCGAGGGCGACAGATATATGCTTTTCAGACTTATAAAGACACTTTATCTGAAAAGGATCTCACAGGAAAAAAAGGGAAAAAAGCTGCATCAGTCGGATGAGGCGATATTGAAGCAGGCGGAAAAACTTTTGCATAACGAATTTGCCCTTGTACTCGATATAAAGCCCGATGAGGTTTTTCCATTGATAATGAACAGTATTGAAAAGAAGAAAATAAGTTAAAATCAAAAAGCAGCCGCACGGTGCGAAAAAATGCACCTGTGCGGCTGCTTTTTGATTCTGTATGATTATTCGCCCGTTTCCTCCTCGATATTTTCGGGCAGGGATTCGGCACCTATTGTTTCATGATGATATGTCGGGACAATTTCTGCTATGATCTTTTCAACTGCTTCCTTGTCATTTCTGCTTGCGGCATCATACAGTTTTTTCAAATGCCCGGTAAACATATCTACGCTAAATTCAATCGGTTTGCCGATATAGATTTTCTTATTGTCTGTTTTTGTTATGCCCTCCTCGTTGAGAAGAAGCTCCTCATAAAGCTTTTCACCGGGACGAAGACCCGTATATTCTATCTTTATATCTTCGTGAGGCTTAAAGCCCGAAAGACGTATAAGATTTTCCGCAAGTACCTTTATTTTGACAGGCTCACCCATATCAAGGATGAATATTTCTCCGCCCTTTGCAAGACTTCCCGCCGTAAGGACGAGTGATACGGCTTCGGGTATTGTCATGAAATAACGTATGATATCCGGGTGAGTCACGGTGACGGGGCCGCCTGTACGTATCTGTTCCTTGAACAGCGGTATTACGGAGCCGTTTGAGCCGAGAACATTGCCGAACCGTACGGCGACAAAGTTGGTTTTGCTTTGCTTTCCCATCATTTGTATTATCATTTCGCAAATTCTCTTTGAAGCACCCATCACGCTCGTTGGATTGACTGCCTTGTCGGTTGAAATCTGCACGAAATTCTTTACATGATATTTGTCTGCGGTTCTTGCAAGCTTGAGTGTGCCGAAAATATTGTTTTTAACAGCCTCCTCCGGATTTGTTTCCATAAGAGGTACGTGCTTATGTGCTGCGGCATGGAATACGACATCAATATTTTTCGTTGCGAAAATATGCTCAAGCTTTTCCTCGTCACGTACAGAGGCAATCTGTACCTCAAATGACAGATCTGTTCCGTGCTTCCTTATAAGCTCCTGCTGAATTTCGTATGCATTATTTTCGTATATATCAAGTATAATAAGGTGTTTCGGTCTGAGTCTTGCTATCTGACGGCACAGCTCGGAGCCTATCGATCCGCCGCCGCCTGTTACAAGAACGGTCTGTCCGATAAGATACTTTCCGTACTTTTCCGTATCGAATACAACAGGTTCACGTCCTAAAAGATCCTCAACCTCAACCTGTCTTATGGATGAGGTTATAGGCACACCGGCTGTCATAAGATTATATATATTCGGAATGATTTTTACCTCAAGGTGCGTCTTGGTGCAAGCATCGAGTATTCTCTTCTTGTCTGTTATGCTTATTTGCGATATCGTAAATAATATAACCTCGATATCGTATTCTTCACATATCTCGGGTATTTCATATGTTGTTCCGACAATTTTAACCCCCGATATACGACGGTGAAGCTTTTCCTTGTTGTCGTCTACTATGCATACGGGGATATATTCGTTTCCCGGGGTTTTTGAAAGCTCACTCAACACAGACAAAGCACCCTCCCCGCCGCCTATGATCAGGAGACGCTTTTTTGCCTTATGTGCAAGGTTTCTTCTTTCCAGTATTTTGTTAAGACGGTAAATAATCCTGAACATCATAACAAACAGTGTTGACATAAGTGCAAATGTTATATATGCCCCCGTGCCGAAATTGTAATCCGGAATAAAAGCACCGAAAATCATTGTTATGACCATAAATGAAAGATTTGCCGTAAATGATGCTATCCCGGCATAGAAAAAGTCCTCGATATCAGCATACCGCCATAATTTGTTATAAAGCCTGAACAGAAGGAATACAACGGTGAAGCAGATATTTACTATAAATGTTCCGCCGAGGAAGATGTCGGTATTTTCCGTCAGCAAAAGGTTATCCCGACTTATTCCGTAGTTTATAATATACGAAAGATAATATGATAAATTCCAGAGCACAAAATCACATAAAAAAAGAATAATTCTTCTGTGCGAGCTTAAAGCGTTATATATTTTATGCATAAAATATTCATTCTCCGTTTTTTGGTGTCTTGATTTCAACACCATGATTTTTCATACCAAACCAAATTATATTACTTTTCCCGGAAAAATACAATAGCTTATGTCCTTTTATGCGGAAATTAAGTAAATAAAAACAGATAAGGTAAAATATTATTCATTTTTTCGACTTTTTAATTCCTGATAAGAATAATATAAATACCCGTATGTTCTATAATAATATCTTAGGTTGAAATGTATATTTGTGTAGAAAAACGTATTAATGACGGTTAATTTCTGCATATAAATATACCCGAGCTTTGGAAAGGAAGAACTGAGCATGGTAAGAATCGGTCTTGATATAGGATCCACAACCGTTAAGTGCGTAGTACTTGATGAGGACAATAATATATTATTTAACATATACGAGAGACATTATTCACAGATTACCGGAAAAATAGCAGAACTTTTAAAAATCGTAAGGACAAAAATACCCGAGGGTGAAACTGCACTTGTATCAATGTCGGGTTCCGCGGGAATGGGTGTAGCCGAGGCCTGCGGAATAGATTTTATACAGGAGGTATATGCCACAAGAGCTGCGGCAAATACATTTTTGCCCGATACGGATGTTGTAATTGAGCTTGGCGGCGAGGATGCAAAAATTCTTTTTCTTTCGGGAGGAATGGAGGTCCGTATGAACGGCTCGTGTGCAGGCGGCACAGGAGCATTTATCGACCAGATGGCAACGCTTCTCAACGTACCTATCGAGGAGCTTGACGGTCTTGCCGAAAAGCATGAAAAAACCTACACGATAGCCTCACGCTGCGGAGTTTTTGCTAAAACCGATATACAGCCCCTGCTCAATCAGGGAGCAAGAAAAGAGGATGTTGCCGCAAGCATATTTATGGCGGTTGTAAATCAGACAATATCAGGACTTGCACAGGGCAGGGAAATAAAGGGAAATGTCGTATATCTCGGAGGACCGCTCACATTTATTCCGCAGCTGAGAAAGGATTTTGATAAGGTACTCGGAACAAAGGGAATATGCCCGGAAAATTCGCTTTATTATGTTTCTATAGGTGCGGCACTTTGTGCGGAAAAAACCATAGATTTTGATTTGGTATGCCAAAAGATAGAAAAATACAGAGGTACGGGAAATTTCGCATTCAATAAGCCGCTCTTCGGTAATGAACAGGAGCTTGAAATATTCAGAAAAAGACATTCACTTGCCAAGGTTGAAAAGGGTACTCTTGAGGGATATAGGGGAAATGCCTTTGTCGGAATAGATGCAGGCTCAACGACTGTCAAGGGTGTTGTTACGGACGATAAGGGTACACTTCTGTATTCCGAATATATGTCCAACAGCGGCAACCCCGTTCCGATTGTCAAGAAATTTCTTGAAAATATATATAAAAAATGCCCGGATATAAAAATAAAAGGCTCGGCTGTCACCGGATACGGTGAGGAGATTATAAAAAATGCGTTCGGTGCGGATTTCGGAATAGTTGAAACCGTTGCACATATGACAGCGGCAAAGAAATTCATGCCCGATGTTGAATTTATCATAGATATAGGCGGACAGGATATAAAATGCTTCAAGATAAGAAACGGTGTCATAGATAATATATTCCTTAATGAGGCGTGTTCGTCAGGCTGCGGCTCATTTTTGCAGACCTTTGCAAATGCCCTCGGTTATTCTGTGGAGGAATTTTCGGAAATGGGACTTCTTGCAAAACATCCCGTTGACCTCGGCTCACGGTGTACCGTATTTATGAATTCCTCCGTTAAGCAGGCACAGAAGGACGGAGCGACAATTGAGGATATATCCGCAGGCTTGTGTCTGAGCGTTGTAAAAAATGCACTGTATAAGGTCATAAGGGTTTCAAACCCGAGAGAACTCGGCAAGAAAATTGTTGTTCAGGGAGGAACATTCCTCAATGATGCAGTGCTGAGAGCATTCGAGCAGGAAATGGGCGTTGATGTTATAAGACCCGATATATCCGGTCTTATGGGTGCATACGGTGCGGCTCTTTATGCAAAATCTAAATGCACGGAGGATTATACTTCAAGTCTTTCGGGTGTGGAGGAGCTTAATAATTTCAAGCATGAGATAAAGGCTGTAAATTGCGGTGGGTGCAGCAATAACTGCCGTCTTACGATAAATACCTTTAATGACGGAAGAAGGTTTATTGCCGGAAACAGGTGTGAAAAGCCTGTTACCAAAAAGGCACCGGATAACAGCTTTAATATATATCAGTATAAGCTTGAGCTTTTGGAGAGCTATAAGCCCAAAGAGGGAGCAAAAAGGGGTAAGATTGGAATACCGCTCGGTCTTAATATGTATGAGCTTCTTCCGTTTTGGCATACTTTCCTTACAAAATTGGATTTTGAGGTTGTCGTGTCGCCTTTTTCAAACAGAAAACTGTATCTGCACGGACAGCAAACCATTCCCTCTGATACCGTATGCTTCCCGGCTAAGCTTATGCACGGTCATATACAATGGCTGCTCGATAAAGGAATAAAGCAGATATTCTATCCCTGTATGTCGTATAACTTTGACGAACATTTGGGGGATAACCATTACAACTGTCCTGTTGTTGCATATTATCCCGAGGTTATTCATGCCAATGTCAGGGAAATAGAAAACGTTAAGTTTTTCCATGAATTTGTGGGCATACACAGACCCAAGGATTTCCCGAAAAAAATCCATGAAGAGCTGGTTAAATGCTTCGGAGATATATCCTTAAAAGAGGTAAAGGATGCAGCAAAGGCAGCCTATGAAGCCCGTGACGAATACCTCAGAAAGGTGAGGGAGTACGGAGATGACATTATTAAGAGGGCAAGGGAAAAGGGCAAGAGTATAATAGTTCTTGCCGGTCGTCCGTATCATGTTGACCCGGAGATAAATCACGGTATAGATAAGCTCATAACAAGCTTTGATGTTGCCCTTGTTTCGGAGGATGTTGTAAGCGATAAGGAAGTTAGGAAAGTAAAGACAAGCGTGCTTAATCAGTGGACGTACCATTCGAGGATGTATGCGGCTGCCGAATATGTAAGTCATTATGATGATATGGAGCTTGTGCAGCTCGTTTCATTCGGCTGCGGCGTTGATGCAATTACTACGGATGAGGTGCGTGCGATACTTGAAAAGCACGGAAGAATATATACACAGATTAAAATTGATGAAATTACCAATCTCGGTGCCGTCAAGATAAGGCTGAGAAGTCTGCTTGCGGCAACGGAAAAGAATAAATAAGATTATAAGCCTGAAATCGGTAATAGGAGTGATAAGATGGCTAAGCTTGTGTATGATGAAACCGGCAGACTGCTGTTTACAAAGGAAATGAGAAAGGAGAATTATACCATTCTTATACCCATGATGGCTAAGATACATTTTGAAATTATGAAAAATGTATTTGTGCATTACGGGTATAATGCCGTTTTACTTGACACGGAGGGACCCGAGATAGCCCAGGTCGGACTGAAATATGTCCATAACGATACCTGCTATCCGGCACTCCTTGTAATAGGACAGCTTATTCATGCTCTGCAAAGCGGAAAATATGACGTAAATAAGACAGCTCTGCTTATAACACAGACGGGCGGCGGCTGTCGTGCGTCAAATTATATACATCTTCTGAGAAAGGCACTTGTAAAGGCAGGACTTGAGAATGTTCCCGTAATATCCCTGAATATGTCGGGACTTGAGAAAAACAGCGGATTTAAGCTGACTCTCCCGATGATAAGAAGAATTGCGGCAGGACTTGTATACGGCGATATGCTTATGGCTCTGCATAATCAGGTTATGCCATATGAAATAAATAAGGGAGAAAGTCAGGGCTGTGTTGATAAGTGGGTAAAAAAGCTCACGGATATACTTGCCGCAGGACATGGCTTCACCAAAAAGGAAATGTCGGAAAATTTAGATAGTATAGCACATGATTTTTCAAAGATAAAGCAGAATAAGGTGCCGAAAGTAAAGGTCGGTATAGTCGGAGAAATATATGTAAAATATTCCGCACTCGGCAATAATGACCTTGAAAACTTTCTGCACAGTCAGGACTGCGAGGTAAACCTCCCCGGAATAATGGGCTTTGCCATGTTCAAGGTTGACAACCGACTGGAGGATATCAAGCTTTACGGAGGAAGTAAGGCTAAGTATATTGTTGTGAAGAGGTTATTTGATTATCTCGAGGGTCTTGAAAGTGCTATTATAGAAAGCCAGAAAAAATATGGTTTCCGCCCCATAGGAACGTATGCCCATACAAAATCACTTGTCAAGGGCATGGTAGGCTACGGAAGCAAGATGGGTGAGGGCTGGCTGCTTACGGGTGAAATGCTTGAGCTTATAGAAAGCGGCTTTGAAAATATAGTCTGCACCCAGCCGTTCGGATGTCTGCCTAATCATATCAACGGTAAGGGCATGATAAGACCTATAAAAATGCTTGACGACAGGGCTAATATAGTTGCTATTGACTATGACCCCGGTGCACCGAAGGTTAATCAGGAAAACCGTATCAAGCTTATGCTTGCACTTGCAAAGGAACGTCTTATAAAAGATGAACAGACATCAGAGGCAGTGTGAGCCATGAAAAATTTTATACGTGTTTCCGTTATTACAATATTTCTTTTTGCCGCCACGATACTTCCATGTATCACAGCGGCATTAAGCTTATCACCTTGGCTTTATCCGGCTGCTGCGGTATTTTTTTTGTTTTGTAATATTGTACCTGTGCCAAGAAAAGGCTTGAGTAAAAAGCTTAAAAATGCGGCTTTCGGAGCGGATCTGCTCTGCTCCTTTCTTGTATTGCTGATTTTTGATTCGGTTTTTGACTTACTTTCGCTTACGGTGTATTCGGATATTTTCAGCGGGACGTTTTGGCTTGAAGTTCTGATTGAGGTGCTTGCACTGTTTATCATATTCTGGAACGGAATTATAAGGGTATATCTTTGTGGTACCATGATCGGCGGAAAATGGCGTATTATCGGATTAATCTGCGGTATGATACCCATAGCGAATATAATTGTTCTTGTGAGAATAATAAGTCTTACAAGAAAAGAGGTCGCTATGGAGGAGAGAAGATATAAACGCAATAAGGCACGCAGCGGGCAGAATATCTGCAAGACAAAATATCCTATATTACTGGTTCACGGGGTATTTTTCAGAGATTTGGATAAGTTCAACTACTGGGGAAGAATACCGGCTGAGCTTGAAAAAAACGGTGCAGTACTTTATTACGGAGAACAGCAGTCCGCACTGGGAATTGAGGAAAGCGGTGCTGAGTTAGCAAAGAAAATAGAGGAGATTATAAGCAGGACAGGCTGTGAAAAGGTAAATATAATTGCCCATTCAAAGGGCGGACTTGACAGCCGTTATGCTATATCCTGCCTTGGAACGGATAAGTATGTCGCTTCGCTTACAACAATAAATACACCGCACAGGGGATGTGTTTTTGCCGAGTGGCTGCTTGACAATATGCCTGAAAGCTTTCAAAACAGTGTTGCGGATAAATATAATACTGCCTTGAAGCTTATAGGTGACAGTACACCGGATTTTCTAAAGGCTGTCGGAGATCTTAAGGCTTCGGAATGTGAAAAGTTCAATAAAAATGTTCCGGATATGCCGGATGTATATTATCAGAGTGTTGGTAGCAAAATAAATAAAGCAATGGCAAGTGTTTTTCCGCTGAATTTTTCTCATTTGCTTGCAAAGCATTTTGACGGACCGAATGACGGTCTTGTAACGGTAAATTCTGCAAAGTGGGGAGAAAGGTTTACCTACCTTGAGTCAAAATCTGCGGATGGGGTTTCCCATGCGGATGTTATTGACCTTTTCAGACATGATAAGCCCGATCTTGATATCAGAGAGTTTTATGTTCAGCTTGTGAGTGACCTCAAAGAAAGAGGATTTTGAATTTTTTCGGCAGTTATTATGTTATTAAAATAACGGACATTACATAGGAAACATTGACGGAATACATAAGTGGATTTGGCATTACAGAATCAGTGTGCAGTAAAGTTATGAACAAAAATTGACTGTGCCGCAGCACAGGGGGGATACTATGAAAAAGTGGGACGAGCTGCCCGAAAAATTAAAAAATGAGGCTGTGCTTCCCTATTATGATATCTTATACAAAAAGGGAGCAAGCCGTATTATAAAAAGGATATTCGATATAATCGCTGCACTTATACTAACAGTTATAGCTTCACCGTTTATGCTTATAATAGCGATATGGATAAAGCTTGATTCAAAGGGAAAGGTATTTTTCCGTCAAAGGCGTGTTACAACATACGGACGGGTTTTCGGGATATACAAATTCCGCACAATGGTATCCGGTGCGGAAAAGCTCGGTACGCAGGTTACGGTAAACAATGACAGCAGAGTAACGAGAGCCGGGCATTTTCTCAGGAAATTCCGACTTGACGAGTTACCGCAGCTTTTCAATGTTCTCAAGGGTGACATGAGTTTTGTCGGCACCCGACCCGAGGTAGAACGATATGTTGACAGATACAGTGATGAAATGATGGCAACTCTGCTTATGCCTGCCGGTATTACATCGCTTGCAAGTATAAAATTCAAGGATGAGGAAAAACTGCTGAGCGGAGCGGAGGACACGGACGAGGTATATATAAATGACGTACTTCCGCAAAAGATGAAGTATAATCTTGAGTACCTGAGAAAGTTTAATTTCTTCTATGACATAAAGCTGATGTTTATGACATTCTTTGCTGTGCTTAAGTAGTTATATCTGTTTGCTTTTTCATTGCAGTAACAAGTGTATTTATGATACAAAAAAACAGAGAGTCACACACATGGCTCTCTGTTATATTTTTAAGTGGCTGTTTGTTACTAAACCTGTTTCAGGTAAGTCTGAAACATTGATACAGCATTATTCTGAATCACCTTTTTATTAGCTCGACTATCTTCTTTTCAATTCCGTCTTTGTCAAGTCCGAATTCTGCTAAAAGTCCGACGGCAGGACCGCTGTGTCCGAATGTGTCCTCAACGCCGATACGGTATACAGGAACAGGATAATTCTCCGCTGTGACTGCCGCAACAGCTTCACCAAGTCCGCCTATTATATTATGTTCCTCAACAGTAATTATCTTTCCCGTTTCCTTTGCGGCTTTTATGATAATATCCTTGTCTATAGGCTTTATGGTGTGCATATTGATAAGACGGGCATTAACTCCCTTTTCTTTTAATTCACGGACAGCCTTGAGTGCCTCGTAAACGACAAGTCCCGTTGCTACAACGGTTACATCATTGCCTTCTTCAAGCGTTATGCCCTTGCCTATCTCAAAACTGTAATTATCCGGATCGTTAAAGCTGTCTATTGCAAGCCTGCCAAGACGAATGTAAACAGGACCGTTATATGCATATGCTGCCTTGACAGCCTCAATCATTTCATAATGATCCGCAGGATTGAGTATTACCATTCCCGGAATAGTCCTCATAAGTGCTATATCCTCGCAGCACTGATGTGTGGCTCCGTCCTCACCAACAGATATACCGGCATGAGAACCTGCTATTTTTACGTTAAGATGCGGATAGCCTACCGAATTCCTTACCTGCTCATATGCCCTGCCTGTTGCAAACATTGCAAATGAAGCGGCAAACGGTACTTTTCCGGCTGCTGCAAGTCCCGCTGCAACTCCTATCATATTTCCTTCGGCAATTCCGCAGTCAAAGAAACGCTCGGGATATGCCTTTTTGAAAATTTCCGTCTTTGTAGCAGCCGCAAGGTCTGCATCAAGAACTACAATATCATCATGCTCCTTTGCAAGCTCACATAAAGCCTGACCGAAACTTTCTCTTGTCGCAATTTTAATACTTTCTGCCATGATATTACGCCTCCAATGCTTTAAGCTGAGCGTTAAGCTCGTCCATAGCTGTTTTATACTGCTCTGCGTTCGGAGCCTTACCATGCCAGCCCACCTGATTTTCCATATATGAAACACCCTTGCCCTTAACGGTTTTTGCTATTATTGCAACGGGCTTATCCTTTATTGTCTTAGCCTTGCCGAGTGCATCTTCAATCTGCTCAAAATCATGTCCGTCCGTTTCAAAAACCTCGAATCCGAATGCTTTGAATTTCTCGTTAAGCTTATCAAGACCGGCAACATCCTCGACGCTTCCGTCAATTTGCAGACCGTTATAATCCACAATAGCAACAAGGTTGTCAAGCTTATAATGAGAAGCAAACATAGCAGCCTCCCACACCTGTCCTTCTTCACATTCCCCGTCGCCGAGCATAGCATATACACGATAGCTGTCGCCGCTGAGCTTGGCAGAGAGTGCCATTCCGCAGGCAGCGGATATTCCCTGACCGAGAGATCCCGAACTCATATCAACACCCGGAGTATTCTTCATATCGGGATGTCCCTGAAGCATTGCACCTATATGACGCAGGGATTTTATTTCCTCTGTGGGGAAAAAGCCTTTAAGTGCAAGTGCGGCATAAAGTGCCGGGCAGCAGTGACCTTTGGAGAGAACAAAGCGGTCACGCTTGGGATCCTTGGGATTTTTGGGGTCTACATTCATCTCCTTGAAATAGAGATAGGTCATGATATCGGCAGCGGACAGTGAGCCGCCCGGATGACCCGATTTTGCATTGAAAACGCCTTCAACAGTCCACAGTCTTACTTTGCAGGCTGTTTTTTTCAGTTCTAAAAGCTCTGATTTGTTCATTCCGTTTCATTTCCTCCGATTCAATCGGCATAAATGCCGAATATTATACAAAGTAATTATATCATACGGACAATATATTTTATTTCTGTAACAGAAATAAAACTTCCATTAATTATTGTGTTTGTCCTTATTATCAATTTTCAGCGGTCTGTCAAGAGTATCGTCAAGATCGGATTTTGTTTTTGGTGATTTTCCGGTGTTTCTTGCAGCTCTTGCTGCTTCAAAAGCTTCCTTTGATGGTTTAAGATTATCTGTCTTTTGATTCGATACGGGCGGTCGGATGTCGGATTTTTTATTCTTCATATTATAAAAAATTACAAATGCAACTCCGACAAGTCCTATTAGCAACAGGGGCAGACCGATAACGAGGAATATCCATGCATCATTTTCCTTGCTTTCACTATCTTTTATTGAGTCAAATTCTCCTCCGCTGCTTTCACTGCTATCCTTGATTATTTTGCTTACTTCCGAGGAAAATTTATCTTCAAGATCTTCCCAATCTTCTGAAGTCAGTTCCGAAGTATCGACGGAGACATCACTTATTTCCGAGGTTGTACCCGTTTCGGGAGCATCAGTACCTTCATCGCTTGATTCCTCGTAATAGGTATCATCATAGCTTGGCTCTTCATAATAGGTATCATCATAGCTTGACTCGTCATAGTAGGTGTCATCATAGCTTGGTTCTTCATAATAGGTATCATCATAGCTTGATTCGTCATAGTAAGTGTCGTCATAGCTTGATTCATCATAGTAAGTGTCGTCATAGCTTGATTCATCGTAGTAGGTGTCGTCATAGCTTGATTCATCATAGTAGGTGTCGTCATAGCTTGATTCGTCATAGTAGGTGTCGTCATAGCTCGATTCATCATAGTAGGTGTCATCATAGCTTGGCTCTTCATAATAGGTATCGTCATAGCTTGATTCGTCATAGTAGGTTTCGTCCGTATAATCGGGTTCGGCACTTGCCGTGATAGCAAGGGATGAAAGCATTGCAATAATCAGCCCACCCGAAAAAAGAATTTTTCCGTACTTACCTCTGTTATTTATCATAATTATTTATCCTTTCGGATTGTAAGTTAATCTAATCTATAATATCATAAATCGACATCATTTTACAACATGATTTTTATATTTCTGCGAATTTACGGTATATAACTTCACAAATGAGTATTTAATGTTTATTTTTACTATTTTTTTGCTTAAACAGTGGATTTATATTTCTTTTAGGTATGCATAGTCATACAACCGTATATTTACGAAAAATACAGTTATTTATATTATCTCCCTCTATGGTGTATAACATACCCGATACTCGCTTTTTTACTGCTGTATCCGCAGCTGTTTTTCTATATGAAAATAAATACCGGAATATGAATCGGTTTAAAAAGGCATTTGACGGGCGGCAGAAAATCAAAATCACATATTAGAAAATTCGAGCATATTTGAGTATATAACGGAAATCGCGAGATTTTAAATGCTGGATTAAAAAAATATCAAAAAACACTTGACTTAAGACAAAAGCTATGTTATTATCTTATCTGTGACTTGTAGGCTTAGGCAATATGTCGGGCTTTATTAAGTATAAAAAACAGAAATCTAAATTTTTAGGGAGGATTTACGCTATGTCAACTTTTATGGCTAAGGCAGGCGAGGTTGAGCGTCAGTGGTATGTTATTGATGCAGCAGGCAAAACGCTTGGTCGTCTTGCCGTTCAGGTAGCAGATCTGCTCAGAGGTAAAAATAAAACAACCTTTACACCTCATGTGGACTGCGGCGATTTTGTTATTGTTATCAATGCCGATAAGATTGTTCTTACAGGTAAAAAGGCAGAACAGAAGTATTATTATCATCATACGGGATATATAGGACATATGAAGTCCGTGAGATATGATAATCTTCTTGCAAACAGACCCGAGCTTGCTATTCAGCTTGCTGTCAAGGGTATGATTCCGTCCAACACAATCGGACGCAAAGCTTTGACAAGACTTCATATCTACAAGGGTGCAGAGCATAAGCACGCTGCTCAGAAGCCCGTTGTATTGGAATAATGAGAGGGGAGGCAATTTATTATGTACGATAAGACACCGTTTTTTTACGGAACAGGAAGAAGAAAAAGCTCCGTTGCAAGAGTAAGACTTTATAAGGGAACCGGTAAGGTTACAATCAACGACAGAGATATTGATGATTATTTCGGTCTTGAAACTCTCAAGCTCATCGTTCGTCAGCCCCTCGTTCTCACAGGAACAGACGGTCAGTTCGACGTTGTATGCAGAGTAAACGGCGGCGGCGTTACAGGTCAGGCCGGTGCTATCCGTCACGGTATTTCAAGAGCTCTTCTTAAGTTCGATACCGAAAATCTTCGCCCGAAGCTCAAGAGAGCAGGCTTCCTTACTCGTGACCCGAGAATGAAGGAAAGGAAGAAATACGGTCTTAAAGCTGCGCGTCGTGCTCCGCAGTTCTCGAAGAGATAATTATTTCTTTTGGCGATTATTTATAGTACAGTTCTGATATTTTTAACAAAATGGGCGGAAGTCCCTGACCTCTAAGGTCGGGGATGGATAGCCCATCAGCCATAAGGCTGATTTATAATATATTGACATATCCAATATATTTATGTCACAATTCATCCAGAAACAACAATACAAGAATGAGCGTATTGTATATCCTGTGTTACAAAGAGCGATA
>X301_European_Hare__coassemble_1181_pt1 | contig 16686 bp, 14 predicted proteins | sample X301_European_Hare__metabat2_low_PE_012 | metagenome-assembled genome bin X301_European_Hare
TCGACACTTTCTGCCGCATTCCGTCAGGCAAACTAATTATCGCGGAAACAGACTTGCCGCCAAAACAGTCAAAGCGAACGCAGTGAGCGACCCCGCGAACATGACAGCAGGGTACCCCGCCGGCGGCGTGCCGCCGAGGTTAGTTTGTAAAGGCATCGACAAGGGGACGCCCTCTCGCAGGGCGTCCCCTCTTGAAAAACAGTCCACCGGACTGTTTTTCAATTCACCCCTTGCCCAGGCGTGAAGGATTAGAGATTTCGCCGTCTGCGGACGGCGACCAAAGGCTCTGCCTTTGGAATCCGCAAGCCTTTTGAAAAGGCTTGACCTAAAACTTATGTTTTTCCCGCCATAACTTTCTCATGGCGGAGCGGCGTGCCATCAGTTTTGGGCTACGGCCTCCTTGAAGGACTTGCCGGGCTTGAATGCGGGAACCTTGGACGCCGCAATCTGTATCTTCTCACCTGTGCGAGGATCACTTCCGACCCTTTCCTTACGCTCACGACGCTCAAATGTGCCAAAACCGACAATGCGAATCTCTTCTCCGTTTGCTACATTCTCAATAATAACATCAAGAAGAGAAGATACCGCAACTTCAGCTTCCTTCTTTGTAATCCCTGCCTTCTCGGCAACTGCATTAATAAGCTCAGATTTGTTCATTTTTTAATCCTCCAGTTTTAATTATTTAGAAATTTCTTTCTGTTTTCGGCTAAACGCTTTCACATTAAGCCCTGTATAATCAACACCCTCAGAAATTATCAGACCTCTCATCTCTCTTAAAGCTGCTAATAAATTCTTCACAGGTATCATACAGCAATCTTTCACAGTCGGTGTCAATAATATTTGATAACCCCGCTGCTGAAAATAAAATCTTCCCAAGCTCCCTCTCATAACATTCGTCATTTTTTTCGGAAAACGCTTCCTCCAATGCCGTGAGTGCATCATGCATATCTGCAAAAAAATCCTCGGCACTTGCGGCACAGCCTCCCTTTTTCGCTTTCTTATGAAGCTTCTGTGCCCTCATCAGTGAGGGCAGGGTTCTGGACACACCGTCCATAGCCTCGGAAACGGTTTTCTGCGAATGTGTCTGCATCTTTATTTCGTCCCAGTTTTTAAGTACCTGCTCTGTCGTATCGGCTTTGACATCTCCGAATACGTGCGGGTGACGTATTATCATTTTCTTACAGATCTCATCCGTCACATCCTCAAAATCAAAACCGCCCTTTTCTTCCTCTAAAACAGTATGAAAAACCACCTGAAGCAAAACATCTCCAAGCTCCTCACGAAGATGCACGGGATCTTTTTCGTCAATAGCTTCAACAGCTTCATAGACTTCCTCAATAAAATCCTTCCTTATCGATTCATGAGTCTGTACCTTGTCCCACGGACAACCCTCCGGGGAACGCAAAAGCCTTACTATCTCGATAAGATCCTCTGTATTATATCTTTCCTTAAATTCAAATTCAACCATAAATCTCACCATCAGGTAACGATATACAATCTATTTTACCTTATCAGTCCTCTTTTTTCAAGTATTTTTACAATTTTATTTCCTTTAGGCATTTGCAGGATATCCTCCCTCTTTATACCTTTGATAAGAAACAGAGTTAATACATATACGATAACCGCTGTCAGTATGGAACAAATCGTTGCTAAACTCTGCACCATAAAGAAATCAAATAAAATCTCGGAGAAGTATGCACTGACTCCGCATATAACCGATGCGATAAGCGGTTTTATGAGTATCGAAACAAAATCGGGAATGATTTTTGTTTCTCTGCAAAGCACAAACATCGCCACAACAGTAACAAAGCCATAGCATACGATCGAACCCACATTTGCTCCCTGAATATTAATTTCGGGTATGCCCACAAGAACATAATTGACAACTATCTTTATTATCATACCGGCTACAAATAATTTCAACGGGATATCCATTCTCCCCACAGCCTGAAGCATACTGCATATAGGCGTACTTGTGGCAATAAATATAACCGATATACCCATAACGGCAAGAACTCTTGACCCTATCTCTACCTCATTGGCAACACTTGAACTGCTGTATATAAGCGAAAGCAATGGTTCAGACAGCACAGACATACCTATTCCTGCCGGTATCGTTACCAGCACTGTTACTCTCAGCACGGTTTCAACACTCTGCTTAAGCTTAAGCTTGTCCCCGCTTGCCCAAGCCGCTGTAACGGACGGAAGAGCCGTTGTGCCGAAAACCTGCGTCACAGCCGTGACAAGCATCATAAGTGTAAGTGCCATACCATAGCAGCCGTACAGGTAGGTATGCGTGTCACCTGCATAAAGTATATCATCAGGTATCATTGAACCGTACACATTCAGCAGTGCATCGGGATTTGTTTCCATAATGTTATGAATCCTTCTTTGCACAAGCGTGGAATCCACCATATCGGCAAGACTCATGATAACCGAACTCAGACCTATCGGTACAGCGGTTCGTACAAGAGTACGTATAATAACGCCGTTTTTTCTCGGAGGCGGTGAATTTCTCAATTCTTCCGCCGTAATTCCGTCGCCGTTCCTGCGGTATTTGATATACAAAAATAAAAAAGCAAAAAACGAACCGAACGATATACCCGTTATAGCCGCACCTATAGCAATAGGCACGGCGGCAGCACTTGCTTCCGCTTCACTTGCACACTTTATTCCGAGAACATATCCGCTGCTGTAATATCCGTTCATACAAACCTTCATTGTTATATATGAAGCCGTATATCCTAAAAAGAGCTTACACGCAGCCTCAATAATTTCCGATATCGCCGTCGGCGTCATATTTCTCATGCCCTCAAAGCAGCCACGGTAAATCGAGAGCAGACAGCCGAAAAATATCGTCGGGGAAAGGCACAAAAGACCGAAAATCGCATTCGGTGCGTTAATAACATTAACATAGATAAAGCTGCCGACAACCATTATCAGAAAACACAGCAGACCTGCAACAACAAAAATAGGCACTGCCAGCTTATGTATCTGACGAACGTCTCTGTAACGTTTTTTAGTAACGCTTTCCGATACCGTTCTTGAAATTGCTATCGGAAAGCCTGCCGTTGACAGCATAAACAGAGGATTATACAGTGCATAGGCGGAATTAAAAAGACCTGTGCCCACTCCTCCGTACATTGCCGACAGCAGTATCTTATACACCATACCCATAAGACGCACAATAACCATACTTGTGCCAAGCACCATTGCACCCTTGAGAAACGACTGCGACTTCCTCTCCTTATTCTTTTGTTTCACTTAAGCACATCCTTTCGGAAACGATATCACCCTCAGAGCAGTTCGTCATCCTCAAAGTTGTCCTCGGTAAAATCCTTCATATCATCAGTCAAAGTGCCGTCGTCCTCATCTTCTGCGAGTCTTTCGCCGCATTTGTTGCAGAACTGAGCGTTCTTTGAATTATATGCACCGCATGAAGCACATTTCTTCTTATTTGATGCATCCGCTAAAAGGTCGTTTACCGAGTTAAGCTGATTTTTGAGTTCTGTAATTTTCTCAATAAGCTCGGTCTTGTTTTTTGTATAATCCTTCCCGCTGATACCCTCTTCATATGCCACACGACCGAGAATCTGATATTTACGTGTGATTTCAGATTTCAAATCGGCAGCCGCAAGCTTAAGCTTTGAAATATCTATAACCTTACCGGCTGTTTTTCCTACCGCATCAACGGCACTCCTTGCATTGAGAAGTACATCTTCAAAAATACCCATAGTTAAGATCTCCTTTGCTGACAAATTTTACAGTGTATAGATTATAACATTTTTATTTACATTCTTCAAGGATTTTTAAGAATTTTAATTGAAAAATCAAATTCTTTGTAATTCTTTAATAATCATAGCTTCCGCCGCCTATAAATTCACGTAATAACGAATCCTGCGGAATCAAACCGGAATCAATATACTCAAATCTGTCAAGCGAGCTTTTCAGATGCTCAACAAATTCAATATGCGGACTTTCAGGGGAAATTTCCGACAAAAGCCCGAGGGCAAACGCCTTCATAACACACGGCTCATATATGTGTATCGAATTTATCGTGAAATCACTTGTATACCTGTACGGTCTTATATACTTCTTCTCACCGCTTACAACGCTGTCCCACATTGAAAGCATATGTGACGGCTCGACTCTGCGGTAGCTGTGATCCCTTACGAGTCTTCTTATAAAGCGGAGTTCCCTGTTTGTGAGAACATAATCCTCGGAATCCTTTATCCCCTGCTTTACGCTTACATACAGCTTCACCACATTTCCCACGGGCATACCCTCGCTGAAAACAGGATTAAGTGCATGAATACCCTCTATAATAACCGCACTGTTTTTTTCAAGACGTACCTTTTTTGTCTTCTCCGAACGCATACTTTTTGTAAAATCATATTTCGGTATTACACATTCCCCGTATGTGAGAAGATTGTCCATAGTTTTCTTTATGAGCGGTATATCAAGTGCATATACGGATTCAAAATCCGGCCGCCCGTCGGGGAGTCTGCCAACCTTATCCTCTCCGAGGTAAAAATCATCCATTGAAATTTGGATAACATCAATTTCATGTTTTTTAAGCTCATCCCCTAACTTTTTAACGCAGGTCGTCTTTCCGCTGCCGGAAGGTCCGGACAACAGCACGATATGTCTGTCCTCCTTTGCCTCATAAAGCCTGTCCGCTATAAACCCTAAATCTGTTTTGAGAAGATTTTCATTCAGCTCAATCAGTCTTTCAGGCTCATGCTTTGCCTCATAATTTATCCTGTCAAGGTCATAGGCATATCTTCGGTAGGTATTAAGATAATTCATCATAATAGGTTCTCACCTGCTCTTTCCTCTTGAGTATTTCTTCAAACCCGCTGATATATTCGTATGGGTATTTGTAATTAAATATTCTTGTCAGCTCATTTCCGTACGGATTTTTAAGCTTTGTAACCGCTCCCGCACCGCAGCCCAATATCGTATGCGTTTCGTCCATTACAAATACATTATATATTCCCTCGCAGCCTTTTTTTGACCAGCCTGTGTTTTCAAGTCCTCCCTCTATGCGGCTTTGCCTGTAAAGGTAATACGGTTCATAGCCTTTTTGAGGAAGTCTTTCGGAACAAATCGCAAGCATTTTTGCAGCCGAGTTATTCTCTCCTATGGAATGTCCCTGCAACGTAAGTCTTGACGAACGCTTGAGTGCAAGTGTATGTACCGTTATGCTTTCGGGATCAAGGCCGAATATTCCGTCAAGCGTTTCTGTAAAGCTTTCTACCGTGTCAGTGGGAAGTCCGGCTATAAGATCCATGTTTATATGGTTGAATCCGATTTTTCTTGCAAGACCGAATGCATCATAAATCTGCTTTGATGTATGCTTCCGTCCTATGACCTCAAGGACACTGTCGTTAAGCGTCTGCGGATTTATGCTTATCCTGTCAACTCCTCCGTCCCATATCGCCCTCAGCTTTTCCTCATCTATCGTATCGGGTCTGCCCGCCTCAACGGTAAATTCCCTGCATACCGACATATCAAAATTATCCCTGACCGTTTTTATCAGTATATCAAGTTGTTCCGCACCGAGTGTTGTCGGGGTTCCTCCGCCTATATACACGCTTTCCAATATAAGCCCTTTTTCTCTCACAATTTCTCCCGTATATCCTATTTCCCTGCAAAGCAGCTCAAAATACGGTGCAATAAGCTTTTTTGCTTTATCCGCCGTCTGCGATATAAAAGAGCAATACGAGCATCTTGACGGACAGAAAGGTATCGAAATATACAGACTTACCGACATCGGTCTGCTCAGGGCAAGTATTTTTCTTTCGTTTTCCTCCGTCCATGCACTGAGCCTTATTTTTTCGTCCGATACCAATAATTTATCCTTAAAATAATTTTCCGCATATTCTTTTCCGTTTTTATCCGAAAGCCGTCTGAAAAGCTTTATCGGCCGCACGCCCGTAAGTATACCCCAAGGCTTTGTTTTACCCGTAAGCTCGGATAAAATAGTGTAAAGGCAAACAGCCATACATCTTTCAGCCGTTTTTTCAAAATCTTCAATTGACAAGCTTATATCCTTTACAGATATTCTTTCAAATTCTCCCGTCTTTACCCTGACATAAATATGTGCATTTCCCGTTTTTTCGTCCTCGCTCATTGATGTATATATATACGGCGGCACTTTATCCTCGGGTATTTCTTTTTCTACTTTTATTTTTTCATCAGGAAAAAACAGTCTTACAAGATTTTCCATTTCATAATGAAATCTATGGTTGTCTATATAAACTATCATAATAAACTATCCTTCATATACGGATTATTTTTTCTTTCAAATTCAAGTGTTGTCTTATCCCCGTGTCCGCAATATATATCGGGGTTTCCGTCAAGCTCTGCAAGTTTTTTAAGAGATTCCTTAATTTTCTGACTGCTGCCTGTCGGGAAATCCGTCCGTCCCATTGACAGATAAAACAATGTGTCACCCGTAAACATCACATCTCCTATACGATAGCACACTCCTCCCTTGGTATGACCGGGAGTTTCATAAACCCGTATTTTTTCATTCCCGAAATCCTGCTCCATACCTTCCTTTACAAGTATATCCGGCTTGAATTTTTCAACATATATCCCGGTAAACATTGACAGATTGAGCATACCGTCAGATGTAAAGTTCTCCTCATTTTCACCTATCACAACCTTGACATTCGGATATTTTTTCTTCATAGCCGCAGCATTTCCTATATGGTCATAATGACCGTGGGTAAGAAGAATATATTTAAGCTTATCCGCCCCGAATTCCTCTATTCTTTTTTCAAGCTGCGGGCAGGCTTCACCCGGGTCAACCACTAAAGCGACCTCTGCTTTGTCATCCGTTACGAAATAACAGTTACATGAAATTTCAAAACATTCTACTTTTATCATTAAAATTCCTCCAACCTACACTTCGTAAAAAGTAATACGAAACATCTTTTATCATTACAGATTATCCGTATCAATTATAAGTGTAACGGGACCGTCATTCAGAAGTGATACCTTCATATCAGCACCGAATATGCCGCGTTCCACCTTATCAATACCGTTTTTCTTCATGCACTCGCAGAAATACTCATACAACGGTTCCGCCTCATCTTTTCCGGCTGCCGCTCCGAAATCCGGCCGCCTGCCCCTGCGGCAGTCCGTGCAAAGTGTAAACTGCGACACGACAAGCACCTCACCGCCGATATCCGCAAGTGACAAATTCATCTTATAATTCTCATCTGTAAAAATACGCAGTCCCGATATTTTGGCACTGAGTTTTTCGGCTTCCTTTTCGGTATCGCCCTTTTTAACACCAAGGAGTATCAGCATACCGTTTCCTATTTCTCCCACAGTATTTCCGTCTGTTTTAACATCACAATGTGTCACTCTCTGTACAACCGCTCTCATATTAATACAATCCCCAATATAAACTTAATTTTTCTGCAAATCTACCTTGCCGACCTCGCCATAAGGTTTTCATATTTTGTACAAAATGCCTTTTTATATCATTCATTGTGTGTATGTCGTTGCCATCGGCGACGAGGTCAGATATTGCAAACAGGTAGTAGGGACGCCCTCTCGCAGGGCGTCCCCTCTTGAAAAACAGTCCACCGGACTGTTTTTCAATTCACCCCTTGCCCAGGCGTGAAGGATTAGAGATTTCGCCGTCTGCGGACGGCGACCAAAGGCTCTGCCTTTGGAATCCGCAAGCCTTTTGAAAAAGGCTTGACCTAAAACTGCCGTTTTGATTGTTATAACTTTCTTATGGCGGAGCGGCTCGTAAGAGCCGCTCTCGATACTTTCTGCCGCATTCCGTCAGGCAAAGCAAATGTCGAGACAATCAGTTTTTTGACAATTTAAACCCACGGTGGAGCAACCCCGGCGAATGCCGGGATTGACAGTGCCGGCACGGCATTTGATTGTTATAACTTTCACGACACTTCAACTCCTGCCTACAGATACGATACCGTTAATTCCGCTCAATTTGCTTATTACCGTCTTTAAATGGTTAATCCCATTCACCGTCACACTTATTTCAACAATGGCCATGCCGTTCTTGCTCTCCCTCGAATTGAGATTGTGTATGAATAAATGCAGGGCGGAAAGCTGATTTGTGATATCCGCAAGTAACCCCGTCCTGTCTGTGGCACTGATACGCAGCGTAGCCTTGAATGTTTCATTCGCTACGTTATCTGCCCACTCGGCACTTACCCACCTTTCGGGTTCGGGAGATTTTGAAATATCCTTCGGGACATTGGTACATGACCTCTTGTGTATTGATACACCATATCCCCTTGTGATAAATCCTATGATATCATCACCCGGCAGCGGATTGCAGCATTTTGAATATTTTATCAGACAATCATCAAGCCCCGCAACCCTGACACCGCTGCTTATCTTCTTTTTCGGTATCTCGTCCTTTATAACAACGATCGGCTCATTTTCATTAACCGTATATTTCTTAAAATAATTCTCCTTTATCCTCGGAAGTATTCTCCACAGCTGTATTCCGCCGTAACCGATGGATGCATAAAAATCATCTATCGTATTGCAGTTCTGCCTGTGCATAACATCGGCAAGAAATTCCGGAAGCTCCTTCTCCGGCACATTTATGTTCAGCCGCCTGAATTCCGCCTCAAGCTGTCCCTTTCCCTCCTGTATGTTCTCGTCACGCTTTTCTTTCTTGAACCAAAGCCTTATCTTGCTCCTCGCTTCACTCGTCCTGACAATGTTAAGCCAGTCCCTCTTTGGTCCTGTGCTTTCCTTTGCCGTCATTATCTCGACAATTTCGCCCGTCTTGACTTTATAATCAAACGGTACAATACGCTTGTCCACCTTTGCACCGTTCATACGGTTTCCTACTTCACTGTGTATGGCATATGCCACATCTATAACGGTAGCTCCGTTGGGCAGACTCAATACATCTCCCTTCGGCGTGAATACAAATACCTCCTCGGGAACAAGATCCATCTTTATGGTACGCACTATATCCGTTGAATCATTATCACTCTGATTTTCAAGCATCTTCCTTATCCATGCAAGACGATCATCAAGGGAATTTTTCTTCGTTATTCCCTCCTTATATTTCCAGTGTGCGGCAATACCGTATTCAGCCGTATAATGCATTTCCCATGTTCTTATCTGAATTTCAAACGGTATCCCCTCTTTGCCTATAACAGTGGTGTGGAGTGACTGATACATATTGGGCTTCGGGGTGGAAATATAATCCTTGAAACGATTGGGCAGCGGTTTGAAAATGTCATGCACAACACCGAGTACATTATAACAATCCGCAACACTGTCAACAATTACCCTGACTGCAAATATGTCATAAATCTGATCCATGGTGCGGCCTTTCATATAGGTCTTTTTATATATTCCGTGAATACTCTTAACTCTGCCCTCGATATATACATTACTTATTTCGTCTTTAAGTCTGTCATAAAGCTGCTGCTTTATTTCCGCAACAAAGTTTATTCTGTCTTTACTCTTCAACTCAAGCTGTCTTTCTATTTCCGAATATCCTACGGGGTCAAGATATCGTATAGACAGATCCTCAAGCTCCTCCTTTATCGCCCTTATACCGAGCCGATGTGCTATCGGAGCATATACCTCCATAACCTCAAGTGCCTTGTCACGTCTGTGCTGTTCTTTCATGCACTCTATTGTACGCATATTATGAAGTCTGTCGGCAAGCTTTATTATTATTACCCTTATGTCATTTGACATAGCTATAAGCATTTTTCTTATATTTTCAGCCTGCTGCTCCTCTCTTGACGAATATGGGATTTTACCGAGTTTTGTAACCCCGTCTATAAGTATTGCTATCTCCGAGCCGAATTTCTTTGTTACCTCCTCAAGAGTTACGGGTGTATCCTCTACAACATCATGCAAAAGTGCAGCGGCTATAGACTCGGAATCCATTCCCAGTTCTGTAAGTATGCAGGCAACAGATGTAGGGTGAAGTATATACGGTATTCCCGAGGCTCTCCTCTGATCGCCGTGCATTTCCTCCGCAAACTTGTACGCCCGCTCGATAAGCCCGTAATCATAATTATGACTGCTCTTCTGCATCAGCTCTACCAATTCATTATAATCCTGGTAGTATTTAAGTTTCTCAGGCATTTCTTATATCCTCCTCTAATCTTCTGTATATTTCCGAAGCTCTCAGGTCAACCTTACCCTCCGCCTGCGGTATATGTACATATATAACGTCCGCCGTTCTCCGGTAATCGGCAAGGTGCAGCTCCTGCATAATATCAAGTATTATCATTATCTTAAAAATTCCCGGTGCCTTGAGCGGTGTGCTTAATTTTGAAGCAAATCTGCCGACAGAATATGCCAGCACATCCGCCCTGTACCTTTCCCTTGCGTCTTTTTTAAGAAATGTATACAGAATCTTGAAATCATCTCTTGTCGGATATTTTCCTCTTATCTCCTTTTTGCATACTCCGCTTTTATACAACTCGTAATCCTGTAATTCATACATTGCCGCTTCTGTATCAAAAATCTCCTTATTATATCTTACGTTCTTTATGATAAGTGAAATATTCTCTTTACCCTGATATTCGTTTTTTTCAAGGCTTACCGCAAAATCGAGGAGATCCCCCTCGGAATATGAAAACTCCTGCAAAGTTGTGAAGAAATACATAAGCGAAAGTCTTGATTTTCCCTTTGAAACGGAAAGTCTGAGATGCTTTCCGTCTTTCAGAGGTGTTATTCTGTCAAGCACCGCACCCGTTATACCGAAAACCGGCTTTGGATTTCCGCAGCCGAAAGGCTCAAATTCCTTAAGCATATCAGCCATATCGACCGTTATTGTTTCGGGATTTAGCGATGCATCGAGCTTTATCTCCGCAAGCGGCATATAAGGCAGCTTATTTGCGTAATCATTTATTGCACGTACAAACGGCTTTATATTGTCTCTCTTTATACTGAAACCCACCGCCATAGGGTGACCGCCGTATTTTTCAAGATATTCCGAACAGGCGAACACTGCGTCAACAATTGAAAAGCCTGAGATGCTTCTCCCGGAAGCCCTGCATATCTCCTCATTTCCTGCAATAAGAATAACGGGCTTTCCGTATTTCTCACTTATGCGTGACGCTGCTATTCCTATCACCCCGGGGTTCCATTCCTCGGAATATATAACCGGAATCCTGCTGTTTGCCGTTTCGGGATCGTTTTTCAGAATATCATCCGTTTTTTCTATTATTTTTGCTTCTATCTCCTGCCGTTTTGAATTAAGACTGCAAAGCAGTTCGGATTTTTCCTTTGCCCTCTCCTCATCCTCACTCAAAAGCAATTCGAGGGCATCATACGGCGAAGCAAGTCTGCCTGCCGCATTTATTCTCGGTCCTATGCGGAATCCTATCGCACCCGAAGTTATATTTCCGACTCCCGCATCTTCTATAAGACTGCTCAGACCTATTCTTTCCGTATTTTCTATATTGACAATTCCTGCCTTGACTATATCCCTGTTTTCCCCCTCAAGCGGCACAACATCGGCAACCGTTCCTATGGCGGCAAGGTCTGAATAATTCTCCATTATGGAAAATTCATCACCCTCAAGTGCAGTTATCAGCTTTAGTGCAATTCCGGCACCGCAGTAATTCCTGAATTTACAGGTTTCGTCAGACCTATGCGGATTTACCACCGCAACGGCTCTCGGCAGTATATCAAGCGGCTTGTGATGATCCGTTATAACAACATCAATACCTATAGAATTGGCATGGTCTGTTTCTTCAATTGCGGATATTCCGTTATCAACCGTTATAATCAGGCTTACTCCCTCTGATTTAAGCTTATCCACAGCCTGTATATTCATCCCGTATCCCTCTGTATTTCTGTCAGGGATATAATACATTACATTTGCACACACCGATTCAAGGTATGAATAAAGTATTGCTGTTGCCGTTATCCCGTCGCAGTCATAATCGCCGTAGACGCATATCCTTTCATATGACACAACGGCATTCTTTATCCTCTCTACAGCTTTATCCATATCCTTTATATCCATAGGAGAATCAAGTTCATTTCCCACAGCGAAAAATCTCTCTATATCTTCCCTTTGTGTTATTCCTCGTATTGTAAGAAGCATGGCGGTAAAAACAGGCAGACCGTATAAAGAACACAGCTTTCTGACCATATCCCTGTTAAGCTCCGAAAATGTCCATTTTTTCATCACCGCACCGCCTCTTTCTATAATATTATATGATACCATTTTTTTTATAAATATTCAATATCATATTTTATATATAAAACGGTTTTTGAATGAGTATTATTCGTCATATTTATTGCAGCAGTATTTTGTGCCTCTGCTGCATTTACTTTGAAAAATAATATTTATGAAAAGACACAAAAAATCACGCAAAAAATCACTGAATTTTCTATTGACATTTTAAACCGGATATGATATTATAATAAAGTCGCAGACGACAGACATACGGAGAGGTATCGAAGCGGTCATAACGAGGCGGTCTTGAAAACCGTTTGTCCGAAAGGACACATGGGTTCGAATCCCATCCTCTCCGCCACATATTTGTCCCGGTATCTTCGGGTATCGGGACGGAATATTCACCTTTGGAGGATTACCCAAGTGGTGAAGGGGATCCCCTGCTAAGGGATTAGGTCGGGAAACCGGCGCGAGGGTTCGAATCCCTTGTCCTCCGTAACAAAAAAAGCCGCGTTAATGCTGAATTTTCAGTGTTAATGCGGTTTTTGTTTTTTTGATTATTTCTTATAAATAAACGGCTAACGGAAGTAAATCTATCTGTCAGACATGATAAACGGAAGCAAATGTACAGGCTGTTACACATATTGTTATGACCGTGGGAAATATATCAAATTGCGAAAATTTATACACATTTTAGAATTTACACATTGAAACGGACATATTTATGTGTTATACTTCAATATACGACAGAATATAGGAGCGTTGAGTATGAAATTCAATAGATTTATAAGATACACATCTGTTTTTCTTGCTTTGCTTGCTGCTGGTCTTGCCGGCGGCTGTACCGGGGATGACAATAAATCCTCCTCCTCTGACCCATCCTCCGCAGCGGAGCAATCGGAGCAATCAGAAAAAGAAAAAGAAAAAGAATCCTCTGTTAAATCCGATGTTTCAGAGGAAGAGAGTCAGGAAAGTGAGGAGGAATCTATACCCGAAATATCCGACCCCACACCCGATAATGAGGGAGAAACCGTAAACGGCATTTTCGTATATAATGACGTTGCATACGAACTCTTTTACGGAAGTGAAGACATGGCTAAATACTATGCCGAAACCATATCCGATATAAAGACGGCTCTCGGTGACGGGATAAAGGTATACAATGTTGTTGTACCGACTCACGTAGGAGTTGATTTACCCGCAAAATTCGATGATTTATGCGAGCCGCAGGACGTATATCTTAATACAATTGTTTCATCATATACATCCGATGTTATCGGCATAAATGTATATGACAAGCTTATGCACCACAGGGACGAATATCTTTATTTCAACAGTGACCACCACTGGACGGCACTTGCTGCATATTATGCATATGAAGAATTTGCCAAGGCTGCGGGAATTGAGCCTGTAAAGCTGAGTGAGCTTAACGAGGAGAAGATTGAGGGATATTCGGGTTCTCTTGCATATGACACAGGGCTTGAAACGCTTAAAGAAGATTATGTGACATATTATACCTCTGATGATGATATAGACTGCACCAAGTATGACGAGGACGGCGAAAATCCCGAGGATTATATGCTCATACATGATTATGCAAGCGGAGTAAATTCTTATGGAGTATTTTTAGGCGGTGACACTCCGCTGCTTGTAACGAAGAACGAAAACGGCAACGGAAAGAAGATAGCAGTTGTAAAGGAGTCTTACGGCAACGCTTTTTCGCCGTTTATTGCATATACCTACAGCGAGGCACATTTTATTGATTTTCGTTATGTAAATTTTGACCTCAAGAGTTATCTTGAGGAAAACGGTATTGACGAAGTCATATTCATAAACAACTCAATGGCATCCGCCACTGACGCAAGGTGCGAAGAATTATCAAATCTCGTAAAATCATAGCGGCAGCGGCGGCGTGCCGGTGCCGTGCCGGCACTGTCAATCCGTAATTAATTTACTCAGGTCAACTATTCTATAGCTCGACCGTTAATTTACTTGATGAACAAGTAATGAGTTTGTCATTTGCGGCGTGCCGCCGCTGTCAATCCGTAATTAGTTTTCTCAGGCAAGTCAGTCTATAGCTCGACCATTAATTTACTCTATGAATAACAGATAAGTTTGTCATTTGTAGATGCGGAGCGGCACGCAGTGCCGCTCTCGACACTTTCTAACGCACACCGTCAGGCAAACTAACCATCGCGGAAACAGACTTACTGCCAAAACAATCAAAGCGAACATGACAGCGGAGGCACTCCGCAAAGGCTTGACCTAAAACTGATGTTCTGCCCGCCATAACTTTCTCTTGGCGGAGCGGCTCGTGAGAGCCGCTCTCGACACTTCCTGCCGCATTCCGTCAGGCAAACTACCTATCGCGGAAACAGACTTACCACCAAAACAGTCAAAGCGAACGCAGTGAGCGAACCCGCGAATTGCCCGCGGGGGTTCCCCCGCACGCCGCCGCGAATTGCACTTATGCTGAACAGAAATCAGGTACACCAATAGACTGCAATAATAATTTTGGAAAGGTAATATGCTATTTTTTGCTCAGTTGTTCAAAGATGTCAGAACCCAACATTTTTAAAGATGTTCTTGCCACCTCAAGCATAACCATAATCATATCTTCGTCATTCCAATGTCCGCCTTCACCTTTTGTGTATATTGAGGCGGCTTGTAACATAATAGTTGCACCGCTGCACTTTACATATCTGTTCTCGCATAAGTTAGTATTTATAGGCATTCCGTAGTTAGCTGCTGTCAGTCTGTCAAGTCGATTTAATGTGCCGTCGTTATAAAGAATGGTAACAATTCTTCCATCGGGTCTTGTTACAGTTACATTTTGCGTTAAAAAATTAGATCCTTCCAAAAATAAAACATAAGGAAAATAACGTTCCGAAAGCATAAAATTTGCAATTTCATTTATATTCTTATATGCCCTTTCTATTGCACTTCCTGCTATCATCAAATCTTATCATTATACGTTCCGAAAAGCTTTCCCGCTTTAATATTTTCAATGTCTTTCCCCTGATGCTTAGCTTCTGATACCAACACTACACGCCAGTTTCCCTTATCATCTTGTACTTCAATAAGACCGCCGTCCGGTCTGATACTTGCACTTTCAACAAAAAGAGTCTGACCAAGATAGCTGTCTACTTTTTGCAATGCCTCATTTATTTCTTTCTTAGACAAAGCATTTCTATATCGAAAAGAAAGCATTGGAAATTCAAATTCAAGTTGCTCTTTTACCAAAATAGAGGTGTTACCGACTTCCTTATCATGCATCTGAGCATCTTCGTGAAATATCGAAATTGGACCCTGCCCCTCTTTCTGTTGAGTCGTTAGTCTATCCGATTGTTCTTTCTTCACATCTCATTTCTCCTTTGTTTAGCATTAAAAAAATCCGTAACATTTTCAACTTCTACGTAATCAGCATTTTGCCCTAAAGATTGCATAAGTCTGATATGCTTTTGAAAATACTCTATCGAAGTTGGGGAACTGTCGCACATCAGGCAATGTCGCCCCTCTTTAACACAAACACGTCCGACTGTTCCGCTTCCGGCAAAGAAATCAAGGACAATAGAGCCGGGATACGAAAGAGCTTTGACCAGTCTTTCAATGATTTCCACAGGCTTTTGTGTAGGGTGTCCGACACGTTCTTTACTATTACCGTTCAATCTGTTGATTTCCCACACATTTGTCGGATTTTTCCCCTTCATAGTATTCTCAGGGTTCAGACGTTTATCTTTTAATGCCAGTTTAAGATCTTCTTCTGAATATGGTTCTCTTACGGCATCTAAATCAAAGTAATAGTCATTAGATTTTACAAGCCATATTATCTCCTCATGTCTGTTGGCGAAATATCTATGAGCAGACATACCATTTTTATATCGCCATATAATAGTGTTTATCAGCTTAAATTTTGTATTGTGTCTCACATGATAAACGATATCAATTAAATCACCGGATTTTGAATCTCTGAACTGTATTCCGCCAAATATAACCATGCTTCCATTTTTAGAAAGAACCCTATATGCCTCATCAATCCATTTTGATGCCCATTCAATGTAATTTTCATAAATATCCCAGCCTGCAAGTTGAAGGTTGTATGGTGGATCAATACAAATCAACTGTACAGATTCATCCGGGATCGTTTTTAAAAAATCGCAGCAGTCTGAGATATTCAAGCATATCATAGACTTTTCCGGAATCTCAAAGTCTGATGATGTCTTATGTTTTAGCGTATTATCTTTCCGCATCTTATTCAATGACATCAAGGCATGATTATAATGTGATCTATTGTGAATAGCCATGTATCAATTCCCCTTTCATTCGTTATTTCAGCTGCCTGCGGCGTGCCGGCGGCGTGCCGCCGCTGTCAATCCGTAATTAGTTTTTTTAGGTCAATTAATCTATTGCTCGACCGTTAATTTACTCGATGAACGAGAGATGAGTTTGTCATTTCTGTTTGCGGAAAGGGGCTGTCGCACAAGCGTAAAAAAACGCAGTACGGCAGCTCTCACATT
>X301_European_Hare__coassemble_1220_pt1 | contig 15599 bp, 9 predicted proteins | sample X301_European_Hare__metabat2_low_PE_012 | metagenome-assembled genome bin X301_European_Hare
CTTGAGCGAGAAGCCCCCGCCTCTAAGCGAAGCGTAGGCGGCGGGAGTATGTCACCCGGACTTGTAGAGCAACATAATGTTGAGTTTTGTCTGCCAAATCATAACAAATAAGCATATGCCTGAAGAAAAATTATTGTGTTGACTTTCTTGATACTTACAAAAAGGAGGCAGTCCTAAAACTATGAAAAGTATAAAGCCCGGAAGAGGTCCATCGTTAATTGGCGGTTGCATGAGCATTTTTGTCGGATTGTTCGGCGTCCTATGGACGGTTACATCGGTTTGCTCCATAGGCAATAACATAATCGGAATTTTCTTTGCATTGTTCGGTGTGTTTTTTGTTGCTATTTCGGTAATTTCTGCCGTTTATAACTTCAAAAATGCAAACGGCAAGGGAAGGTTTTCCATATACGATATTACCGACGAAAAAGAAGAACCCGACCCGCTGAACAGGCACTTACGAAATTATAAGCATGAAGATATAACAAAAGGGATAAGCAACAGCAGCTTCTGCCCCTATTGCGGAACAAAAGTCATGGATAATTTTGAATATTGCAACCGCTGCGGCAAAAAGCTGCCGTAGAGAAATACATCCGATACACCGCTATAGGGGAACCGCCGTCTTAAGGACAACGCCGTATAAATTATGGCAAAAGCGGAATTTTGAATCGAAAATTCGTATAGCAAAATATCAGCAAAGACGACCGGAACAGGAAAACAATTCCTGATTTCGGTCGTCTTTTTAGTAAGGTCTGATTCACTTTTTATCGTCGTTTCTTTCACGAATTATAAAACGTATCGGTGTTCCCTGCATACCAAAGGTTTCCCTTATCCTGTTTTCAAGATATCTCTGATATGAAAAATGGAAAAGCTCCGAATCATTTACAAAAAATACAAATGTCGGAGGCTTTACCGATGCCTGAGTTACATACATGATTTTGAGTCTTCTTCCCTTATCCGTGGGCGGCTGCACTCTTGCCGTTGCATCAGCAAGAAGATCATTCAGCATACCCGTTGTTATCCTCATTGCCGCCGAATTTACTACGGTTACGATAAGCTCAAACAAACGGTCGAGCCTTTGTCCCGTTTTTGCGGAAATAAAGATAAAGGGTGCATATGACATATAGGAAAATTCTGTTTCAAGCTTTTTGCGGTACTCGTCCATTGTCTTTCCGTCTTTTTCAACCGCATCCCACTTATTCACGGCTATTATACACGCCTTCCCTGATTCATGTGCAAGACCTGCAATCTTAGTGTCCTGCTCGGTTATCCCCGAAACGGCATCTATCACAATCACACATACGTCGCTTCTTTCAATTGCCATTCTTGCACGTATTATACTGTATTTTTCTACGGCGTCATCAATCTTGCTCTTGCGGCGTATTCCGGCGGTGTCCGTAAGACAAAAACGACCGTATTTATTTTCAATCACAGTATCTATACTGTCACGTGTTGTACCCGCTATATCGGATACTATGCATCTGTTCTCGCCTGTAATTTTATTCACAAGTGAAGATTTACCCGCATTAGGTCTGCCGATAACGGCAACCCTTATACTGTCTTCATCCTCATTTTCCTCATCACTTTCGGGCAGATACTCAAATATCGCATCGAGCAAATCGCCCGTTCCGTGACCGTGTACCGAGGAAACCTGTACAGGCTCTCCCAAGCCGAGATTATAAAACTCATAAAAATTCGGATCCGGCTCGCCTATCGTATCGCATTTATTTACGCAAAGCACAACATTTCTTCCGCTTTTCCTCAGCATTGCCGCCACCTCCTCATCGGTGGCTACAACACCGCTCCTTACATCCGTAACAAGCACGATAACATCGGCCGCATCAATGGCAAGCTCTGCCTGCCTTCTCATCTGTTTCAATATTATATCATCCGAATAAGGCTCTATGCCTCCCGTATCTATAACGGTAAGCATTCTTCCCCTCCATTCGCACTGTCCGAATATTCTGTCCCTCGTCACACCCGGTGTATCATCTACGATAGCTATACGCTCACCCACCAGCTTATTAAAAAGTGTGGATTTCCCGACATTTGGTCTGCCGACTATTGCAATAACAGGAATTGCCAAAATAATCCCTCCCCGTATTTTATATTTTCAGCCTTAACGAAAAATAGAGAAGGATCTCTCCTTCTCTACCAAATCCATCAAGCATCAAGCTTCTGTTTTGAGTACAACTCTTCCCTTATAAAGACCGCAGCTCTTGCAAACTCTGTGAGCAAGCTTATATTCGCCGCAGTTGGGACAAGTTACGAGTGCAGGAGCATCAAGCTTCCATACTGTAGATCTTCTCTTATCTCTTCTTGCTTTAGAAGTTTTTCTCTTAGGTACTGCCATTTTAAATAACCCCCTTGGTATTAAAGTACAAAAATCATTCTTCGAGCAGCTTGCTTAACGCTGCAAATGCGGGATGTCCTTCCTGCTTTACGCAGCCGCACTCTCCCTCATTGAGATTTTTTCCGCACTTTGGACACAAGCCCTTACAAGAATCCTTACAGAGGAACTTTGACGGAAGCTCCAAAAGAATATCATCTCTGAGCAATGCATCAGTATCGAGCATATAGTCCGGTGCTTCAATATAATCATCACCGCTGCCCTCGGGAGGCTCGGTGACAAGAATATGATTTAGCCTGTAAGCAAAGTCTTTGTCAAAGGGCTCACAGCATCTGTCGCATACACAATGACATCTGAAACGCACATCCGCTTCAAACACCACCATTCCGGCATGATTGCTCACTTTTATATCAGCAACCGCCTTTTCGGGGACAGTACCTCTGTCTATCGCATCACCCGACATATCAAGCTCGGTTTTTACAGACAGACTCTCATTCTCATTCAGAAAAATTCTTTTCAGTTCAAGAATCACAAGCTCACCTCAACAAAGTCCGAATTATCACAACAACAAAGTCGGCATGATAAAACGCCATAGACTATTATAATTGCATTGAGCCGCTTTGTCAATATATTTTTTTTAAAAAAGACAAAAAATCAAGAGGAAGCCGACAACCGACTTCCTCAAAGGGACATATTTAATAAAAATATATCTTCCGCCTATCTCTGCGGGGAACCAACCGACTGCTCTCAGATTTTCTCTGAGATAGCCGCAAGACTTCCCGGCAGCTCACTCTCTTCCGCCGATACAAGGAAAGTAAACTGTGTATCCGTCTTTGCGGCAAGAGAATTTATCTTTTCTATAAATTCCGCAAATTTGTCCATATCCTGTCCGCCGATTTTAAAGGTCGAATCAACAAGAACATCCGTCATATCGTAATTTCCCGCACAAAGTCCGCTCAGGAAACCGAAAAACGCATCATAACCGGAAATCGAATAATGCTCGGTGTCAATAAGACGTGCTTTGTGTGTTACATCATAAGTAAGCTTTGAGCCTTTCTCGATAACAACTACGTTTCCGTTTGAGCTTTCAACAGCCTCGTTTGCAAGACTGATTAGCTTCTTGGTTTTTCCGGTACCCTTTTTACCGACAATAAGTTTAACCATAATTTTTGCCTCCTTGAAAGTTATGCCGCACTGCGGCTTATCCTTTGCATAAAAAAACTTTTGCTACTATACTATATTATATTAAATTTAACGAACTGTCAACCGTTTTAAGCTAAAGTTATGTGAAAATTTATTTGAGCCTTGCCTCAAGTGCTTCTTTCTGATCCTCATATCCGGGTTTTCCGAGCAGAGCAAACATATTTTTCTTATAGCTTTCAACTCCGGGCTGATTGAACGGATTTATACCGAGCGTATACCCGCTTATTGCACACGCCTTTTCAAAGAAGTATATCAGATACCCCAGCTCCGCTTCGCTTGTATCTTTCATGTTAAGTACAACATTCGGCACCATTCCGTCGGTATGTGCAAGAACTGTTCCCTCAAATGCCTTTTTATTAACAAAATCAACGGTCTTTCCCGAAAGGAAATTAAGTCCGTCAACATTTTCGGGATCCGTTCCGAGTGTTATCTCATATTTCGGCTTTTCAATCTGTACAACGGTTTCAAACATCGTCCTTGTGCCGTCCTGTATAAATTGACCCATAGAATGGAGGTCGGTTGAAAATACAACAGACGCCGGGAAAAGTCCTTTCTGATCCTTGCCCTCACTTTCACCGAAAAGCTGCTTCCACCATTCGTTCATAAGTGTGAATGACGGTTCATAGCTCACGAGAAGCTCTATCTTCTTTCCCTTGCGATAAAGAAGATTACGTATTGCCGCATATTTATAGCAGTCATTTTTATCAAGATCGGTACTCATAAGCTCCTCACGAGCCTTTGCCGCACCACCCATAAGTGCCGTTATATCCGCACCGGAAACAGCAATGGGGAGAAGTCCGACAGCGGTAAGAACACTGTAACGTCCGCCGACATCATCAGGCACAACAAAGGTTTCATAGCCCTCTTTATCCGCAAGCTGCTTGAGTGTTCCCTTAGCCTTATCGGTAGTGCAGAATATTCTTTCCTTTGCCCCGTCTTTTCCGTATTTCTTTTCCAAAAGCTCTCTGAATACACGGAATGCGATAGCAGGCTCGGTTGTCGTTCCCGATTTTGAAATCATATTTATGGAGATATCCTTACCCTCACAGATACTCAGAAGCTCGGAAAGTGCTGTTGAGCTTATGGAATTACCCGTGAAATATATGTCAGGCGTATCCTTCTTAAGGGCATTGTAATTCGGGGATTTGAGAAATTCAATTGCAGCACGTGCACCCAAATATGAGCCGCCTATACCTATAACCACGAATACATCGGTATTACTCTTTATTTTCTCGGCAGCCTTAATGATTCTTTCAAATTCTTCCTTGTCATAATCAACAGGCAGATCCACCCAACCGGTAAAATCATTGCCAAGACCCGTTTTACTGTGCAAAAGGTCATGGGCAGCGGAAATCTGCGGCGCTATAGCCTGATATTCCTCATCACTGATAAATTGTTTAACGTGCTTATCACTCAAAGTAACAGCCATAAAAATCCTCCTTGATAACAAAGGCATCCGCCCCTGAAAAAATTCTATATCTATTTTACAATATTTCAATATAATTTGCAAGGAATTGGATAAAATTTATTTATTTTTTCTCATATCACGCATAAAGCCGTTCGTCTTTACATAATAAACACAATGCCCTGCACTCTGCGAAAAATTGCCGGATATAAAAAAATGACCATTAGTTCCGTAAAATGCCTTTAAAATTGTTACACTATTCCGATTGACATACAGCCATAATTAATGGCATAATATTATGGCAGTTGCTGCACAATTATTTAAGTGAAAGGAAAATTACAATGCAGGAAAAGAAAGACGGATTTGTCGATATATCAAGCCGCTCGGACAAAACAGGAAACGAGGTTACCTTTAGAAAAGTCCCTCCGAGAAACATAAAACCTCCAAGAAAAAATTCGGGAATAAAGAAAATGGGAATAATCGCAGCTATAATCGTTCTGCTTTGCGGAAGCGTAGCTGTCGCTGCTATGTCGGGTATGTTAAGCTCCCCGAAAACGGAAGCCAATGCGGACGATAATATTTCTCAGAGTGAAAGTATCCCGGAGGAAAGCACGAAAACGGCTGACGAAAGCTCCGAAGAAGAAAGCACCCCGTTATATGAACCGACAGGCAAATTTACCGTTGATAATAATGTATTTGAAAAATCTCTCAGACAGGTTTTAAATCAGGAGGTAACGGCAAAGTATGTTGTGCTTTATGACGCAACCTCGGACAAAATAATATTTCAGAGAAATGCGAATAAAAAATGCTATCCCGCAAGTACAACAAAAATGCTCACAGCTATCGTTGCAAGCAAGATAATACCCAAGGATACCGTTATAACCGTTGGTGATGAGATTAGTCTTATAGGATTTGATTCAAGCACAGCCGGACTACAGACGGGTATGAAAATGACTTTTGAAGCACTCCTTGATGCACTTCTTCTCCCATCCGGAAACGATGCCGCATATACCATAGCGGTCAATGCTGCAAGGATATATACCGGGAATGACAAGCTTTCAAATGAGGAAGCGGTTAAAACCTTTATGGAGCTTGTCAACGAAGCGGCTAAGGAAATAGGATGTACGGGTACACATTACGTAACTCCGGACGGCTGGCACGATGATGACCACTACACGACCGCAACCGATCTTGCAAAAATTGCTGCCTATGCACGAACCGTACCGATAGTTAAGGCTTCCTGCGGAAAGGCTGAGGCCGAATGGGAGCTTATACAGGACAGTGATACCGATGATTCGGATTCCTCAGATCTATCGGATAACGATGATGATACCGATGGTGACGAGGTAAGTCTTCCCGCATCCATGTATTGGTATAATTCAAATGCAATGCTTCAGGTCGGAAGCGGAAGTTATTCCAAATACTGTGACGGCATGAAAACAGGCTTCACAGACGAAGCAGGCACCTCGGTTGTGGCCTCGGCGGAAATGGACGGTCATACGTTTATAGCTGTTGTCATGTTTGGAGAAACGCTTTACAAAAAATATGAGGATGCAAACATTCTGTTTGCAGAGGGTTTCAAGCTCTACAATCTTAACTATACCTACGGCACAGACAGTGCAAACGATACGGAATGAGTCATTTTTCCGGCGGCACACCGCCGGGGCATCTCGTCCTCCGCATTCCGACAGGCAAACAAATTATTGCACAAATTACAACTAATATTTTTGGTAAGTTGCAATAAAATTTTAATTATTGACTGTTTTGGTATATTAATTGACTGTTTTAGTATGAGTGTAAGTATTGACTTTAATGAGTTTAAGGATTTATAATATAAATAAATGAGGAACGCAGTTGGAAAATATAAGGAGGTTAGCAACTATGAAAAAGTATCAAAGGCGACGTATTCTCTGTCGGGGGGGGGGGGTTGTTGATGACACTCGTTATGTGCGGCAGTGCTTTCAACATCCCGGCTCCCGCAGCCAACGTAGGCGGAGAACAGGATGATGCCCCGATCATTAAGATTAAGAGTATATCTGCTGATGGGGACACAGGCGGTGAATGGAACAATGCACTTGATAAAAATGGAGTCGGGTATGTGTGGACGGATAAGACCGTAAAAGCATCGCAAGCGGGCAAAGACAGCTTCGATATCACATATTCTGATATTGCCTGTTCCCGAGAAGATAGCAATGTAGAGATAGAACAACCTGTTGACTTGGTATTGGTTATCGACCAGTCCGGCTCTATGGGCAATGTCGCCAGTGAGGCCGATGAACCCAACAGCAGAATGAGGAAGATGGTGAAAGCTGTCAACGAGACCATTGACGAGGTCATGGAGAAGAGTCCCTACAACCGGGTTTCCGTGGTCACGTTCCACGACTACTACTCGGTAGTCCTGCCCTTGGACCACTACAAAAGGCTTGATTATAGCGATCCCGTCATTATGGATGATAAAGATAACGGAAAAACATGGGATCTTGATTTGTATAGTATTTGGTATCATGATAAGTATGGGGAATGGTACGAACCTATGTATAATGACAGTCGTAAAGACGTGTTTATAAAGAATGAACAAAATAAAGTAGATTATATTCAGATTACCCAACACTGGGTGAAATCAAGACATAAAGATGACAATGGTGACAGCAAAGCAGTAACTTATTGGTATAACTTGGGTGGATACGCAATCGGTGATAAATACGGAAAGATTCATCCAACAGCAAAAGAAATCCTGGCGAGCGGCTATATCTATGATGATTCTGAAAGATTTTTTTCGCCTTATCAAGGACGGACCGAGGATGGTCGAACAAAAATTCTTGATTATTATTATAATAATGGTGAAAGAAAGGTTACTGAGTATTTTTCCAGCAGCGGCACCACGAATATTCAGGGGGGTATCTATAAGGGCATGGATGTCCTGCTCGATTCTGCCGCAGCCGGTGAAAATAAAATTACCATTCCCGGAACAGAAACTGAACTCACAAGGAAACCTGTACTGGTGCTGATGACTGACGGCGGTGCGACAAACTGTATGGACGGTGTTCCCTGGGATCTAAGTGATGACACTCCGATCCTCGGATATTCAAATTTTAAGACAAATCCCACGTATCCCATTAATGCAAATAATGTGACTCAAACACAAGGGATGGTGGAGGATGAAAATGGCGATACAAAAGAAGGTATAGTTGAATTAGTAGCTACCGATGGAATGGACTATCACGAATATATTAATAAGACGCTTTTTGATTTCATTGGTGGTAAAAACCAGCGTGGAGACCCTGACAAAGGAAGTGCCGGATCTTCAAGACAGGATACCACAGTGCTTCTACTCGCAACCTTGATGACCGCTGCCTACTACAAGGCAGAGGTCAAAGAGGCTTACGGTGTTTCGGACTTCCCCGTATCTGCCATAGCCATGGATATGGATTCGGACAATAAGGACGACTCCAATAAAATTGAGTGGCTCAGAAGTTCGATCCTTTTCAACCCGAATAAACGCTTTAAGGGGGGAACATGGGCTCACGGAACAAGTACCAGTACATTGGAACGTGACTACAACAACACGGCTTTTGGAAAAAAGGTCAGTGGCGGGTGGGATGGTGAAGCCCTCAAAGTCCTTGGGAATACCAGAAATATGCGTTGGATGACTTGGTGGGCAGATCAGGCCTATAAGGATTACGAAAGTTGGTTTACCGATAATAGTAAACTCGAATACGAATATGCACGGCGCAGTTCAAGTCATGATACAGTTAGAATGAAATGGCCGGGCCAGAAAGGCAAGAGATATCTTCGAGTGTGGTATCCCATAGAAAATTTTTCTATTCCTCAGGCAGATGACGATGTTCGGAAAAAAATTAATGATAACATCTACACTTGGCTGTCTAATGATACCCCGAATCCTCCGTGCGACATTTATTCCCCATACTATATCAGCAGCAGTGATGAAGCTGTTGAAAGCGTAAAAGGTGTTTTTACCAAGGCGTTCTTAGACTTACAAAAGTATAAGATTCCCGTCAGTCCGATATTGCCTTCTTCTGCTCTGACATACACCGACACCATCGGTGCGGGTATGCATATTGACGGCAACATTACCCTGGATACCGGCATTTCCGACATTTCTCAGGTTACCATTAATCTTGACGAGAACGGTATGGGTAACGGTCCCGACAAAGCAGTGACCGATTTCTTAGGCAATCAGGTGAACCTGAACAACATTATTGTTAAGGTCAGCCCGGTGAGCGTAAGTGGCGATGAAAAGCAGACCATCACCATTACCATCCCCGAAAACCTTATACCCGTCAAGCTTATACACGGCGACACAGGCACCAGTACTGACGTCAGTCCATTTAAGTTTACCTACCGAGTGAAGCTTAACGATGGCTGGGATAAGTTGGATCTGACCGAAAAAAACAGTCAGAAATTCTACAGCAACGTCAGTGCAACCACCGAATTTATCCCCAACATTCACAACAAATTTTATGCTGAAACTGATACCGGCGGAAGTTGGGACACCCCCAAGAAAAATAATAAAGATATCAATGGTAAGGGAAAACCAGCTGACGATCAGGAGTACGACGGTAGCAAAGTTACTGTAATTCACGACAACAACGGTGTCATCAATGTGTCTTCGGACGCCGACCTGACCGTAGATTTGGACTTCAGTAAGGTTTCCATCGATGGCGTTACCCCTCTGCCCGGAGCAGAATTTGCCCTTGCCCATGACAGCAGCTGCGAGTGCAGAGGTGAGGACATACAAATTGATAACCAAACGAGCGGAGCAGACGGCAAATTCACCTTTACAGATGTTTCCGCCGGTCACACCTACACCCTGACCGAGATTTCGGCTCCGGACGGCTACCTGAGACCCGACGGTTCATTGGCTACCGTCACCGTGGATGATTCCGGCAATGTCAGCGTTTCCGACAAAAAAGACGGGTTCTTTGTGGACGACCGCACAATCAAAAATATGTATGAGCCGGAGTACACATCCCTCACGGTTAAGAAAGAATGGAAGTACGATAAACCCGCAACTAGACCTAAGAACGTCAAGGTTCAGCTTCTCAAGGACAACAACCCGGAAGGTGCTCCCGTTGAACTGACGGGTGACGACTGGAGCTACACTTGGGATCGTTTGGTAGCTAAGGACGAATACGGAGCGGAGCACAGCTATTCCGTTGAGGAAGTCGATGTACCGAACGGCTACACCGACTCGGTTAGCGGTATAGATAACGGAACAATAACAATAACCAACACATACACCGATGCCTACCTGACAATCGAGAAGTACATTGATAAGCTCTACTACTACAGTACAGCTGACGGGGGCGATAATCCTCACGGCTTTAATCCCGGTGCAGGCATCGGAAAAATAGAAGATGAAGATAATGATAACCACGGATATCTGAACTATACACAAGCAGAGCAAAATTTCGTGTTTGAGGTGAAGAAATATAGTTTGAACGATACGGAATATGTAACTCCTCTAAGTACATCGTATGTTATATTGAAATTCGGAGCGGATGCCGAAAGATTGCCTTCTTCCGTGCAAACACCGAATTTGCCGGAAAAACAGTATAACTACAAGGACAGCACGAGAGTCAAGGTTGAAAGCGGCTACGCTTATGTTGTAACCGAGGTTGGAATCCGCAGCGGATTGAGTTGGAGATACGAATGCGATTGCATGAAATTTTCTACTGAGTCAAGTGCGGTAACAGCTGTTCTCAGGTTAGACCATGATACCGCTGCCGGAAGTGATGAAGCACACGAAAACGGTGCTCTGAGCGTTAATTACAATAGCGGCGGCGAGGCTACGGTGTCATTCTACAACAGCCGTACCGCAGAGAGCGAAAACGTCGAAAGTGATATGTCCTCGGTCAAAAACAGCATGAGTATTACGTAATTATTTAGGCTGTGGTCCGACCGTAAATCTACTCGATAAATAAGTGGTAAGTATGTCATTTGTAGTTGAGGAGCGGCTTTCCAGAAGCCGCTCCTCATATTTTCTGCCGCATTCCGACAGGCAAACTAACTATCGCGGAAACAGACTCTGCCCACCTTGACAATCAAAGTGAACGCAGTAAGCAAAAACGCAAATTATCCGTTGGTACACTTCGTCTGCTTCGGAAACTGCAGGCTTTTTTTAAATGTTTGACCTAAAGCCGCTATTTTTCAAAACAGCTTTACTATTTTATCATTCTACCGAAAATCAGGCTGAAAATATGCCAAAAACTTATTTCCTCAACCTGTTCTGCCGCTGTGATCGGATATTCCGCTATGCGCTCACCATCTCTCTTATATACGATTTTTCCCACTCTGTCTCCCTTGCCAACAGGTGCCTGTATGCTTTCGGGGAGTGATATATCGTATGTGATATCCTTATCCCCTCCCTTTTTAATCAGAAATGCCCCGTTAATTTCTGTTTCCGTTCTTACACTTGCAGACATACCGTTTGTTACCGCTATATCCCCAAATGCCTCATCGGGACTTTTTGGTGTGTACATTGCATAATTTGCAAAACCGTAATCGAGAAGTGCCGCCGCATCCTTGAATCTGTCCTTTCCGCTTTTACTCCCAAGAACCACCGCTATAAGGCTGAGCCCCTCTCTTTCCGCCGTTGCAGATATACAGCTCCCCGCCTGTGAGGTAGTTCCTGTTTTCAGACCTGTTATTCCGTTATATGACTTCAGTAACTTATTCGTGTTTACAAGCTGAGTTTTGCCGTCACGGAGGGTATCCATCCATATTTTACTGTATTTGAAAATGGATTTATGCCTGATAAGATCCCTTGACATAAGTGCAACATCATAGGCACTTGTAATATGCCCCTCCTCGTCAAGACCGTTGCAGTTTTTGAAAACCGTGTCCTTCATTCCCAGTTCCTTTGCCTTTTTATTCATCATCGAAACAAATTCATCTTCCGAACCGCATATAAACTCGGCAAGTGCAACGGCCGCATCATTGGCACTTGCAACTATCGTTGCCTTCACCATTTCATCAACCGTCATTGTTTCTCCCGGCTCAAGCCATATATCCGATCCGCCCATTGATGATGCGTGTTCGGATGCGGTAACTATGTCCGTCCATTTTATTTTTCCGCTGTCAAGTGCCTCCATAACAAGGTCAAGCGTCATTACCTTGGTTATCGATGCACAGGCACGCTTTTCATGCGGACTTTTCTGATATAATACCTCACCGGTTTCCGCATCCATCAATACCGCCGCCGGAGCGGTGATATCCTTGTCGGATATTGCAAAAGCCGCTGTAGGAAAAGAAAGGAACAACAATAAAACGACCGGAAATACTGCCGATATTTTTTTGATTTTCATAGCCGCCTCCAAATTTTTTATTCTGCTTATTAATATGCGTGTATCTGTCGGATTAGTACGTAAAACACACTGAAATCCCGATTTGAAAACACTCCGATTTTCACTTATTGTACAATAGTCAGCCACAAACATATCACACTGTTCTGCGTTATTGTTTACTTGACTTTCATAACAATGTGTTGTATTATTATTTTAAAATATTATTATGGAGGAAAAAATATGAAAATGAAAAAAATTCTTGCATTTTCACTTTCGGTATTACTTTCCGTTTCCTGCTTTACGGTAATACCGGATCTCTACTCCGACCGCTTCAGTGCTAAAGCCGCTGAAAATGTCGGGGAAAAGTATTTTTACAACCAGCTTCCGGAAGAATCCAGGGTATTCTACGATGCCATGGAAACTATGTACAGCGAAGGCATTTTCAAAACCGGTAAAGGCGATTTTGATATGTCAGAAAATCTCCTGAGCCAGGAGAAGATCGAGAGTTATATGGAAGGAAGATCCAATCTTCTGAACGTATACGGTGCGGCAAGAGATGCTTTCTATTTTGATCACCCCGAAATATTCTATGTCGACTTTTCAAACCTCTCATTCCGTGTAACCTCGGGCGGCGGCACTTATCATCTCTATCTCGGTACGGGAAGATATGACAACTACTACACTCAGGGCTTTGAAAATGAGGAGCAGGTCGATGCCGCTGTAAAGGAGTATGAAAGTACTCTTGCAGATGTTGTGGAAAAAGCAAAGGAAATCACAGCTGAGGCGGATGAAAACCTCACCGCAAAGCAGGTAACCTTTGTACACGATTATCTCACAAATCACACCTCATATCGTCTTGAGGATGTGTGCGATCCCGATAATATCGGTTTCATCCGCACATCATACGGTTGTCTTGTAAAGCAGGAGGGCGTGTGTGAGTCCTATACAAGAGCATTCAAGTCGATAATGGATCAGCTTGATATCCCCTGTGTCATGGTACAGGGTGTTTATCGTCATAACGAAACCGTAACAGAGCTTCATATTTGGGATTATGTTCAGATTGACGAAAAATGGTATGCCGTTGATGCTACCATGGACGATCCGATAAACAGCAAATATGATACTCATGGTGTTGACGGATATGAAAATCAGGAGTACCTTATGGTTGGCGAAACAGCTATGAGCGTTCACCATATCGCATCGGGTATCCTTTCAGAAGCAAATTATCAGTTCCAATATCCCGTACTTGAGATTGATAATTACGGTGTTGAACGCAAAAACTACGCTAACGGTCTTGTAGTACTCTATGATCCCAACAGCGTAAACAGCGACGGAGAAAGGTCCGGAGAATATCGGATAAGCTTCAAGGGTATGGGCTATAATGAGGCTGCCGCACAGGGCTATTACATTATTTGCCGCTTCTATCAGATAAACAGCACCACAAATGAGTGGGAGGCTCAGGACTGGTACTATGCATATCCCGACCCCATGCTGTACGAAGGCAACCCTAATTTCTATGATACTCCGACAGAGCTTTATATGAATCTCCCGCAGGTTGAATATATCGAATTCGGTGTTACCACACTTGCTCCCGGCAAACAGGTATTTGGCGGTGTTGAAACTACCGATTTTACGTATTACGGAGATCCGATCCTTATGGAGGCAACCACAGGTATGCTCCATAATCCTTCGGGAACATATGTTGCTCCCCCATATATCAAGAAATCATCACCAAGCCAGACAGGTCGTCTTACGATTGGTTCAGGTGCATACCATGTAGAGTTAGTTTATGATGATGTCCTCGTCCCAACAGGAACAGAAGAAGTTGGACTTGATGTAGATTGTCTGCAATATGAAAACGGAGTTCGTGTGCATAATGAATCCGGTATCAGATACAGCAAAATCGAAAGCTTTGAATGGGACGGCGAAAGTACAATAACCTTTGATTTCACACCAAGTGAAATGTGGGAGGATGATAGTGTACTCTACGAATTTGGTGTTAAAGGTCTTGTAGGTCAGAAGAGCAACAAAGAGCCGAACAAGGTTTCTTATGTATGTTCACATCCGTGTGCTGTCTGTGCATACAGAAGTCAGGGATTTAATTGGAATGTATTCGGTCAGCCGACTCTGATGGAAAACCTCGACATTGATACTCAGAATTGGAAAACAGATGACGGTCAAGGTATTGCCGATGCTCTCAAGCACCGTATGGCACTTGTTGTCACATCTCCGAACGGACCCGAGCAGAAGGAAATAGATCAGGCAATAACGGACTCTGCAAATGTTGATGAAGATAAGCTCCTTAAGACGGAAACCTATAATATAAACCTTACAGTCTGCAAAAAGCAGGTAATTAATACAGGTGAGGCTGTGAGAATAAGTTTGGGCTTCCCCGAGGGCTACGGTCCCGATGATGAGGGTGTTACCTTCAAGGCTTACCACTTCTCAAAGGATGAAACAGGCAAAATTATAAACGTTGAGGAGATACCCTGCGTTATCACCAAGTACGGACTTCTCGTATACTGCACATCATTCAGCCCGTTTGTAATTGCAGCTGTTGAGGATGACGGTACAGAACCCGTAACGGAAAGAACAGTTATTCTTTCAAATACCGATGGCGGAACCGTATCGGGAATAGGAGGCATGGAAACCCTCAAAGAGGGAGATTCAAAGACTGTCACTGTTACCGCTGCCGACGGATATGCTATTGACTCTGTTTCATATGCAGGAAGCTATCTTGAAACAGGCGATAACAAAACAATGACATTTGATGTTAAGTACGAGGATCTCACAGACGGAACAAACATTATTGATGTTACGTTTGCCGCCGAATCCGTTATAGAAAAAGAAGAACAAAAAGACGAAAAAGCTGTTGTTATGGAAGCAAAACCGGCGGAGGTAAATATCCCGGCGAGCAAAGCAGTTCAGATAGGAACCGATCTGGTTATTGAACCCACCGTAAGCGATGGCGAGCAGACTTATCAGTGGTATAAGGACGGAACAGCCGTTGTAGGTCAGACAGGCAAGGATCTCAGGATTGAGAATGTTACGGAAGATGACGCAGGCAGCTATAAATTAACAGTAACCAATTTCCTTGGTGCCACGAGTGCGGAATCAACAAGTAACGAATGTACTGTTACCGTAACTGCTGACGAGCCGAGTGAGGAACCAAGCGAAGAACCGAGCGTTGAGCCGAGCGAAGAACCAAGTGAAGAACCGAGCGTTGAGCCGAGCGAGAAACCAAGTGAAGAACCAAGTGAAGAACCGAGCGTTGAGCCGAGCGAGGAACCCAGTGAGGAGCCGAGTGAGGAACCCAGTGAGGAGCCGAGTGAGGAAC
>X301_European_Hare__coassemble_1256_pt1 | contig 14675 bp, 15 predicted proteins | sample X301_European_Hare__metabat2_low_PE_012 | metagenome-assembled genome bin X301_European_Hare
CTGCCTTTTCTCTTATTACTACTGATGATTGCCACGGTTGGTTTTCCTCAATTACAGTGTCAAGCTAATTTTATGGATTGCTATAGGTTTCTTATTTCATAATGTCGACAAGGATTTTTTTCACTTTATCAAAAATGTTTCCGCCGGCAACTTTGTCAAGTTCTTCATCGGAAAGTTCACCGCTTGCGTTTAACTCGGAGAAAAGCTCTTTAGCCTTTTCTTCGCTCAGTTCAATTCCGTTTTCTTTTGCAAGTGCCAAAATTTCATCAGCGGACTTTGCTTCTTTGAGCTTGGCAATAAGTTCTTCTTTGTTCATACGGCTTTGCTCCTTTCGCAAGGTGATACTCGGCTCAGTGACATACTCCCCCACCTATAGAGGTGGTGGCTTCTCGCTCAAGTATGGTAACCCATACAGTATCAACGAGCTAACCCCGTGTGTCCCACGGTTATTTCAGGCTGTCCGCAAAACTGACTTTGCACATTTTACATCCCGACCGGTTACGGGAAAAAGAGGATACCTGACACCCTTATCATAGAGGAATGATTACCTCTAATCCGTTCTCCTTTCGTAATTCTCTGTATTACGGCTTGGTTATCGCTCTTTGTAACACAGGATATACAATACGCTCATTCTTGTATTGTTGTTTCCGGATGAATTATAACATAAATGTCAATATATTATAAATCAGCCTTATGGCTGATGGGCTATCCATCCCCGACCTTAGAGGTCAGGGACTTCCGCCCATTTTGTTAAATTATGCAGTTCAAAAAACTTCTCATTCGTAAAGTTTACTTCGCTTTTATATTCTCATTTTCGGACAGGAAAGCGTCTGCTCCGTGCCGCCCGAAACTTCAATTCCCGCGGCTTTAAGCTCGTTTATAAATGCTTCAGAAAGTGCGTTTCCCGCAAATTCCTGCATAATATTCATAAAGAACCTTCCGTTCACCGCATTCACTTCTACAATTACATGGCTTCCCGATGGGTCAACATATGTTCTCACTGACTTTATGTAAGGCTCAATAGCACCGAGGGTGTTCATTCTTACATAGCTTAACGTAAGGTTTACCTGCCTTAAATTCTCCTTTGACGCCGCTCTGAAAGCCGCACGTACCTCGTCAAGATCACCGAGGGCAAGTATCTTTTTTTCGTTGTTAAGCCGCCTGTGTAAAGCAGAAAGCATATATTCGTTGGTTGACTGATATGCCGCCATTTGACGGCAGATGCCGTTCAGCATTTCGGGCGTAAACCCACGTTTCGTCCGTATAATTGAGGGCAATAACGCCCGTGACATTGTTATGTGCAAGCGGCTTTTTCAAAAACGTGCGATAGTTTTTCATAAGCACTATTCTGAACGGTGCATCAAATTTTTCGCGGATTCCAAACGTTGCCTTTGCGAACATATTTGCGAGCATAATCGCGGGAGTAGAGCCGTTTTTCTTACAATAGTCCACAAACCCGGCTTCCGAAAACTCTATCTCACAGACATTCTGCCTGCTGCTGTCTGTATCCGTTATCTTATCCCATGTGACCGCAGAGAGCGGTGCAGACCTTTTCCCCGTCTCCTGCTGTTCTTGTTTCTGTTCCTCAAGGGGCGGAAGATCAAGATAGGGGTCTTTTCTCTCCTCATCAGAAACGGGCATTTCGGCTGTGCGGATATTGTCGGTGGGGAGAGAGGTCTTATATTTTTCGGTTATGTAATAATAAAGCGTTGTTTTTATAAGCTCCATAATTCCCGTAGTATCGGTTATGGAATGTATCATGTCGAAATAGACAGTATCGCCAAAATAGTTTACAGCGAGAGCATGGAAGTTAGATTCTTCGGAAAGAAGCGTAACAGGCTCGGAGCTGTTTGTAATAACGATAGGCTCGTCATTCGGAACGACCGAATGTAAAAGTTCATCTTTGAGAACAAATTTTACCGAAAAGTAATCATAACGTTTTATCGAGATATCAACTGCCTTTCTCAAAGCCTTTTCATCTACCGTGTCAATAAGCTTTACGGCTATTCTTACGTTGTGCCGGCAGTTGTTTGTAGAGCGATAAAACCCCGATATTCCCGACGGATTGTTTTTCATATGAGTTTATCCTTTCAAATAGTTTTGTTATAGTTTTATTCAAAAAGCCCTGCTTCTTCTAAAAACTTTCTCAGCTTTTTAAGGGCGGTGTATTGTAAAAAACGGACGTTCGCATAGCTTATTCCTACCTTTTTGGCGGTTTCTTTTGCGGAATAACCGCTGTAAAACCGAAGCACGATTATCTTCCGTTCGCGTTCGGGGAGCTGTTCGAGAGCGTCTGCGAGGGCTTCGAGTGTTTCCTCGGAAAGCGGTTTTTCATCAGACGAGAAAAGCTGAAGCTCATCGTCATCTGCCGAAAGCGGCGTTTTCTCAAGGTTTCTGTAGTAGTCTATGACAGCATTTCGTGTTATGGCATAGAGCCAAGTGCTTACGGCGGCACGTTCGGGATCGTAACCTTCTAAAGCGGATATGGCGTTTAAAAACACCTGCTGTACGATATCTGCACGGTCGTGTTCGTTTCCGACATGAGAACATATGTATCGCTCGACCTTTTCGCAGTAGGAATTGTAAAGTTCTTCGGGAGTTATCTTCATTTTTTCGGATCGCCCCCCGGCTTTTTTATGTCTGTTTCGCCCGCTGCATTTATATCGAGCTCACTGTCCTCAAGCAGAACACCGTCGTCTTCACAGTCGGCTATTATTTTATCGAGGTGCTTGTTTGAGGCGAAACGCTGAAAGTCAAACAGCCTGCGAATTGTATCTTCAGTCTTTTCCATTTTTTCCTCCAAACGGCAGAGCCTGTTTTAAAGGCAACTGTTCTTTATCCTGCGTTTCACTTATTTATACGGAGAAATCTTGTTTTTGTTAGAAGTTTTAGAAAATTTTTTCAGAATGCTGTCGTTTGTCCTACATATTCCGTATCGTCGAGCCGCTGACGTGCGACAAGCTCCGCAAATTTCCCGTTCTTTTCAATCAGTTCATTGTAAGAACCGTCCTCCACAATTTTCCCATTTTCAAGATATATTATCCTGTCGCACTGTTTAATGGTCGAGAGCCTGTGTGCTATGACAATTCTCGTGCATTTAAGCCTGTCGAGCGACTCTGAAACAGTTTTCTGAGTGATGTTGTCGAGGGCACTCGTTGCCTCGTCAAACATAAGTATCTTCGGCTTCGGTGCAATTGCCCTCGCTATCATAAGACGCTGACGCTGACCGCCCGAAACTCCGCCGCCTCCCTCGGAAATAAGGGTGTTCATGCCCATAGGCATACGGCGTATGTCGTCGGCTATGCCCGAAAGCTCCGCCGCCTCCCATGCGTCGTCTAAAGTGAGCCACGGTGCGGAAATGGTTATGTTTGAAAAGATGTCGCCCTGAAAGAGCTTTCCGTTCTGCATGACCGTTCCTATCCTGCGTCGAAGTGATTTAAGGTCAATGCCGGCTATGTCCTTTCCGTCATAATATATTGCACATTTCTGCGGCGTTTCAAATCCGAGCATAAGACGCATGAGCGTGGATTTTCCGCAGCCTGTCGAGCCGACGATCGCCACATACTGCCCCGGACGTATCTTCAGCGACAAGTCGTCCACAACGTTCGGCATATTTTCGTTATAGCGGAAAGAAACGTTATTAAGCTCTATTCCGCCCGAAAGACGTGTTATGACCTGCTTTCCCTCGGAAACTTCGGGAACTGACTGTAAAATGGGCTTTGAGAGATCGAGAACGGGCTTTATGTTCGCAGCGGTAAGTGCAATATCCGCAAGTGCGACAAACGCCCCGGAAACAATACCGTATGCGGTATTGAACGCATAATAATCCGCTACCGAAACGCCGCTTGAAACAGCCAGATAGTACATAGCAAACGTTCCTGCAAGAGTTATAAAGGTCGTTATGACCTTATTGTATTTGATAATATCAGTCTGATTTACGAACGGTTCCGCACTTTAATTTATTTCGGGTTTAATGCTTTTCATTCCGCATATTTAAGTGCTGCACCGTATTATGCCGCAGTCAGTACTCCGGCTACAGAGTAGCTTACTGCGGCAATACCTTTTTTGTCATAAGTTAAAAAATTCATCTTACAAATTTTTTGTTATTTTAAGAATATTTTGCCCGTCCTTATATTCGTATTCAACGCCGTCCATGCTCTTTTTTACCATATATATCCCCAGTCCGCCTATTTCTCTTTCCTCTGCGGAAAGAGTGGTATCGGGGTCGTTCTTTTTGAGCGGGTCATAAGGAACGCCGTTGTCGATAAATGTGATAACGACCGAGAGAGGTTCTTCGGAAATCTCCACTCTCACTGTTGCCGAACCGACATTCTGCTTGTAAGCATATTGAGCGATATTTCCGAAAAGCTCGTCTATCGCTATATCTATCTGCATCTGCGACTTTATAGAACATCCGTGTTCTTCGAGCTGTTCGTTTACGAAATCCGTAACAACGGGGATGTTGTCTGTCGTTGCGTCAATTGTCAGTTCCTTCATCATTACACTCCATTCTGCTCTTGTATTCGAGACACAACATCGTTATGTCGTCGAACTGCGGTGCTTCTCCTACAAACAGGTCAATATCCTCTTTTACTTTCGGGAGAAGCTCTGCGGGAGAGCTGTCCTTGTTTTTGTTGAGGACTTCTCCGAGCCGCTCCATTCCGTACAGCTCGTTTTGAGCATTCGTGGCTTCGGTCACTCCGTCGGTATACTGAAAGACTTTGTCGCCCACAGACAGCGTCATGCTCCCCGCACGGTATTTTATGCCTTCCATTCCTGCAAGCACAAAGCCCGCTCTTATCTTCTGTGCTTCATAGCTTTCTCCCGCACGGCAGATAAAAGGCATTTCGTGTCCTGCGTTTACGTAATTAAATTCGCCCGTCACAAGGTCAAGCACGCCCTCAAACGCCGTTATAAAAAGTCCCTCGCTGTTAGACTCGCAAAGCAGGTCGTTTACTTCTGTAAATACCTCTCCGAGGCTTCTTCCCGACTGGGTGTGGTCTTTTATCAGCGTTTTTCCTATTACCATAAACAGTGCTGCGGGAACGCCCTTTCCGGAAACGTCCGCCATAACTATCGCCAGGTGTCTTTCGTCTACCATAAAGAAATCATAGAAATCTCCGCCGACTTCCTTTGCAGGGGTCATTGTCGCATAGATGTCAAATTCCTTTTGTTCGGGGAACGCGGGGAATATACACGGGAGCATTGATTTCTGGATATGCGTCGCAACGTCAAGCTCCGCACCTATACGCTCTCTTTCGGCTGTTACGCGGCTGAGGTTGTTTATATATTCGTTAAGCTCCTTTACCATTTGCTCGAATCCGTCCGCAAGGTCGCCTACCTCGTCTTTTGTTTTAACGTCTACGGTAAATTCGTCGAGATGCTCCATATGACCGCTTACAAGTCCCGTAACAGCATTGTGAAGAGAAAAAAGAGGGCGGATAAGTATCTTTTTGATATAGATATAGTAAATGAACGAAGATATAATAAGCACAATGAGCGTAACTATAAGCGTAATGACAGTAAACAAATCGCCGTTTTGGTTCATGCTTTCGGTGGACATACTTGCCGTGACATACGCCGCAATGTTATTATTGCTGTCATAAACGGGGACGTATGCCGTAGCGAAGTTTTCCGTTATCAGAACGTTTTCGTCTATAGCCGCACCTTTAACGTCCGCCGCCTTTTTCATGAATTCCATTTCATCGTCGGACAACTGAACTATATCTCCCGTCTTATGGGTATTTTCCTCATCGGGAGTACCCGTGTACCATATGTAAACAAGGTTATCACCTTCGGGGACGGCTACATACAGATATTGAAACCTGACCTCCTCTTTTACGTTAAGAAGATAATCGGCAATTTCTTTATAATAGTCGTCTTTCTCGCCGATCTTTCCGTTGTCATAATACTGTGCGATACGGTCGCCGTCAATGACGTATGAGGACATATAAGCATTATCGTAGGTTATCCACGAATAATATGTATACATAAAGCCGCCGAAGATGATCATTATTACAGACAAAAGCACAAATACCAAAACTACCGCCATAATAACAAGACCCAACAGCAGCTTTGGCTGTAGATTAAATCTCCGTTTCTTTTTCATGTTTTAATCTCTCCGTTATTCGGTTTAATGTGCCTGCTGTGCACTTATTCTATCGTCAGTATATCCACAAAACCTGTGATTTCAAACACTTCCATTATGGTATCGTTTACGTTTTTTATAGTCATACTGCCCTGCTTGTTCATAACCTTCTGTGCCGCGAGCAGAACGCGAAGTCCTGCCGAGGAAATATATTCAAGCTCGGCAAAATCAAACCTCAGATCCGTTACGTCTTTTATAATGTGCTTCATTTCGCCCTCAAGCTGTGGAGCGGTAGTCGTGTCGAGTCTTCCTGCAAGAGCTATATCAAGCTCCGTGCCGTTCTGATTTTTAGTTATTGTCATAATGACCTCCAATATTAATGTGTGACATGCTCCCGCTACCTTAGATGCGGGGGCTTCTCGCTCAAGTACAGTAGTCTGTACAGTATTGACGAGCTAACCCCGTGTGTCCCACGGTTATGACAAATTTGCTTGCTATCGTCTTGCTTGGCACATTTTACATCCCGACTGATTACGGGAAAAAAAGGTCAATTTGTCAGAATCCCTTATCATAGAGGAATGATTACCTCTAATCCGTTCTCCTTTCGTAATTCTCTGTATCACAGCATGCCGGCTGCGTGCCGGCGGCGTGCCGCCGCTGTCAATCCGTAACTAATTTACTCAGGGAAATTAATCTACGGCTCGACCGTTAATTTACTCGATGAACAACAGATGAGTTTGTCATTTGTAGATGCGGAGCGGCTCGCAAGAGTCGCTCTCGACACTTTCTTACGCATTCCGTCAGGCAAACTACCTACCGCGGGAACAGACTACCCACTACTATAAACAAAGCGAACGCAGTGAGCGGCGGCGTGCCGCCGCTGTCAATCCGTAATTAATTTACTCAGGCGAATTAATCTATGGCTCGACCGTTAATTTACTCGATGAACAACAGATGAGTTTGTCATTTGTAGATGCGGAGCGGCTCGCAAGAGTCGCTCTCGACACTTTCTTACGCATTCCGTCAGGCAAACTACCTGTCGCGGAAACATATTCCCCTCAATTATAAACAAAGCGAACGCAGTGAGCGACCCCGCGAATTGCCCGCGGGGGCTTCCCCGCCCGTGCTGTTCTCAAGCATAAGTAAATCCGGCATATTGAGTGCTTCGGTCATTTGCTTTGACACATCTTTATTTTTGTATCGCCCCTTTCTCACAGTACACTCCCAATATATTTCTGTTAAACCACCATTTTCCGAATAAGTCAAGTTGATATTTTTAACATTATCACCATAAAACAAACAAAATCCTCTGTAGTTTTTTGTAAAATGTGCTATAGAATTGTCAATATTACTCGACACAATTTTAACGAACGATTTTAGGCAACTATCATCTGATTCCCGCCTTTTTTATTTTCTGCTTTCCCTTGAATTTCAGCATACTTTATGGTATCTTTTAAATGAATTAGAAGAAAGGAGTTGGATTTATGGGCATATATCTTAATCCGGGTAATAATGGATTTGCAGAAATAGTGAGTGATGACTATATAGACAAAACCGGTATGATTGACTTAATTAACAGAAAAATTAACAAGCCCAAAAAACTAATTTGTATAAGCCGCCCTCGCCGATTCGGCAAATCTTATGCAGCACAAATGCTGTGTGCTTATTACGACCGCACCTGTAATTCTCATAGCTTATTTGATGATAAAGAAGTTGCTAAAACAGAGCATTATGAAGGCTGTATCAATAAGTTTAATGTCATTTATTTGGATATTTCCGGCTTCGTATCTGATGTAAGAAGACGAGATGGAAACATTAAATATGTTGTGAATGAAATAGTAGAATCTATACACTCCGAATTAATAGAAGATTATCCTCAATTAAAGGAAATAAAAAAATTAACAAAATGCTTGACTGAATATGCCAAGATAACAAAGAAGATGTTTGTGTTCATAATTGATGAATGGGATGCAATTATTCGGGAATCCAAAAATGACACACAAACTCAAGAAGCATATATAGATCTGTTGCGTGAATGGTTTAAAAACGGTAATTTCACATCACAAGCGGTAGCCGCAGCCTATATAACAGGTATTTTGCCAATCAAAAAAGATAAGGGGCAATCGGCAGTATCGGATTTTGACGAATTTACGGTTCTTGAACCGGGAGAATACTCGGAATATATTGGATTTACCGAAAACGAAGTCAGAGATTTATGTGACAAATATAATATGAGTTTTGAAAAGGCAAAACAATGGTATGATGGTTATACTTTTTCTGAAACGCAGTCTATTTATAATCCCTACTCGATTATGAAGGCAATGCAGAAGCGAGTATATCGTTCTTACTGGCAGCAAACTTCCGCTGCTGAAAATCTTGAAACGCTTATCAATATCAATAAAGACGGATTACAAGAGGATATATTAAAGCTGATTGCCGGTGAGCAAATCGTTGTCAATACCGGCAGATTTAAGAATGACTTTGCCACTTTTACATCCAAAGACGATGTGCTGACTCTGCTGATACATTTAGGATATCTTGTTTATAATTCTAAAACAAGACGAGTACGAATCCCGAATGAAGAGGTCAGATTTGAATTTGACGATTTGTTGCAGAATGCACAGCATACGGGGTTAGCAAGGCTGGTTCAAAATTCCGAAAAGCTGTTGCAGGACACATTAAACGGAAATGAAAGCGAAGTAGTCAATGCCGTTGTGCGTGTAAGAAATACTAATTATGCTCCGATGTTTTATAACAACGAGCAGGCACTCCGTTATGTTATCAAATTTGCGTATATCGTATGTATTGATTACTATTTGAAAGTCGAGGAACTCCCCACAGGACACGGCATTGCAGGTGTTGTCTTTCTCCCGAAGCGTGATACTTCTCTTCCGGCAATGATAGTAGAACTCAAGTGGAGTCAAACAGCAGAAGGTGCAATCAAGCAAATCAAAGAAAAAGACTATCCGAGTCTTATCAGTGAATATACAGGCGATATACTGTTGGTGGGTATTAACTATGACGAAGATACGAAAAAACATTCCTGCAAAATAGAAAAAGTCAAAATGTAAGCGGCATGATAAAACCTACAAAAATGTGCTATGGAATTGTCAATATTATTCAACACAATTTTAACGAACGATTTCAGGCAACCATCGTCTGATTCCCGCCTTTTTTATTTTCTGCTTTCCGTTGAATTTCAGCATACTTTATGATATCATTGAAACAGATTAGAAGAAAGAAGTTGGATTTTATGGGAACTTATCTTAATCCCGGCAATAGTGGATTTGCAGAAATCTTAAAAGGCGACTATCAGGATAAGACCGGTATGATTGGTTTGATAAACGAAAGAATAGGTACTCCGAACAAACTGATATGTATAAGCCGTCCCCGCCGTTTTGGCAAATCGTATGCGGCACAAATGTTGTGTGCTTATTATGATCATGCTTGTGATTCTCATTGCCTTTTTGATGATAAAGAAGTTGCTAAAACAGAATATTATGAAGACTGTATCAATAAGTTTAATATTATTTATTTGGATATGACTAACTTACTTGGAAAAGTAACACCGGAATCGCTTATCAGCTTTATTGAAAAAAGCGTTACCGAAGAGCTGCTTGCAGAGTACCCAAAATTAAAAAGAGGCTTAACCTTTGATCAAACATTGATAAACACTGTAGAATCGGGAAATCCAAAATTTATCATGATAATTGACGAATGGGATGCACCGATAAGAGAAACCCCTCAAATTACTAAGGAGTATCTGCTGTTTTTAAGAATGCTTTTCAAGAGCAGTAATACGACATCAAAGATATTTGCCGCAGCCTATATGACGGGTATTTTGCCAATCAAAAAAGATAAGGGGCAATCGGCAGTATCGGATTTTAAAGAGTTTACCGCTACAAAACCCTATATGTTTGCAAAATATTTTGGATTTACGGAAGATGAAGTAAAAAAAATTTGCAGTGAATATGACATGGATTTTGATGAAGCAAAGAAATGGTACGATGGCTATTCCTTTGCCGGGACTGAATCAATATATAATCCATATTCCGTTATGATGGCAATGACCATGGGTGAATATGAATCATATTGGAAACAAACATCCGTTGCAGAAAATCTTGTAACTTATATTAATATGAACTTTGAAAATCTCCAGTCGGATATTCTTAAGCTGATTGCAGGGGAGCAGCTGAAAGTTAATGTTACAAATTTTCAAAATGATTTTCAGACTTTTAAATCAAAAGACGATGTACTGACACTTCTGATCCATCTTGGCTATCTTGCTTATGACAGCAAGGAAAAACGTGTAAGGATTCCGAATGAAGAAGTCCGTCTTGAATTTGATGGATTGCTGCAAAATGCAGAGCATACGAAATTAGCAAAGCTGATATCGGATTCTGAAAAACTCCTGCGGGACACCCTTAACGGAAATAAAGATGCAGTAGTCAATGCCATTGTGCGTGTAAGAAATACTAATTATGCCCCTATGTTCTACAATAACGAGCAGGCACTCCGTTATGTTATCAAATTTGCGTATATAGTATGTATTGATTACTATCTGAAAGTTGAGGAACTCCCCACAGGACACGGCATTGCAGATGTTGTCTTTCTTCCGAAGCGTGATACTTCTCTTCCGGCAATGATAGTAGAACTTAAGTGGAGTCAAACAGCAGAAGGTGCAATCAAGCAAATCAAAGAAAAAGACTATCCGAGTCTTATCAGTGAATATACAGGCGATATACTGTTGGTGGGTATTAACTATGACGAAGATACAAAAAAACATTCCTGCAAAATAGAAAAAATCAAAATGTAAGCAGCATGATAAACCTACAAAATGTGCTATGAAATTATCAATATTATTCAACACAATTTTAACGAACGATTTCAGGCAACTATCGTCTGATTCCCGCCTTTTTTATTTTCTGCTTTCCGTTGAATTTCAGCATACTTTATGATATCATTGAAATGGATTATGAAGAAAGGAGTTGGATTTTATGGGAACTTATCTTAACCCCGGTAATAGCGGATTTGCTGAAATATTGAATGGCAATTATCAAGATAAAACAGGCATGATTGCCTTGATAAACGATAGAATTAATACTCCGAATAGACTTATATGCATAAGTCGTCCCCGTCGTTTTGGTAAATCGTATGCTGCACAAATGCTGTGTGCCTATTATGACCACACCTGCAAGTCCGAAAGTTTATTTGATGATAAAAAGATAAGCAATTCTGTTTCGTATAAAGACCATTGTAATCAATACAATGTTATATATCTTGATATGTCAAATCTGCTTGGAAAAGTAAAGCCGGAATTACTTATTCCATTCATAGAAGAAAATGTCACAGAGGAATTACTGTCTGAGTATCCGTCATTAAAAAAAGGTTCAACGTTTGATCAGACATTGATAAACACTGTAGAGTTAGGGAAACCTAAATTTATAATGATAATTGATGAATGGGACGCACCAATCAGGGAAACTCCCCAAATTACCAAAGAATATTTACTGTTTTTAAGAATGCTTTTTAAGAGCAGCGGAACAACATCAAAAATTTTTGCAGCAGCGTATATAACGGGGATTTTGCCGATAAAAAAAGACGGATCGGAATCGGCAATTTCTGATTTCAGAGAGTTTACAATTCTTCAACCGGGACCTTTTGCCAAATATACAGGTTTTACCGAAACTGAGGTAAAGGGCTTATGTGAACAATATGGCATGAGCTTTGAGCAGGCAAAGCAATGGTATGATGGTTATGACTTTAAGAAGAGCGAGCCTATTTATAATCCGTATTCTGTAATGATGGCAATGCAGATGGAAGAATACAGGTCATATTGGAGAAAGACATCAACTGCTGAATCACTGAAAACCTATGTCGGAATGAATATGGACGATTTGCAGAATAAGATATTGAGACTTATAGCAGGAGAGCCTGTCGAGGTTTATACTGATGACTTTGAGAATGACTTTGAAACATTCAATTCAAGTGATGATGTTTTGACGCTGATGATTCATTTAGGCTATTTGGTTTATGATTCTGAAACTTCACAGGCTCGTATCCCTAATGAAGAACTGCGTATTGAATTTAAGAGACTGCTGAATCGACCGACCAACAAGCGACTGAGTGAATTGGTGTGCGATTCCGAAAAGCTGTTGCAGGATACATTGAACGGAAATGAAAGCGAAGTAGTCAATGCCATTGTTCGAGTGCGTAACACAAATTATGCCCCTATGTTCTACAATAACGAGCAGGCACTCCGTTATGTTATCAAATTTGCGTATATAGTATGTATTGATTACTATCTGAAAGTTGAGGAACTCCCCACAGGACACGGCATTGCAGATGTTGTCTTTCTTCCGAAGCGTGATACTTCTCTTCCGGCAATGATAGTAGAACTTAAGTGGAGTCAAACAGCAGAAGGTGCAATCAAGCAAATCAAAGAAAAAGACTATCCGAGTCTTATCAGTGAATATACAGGCGATATACTGTTGGTGGGTATTAACTATGACGAAGATACAAAAAAACATTCCTGCAAAATAGAAAAAGTCAAAATGTAAGCGGCATAATAAACCTACAACCCTCATTTGAAGCGGAGTTGTGATAAGTGAGATGTTACACTCTTGATTTCAACGTCTTTTACATACCGAATGAGAGGATCGCCTTTAATGATACCGTTTTCGCCTGCACCAAGGTCACCATCCTCAAGGGCTAAAAGAGATTGGAATTGATATTATATAATAACTAAGAAAGACAAAGGTGATGTACTGATTATGAAAATACAAGAATTCAGGGATAAGCTTAAACAGTGTAATCGGGAGGATGTAGAAAAAATCGCTTCGGAACTGTATAAATTGTTGCCTAAGAGCAAGAAAGAAGAGGATGCCGATCCGATAATTGGCGACATTATTTCAGGCAAAACTGAAGATAATAAACAAAAGTCAAATGCAGCTCCCGATTTTGACACTTTGAAGAATGATATAGATGAATTCCTGAATAATGTAGACAACAATCTGTATATGATGCCAAACCGAGTTGTGCCTAAAAATAAAAGATCAAAGTGGAGATTTGAAGTAAAGAATTATATAAAAATGTTGAATATGATACCGGTAGATGGAGAAAACGGCGAGGCAGCAACTATTTTGCTCAGAGAATTGTATAAAAGACTGGCACATGGATGCGGATATTATATTTTCCCCACGGAAGACCCGTTTCAGTCGATTGGTATCAGACAGCCCGATTTTTATGAAATGTTGGTAAACCGCACATTTGCCACCGGCTTTACAGATGCAAAAATAAGAAATATGCTTGAAGATGCTGCACTTGTATTTATAGACAGAAATTCGTTAAACAGCGAATTAGAGGCTATCTATGCCGCTTCGCTTACCACAAGTGATTTAAAGTACAAAGCGTTGGGGTTTATTAAGGAATATGTGGAGCAATATGAAGCTGAAATTGCGATACAAAAGACAAATCGATCAAACAACAGTTATAGAATAAGGTGCTGTATTGAGGAATTATGTGAAACCATGCTGATGATTTCAATACTCCTTTACGAACCGGAAGATGCTGTGGAATATTATTGGCAGCATGATAAAGAATCCGATAAAGAAATTACATTATACAAAATTTTAGATACGATAAGACGATTCGGAGATGAAAAGCTCTGGATAAAGGTATATGAAGATGGGCTTAAGAAAAACATAAAACCACGAAATTCGCTCCAAGAGTTGTATCAGGAATTGAAAAGCAAAAGTAACTGATAAAATTGGTGTTGAAAAACACAGCAGCAGGACATTTTGCTTTGTCCTTCCGTTTGGTCATTATCTGTGTATTGACACACACCGTTCCATGGTAGTATACAAGCGAGATACACGGAAAAGTCTTGAAGCAGATGCAGGGACTGAAAGATCCGGATGAGCCTGTTTATCATATGACGGAAGATCAGTATTGCATACAAATAGGTGTCCGCTGTCCGGGAGAATCCTATCCTGCCGCTGCAAAAGATAAGGCAGTGTGGGAACGTTATGAGCGTAACGGCTTTTCAGAATGGAAGGACACGAGGGTGTTGTATAAAAACTTTGTACTGTAAAGAAAACAGATGCAGAGTATTCCGTTTTTTTCGGATGCTCTGCCGATGTTGTTATTTTGTTCGGATATTGCAGCAGCAAAAAACATTTTTCATTGTACTGTATGGACATATTATATGTCACTGATTTTCCTTTTTGTGATATTATCATTGACGACTCCTTGCCCCTTGTAATATAATATTGATAAACAAGTTCACCAACATCCCAAAATACAAGACTAACTATTGAAAGTCAATAGGAAAAAGAAGAAAATTTGAAAAAGTTTTCAACAGTCAGGATTAGTGAAAAATAGCATGACAAACAGGGGCTGTCGCACAAGCGTAAAAAAACGCAGAGCGTCAGCCCTTACATTTTTACATAAAAGAAAATAAATATATAAAATGAATGTAAAATACCCTGTCAAAAATAATAAAAACAAAAAATTTGCATGACAAAAAGACGTAAACGAATTACGTCAATTTTTTTAGTGTACAATTTTTAAATTTTCAAAATTCAAG
>X301_European_Hare__coassemble_1259_pt1 | contig 14633 bp, 10 predicted proteins | sample X301_European_Hare__metabat2_low_PE_012 | metagenome-assembled genome bin X301_European_Hare
AATATGAGTCTATATTTTTTTGTACTTTCCGGTCATTTTATTATACAACTTAGCCGTTATTATTGTATCATATTTTGCCCTTTTTTTAAAGATTTAAAAGATGTAATTCAAGTAATTAAATCTGCTTTTCAGGTAATATCAACACCATGCTTCCTATACCCTCATTCGCCGAATGTGGGTAAAAACTGACAATAATTCGGACGGGAGGCCGCCCTCTTATGATAGAGCAACCTCCCGCAAATATCACTATAGAACCGTTCACCTTACGACACAGGAGCCGGTAAGGGATTTTTTATGTAACAGCCCATGCTTTATTACATCATTCGGCAACACTGCATTCAATAGCTTTTCGGATCTCTTCTATTCCCTCACCGTTCTGTGAGGAACAGGGATAAAGCCGTATACCCTCAAATTCCGAAAGTTCATCCGTCAGGGTATCTATTCTCAATTGCCGCTGCGATTTCTTAAGCTTATCAAGCTTTGTCAGGGCAATTATAAAATTATATCCCGTATGATACAGAAAATCTATCATATCCATGTCATCAGCGGTAGGACTGTGACGTATATCACATATCTGCACAATAAGGGCAATATTCCTGTCTTGTGCAAAATAACCCTCAACAAGCTCCGCCCATCTGCTTTTTTCGCTTTTAGATACCTTAGCGTAACCGTAACCCGGTAAATCGGCAAAACGCAGCTCCTTAAGCCTGAAAAAGTTTATTGTTGCGGTCTTTCCCGGTGTCGCACTTACCTTCGCCATTGATTTCCTGTTGAGCAGCTTATTAATGAGTGACGATTTTCCTACGTTGGATTTCCCCGAAAAAACTATTTCGGGAATATCCGACTCCGGTATCTGTGCGGATTTTCCGTATGACGCCTCAAATTCAACTATATTAAAATTCACTTTGCACCTCTCATTCGGGTCGCACCAGTGCCGTATCAAGCACGGTTTTTATATTATCTGCAAACACAAATTCTATCGAATTTTTTACAACCTCGTCTACCTCATCAAGATCGGATTTATTATCCTCCGGTATAATCACGGTCTTTATTCCGAGCCTGTATGCCGCCATTGTTTTTTCCTTAAGACCGCCTATAGGAAGAACCTTGCCTCTTATGGTTATTTCCCCCGTCATGGCAAGGTCATTCCTTATCGGAATACCTGTCAGAGCCGAAGTTATTGCAGCAGCCATTGTTATTCCCGCCGATGGGCCGTCCTTTGGTACCGCCCCCTCTGGAACATGGATATGCAGATCCTTCTTTTTATAGAAATCCGCATCAAGTCCAAGCTCGTTTGACATGGTACGCACACAGGTAAGTGCCGCATGGGCGGATTCCTTCATAACATCTCCGAGAGAACCCGTAAGTTCAATTTTTCCGCTTCCGTCCATTGCCGCAACCTCTATCGGCAGTGTTTCTCCCCCGACGGACGTCCATGCAAGTCCGGTCGCAAGACCTACCTCATTTTCCTTATTCATCCTGTCACGCTTATATTTCCTTGACCCTAATTTCTCCTCAATATTATCTATTGTTATATTAACCTTTTTAGTCTCGCCGGAAACTATCTTTACAGCAGCCTTATTCATAAGCTTTGAAATAAGTCTTTCAAGATTCCTTACCCCTGCTTCTCTTGTATAGCTGTCAATAAGGTCATAAATCGTTTCATCGGTTATCTTGAAATTCCTTGCTGTCAATCCATGCTTTTTCAGCTGCTTGGGTATAAGATGTTTTTTTGCAATAAAAAATTTTTCCTCCCTTGTATAGCTGTCAACATGAATAATATCCATTCTGTCAAGCAGCGGAGCCGGAATTGCCGTATAATCATTTGCCGTTGTAATAAACATGACTTTACTCAGGTCAAAAGGCATATCTATATAATGATCGAAGAATGTTGAGTTTTGCTCGCCGTCAAGCACCTCAAGCAAAGCCGATGTCGGGTCGCCGTGATAATCTCCTCCCAGTTTATCCACTTCATCAAGAAGTATAAGCGGATTTGCCGAGCCTGCCTGATCTACCGCATACATAATTCTACCCATCATGGCTCCGATATAGGTTCTTCTGTGTCCCCTTATTTCCGCCTCGTCGTGTATTCCGCCGAGAGCAACACGATGGTAATTTCTTCCTATCGCCTTTGCAACAGAGCTTGCTATTGATGTCTTTCCGACTCCCGGAGGACCCGCAAGGCAAATTATCTGACCGTTGACATCCGGATTAAGCTTGCGTACGGCAAGTGCTTCAACTATATTTTCCTTGACCTTTGTCAGTCCGTAGTGGTTCTTGTCAAGGCTTTTTCTTATTTTAGCAATATCGACCTTATCCTTTGTATATACTCCCCACGGCAGCTCCAAACAGGTATCAATATAATTCCGTATAACATTGGCTTCTGCGGAATTTGACAGCATTTTTTCAAGCTTATTGATCTCCTTCCTGAGCTTTTCCTTATTTTCCTCAGTGGTTCTGAGTGCATCTATTCTGACAAGATAATCAAGTATTTCATCGTCACTGCCGTCCTTTTCTCCAAGCTCGTCCTGTATTGCCCTCATTCTTTCCCTCAGATAATATTCCCTTTGATTATTATCTATATTATTCTTTGTTTTTTCATTAAGCTCAGTTTCTATTTCAATAATCGAGGTATCATGTGAAAGCATTGACAATACCTTGATCATACGCTCCTCTTCATCAAGAGTTTCAAGCACTACCTGCTTGTTTTCATAGTTTCTCAATATATTATCGGCTATGAAATCGGCAAGCTTTCCCGGCTCGGTCATATTCCTCACAGTAAGCAGCATATCCTGGGGAAGTCTCGGATTAAACATTGCATACTCATCCATGGCTTCAATGGCCGTATTAACCATTGCTTCGGCACGCATTGAAGATTCCACAGGTCTGTCCTTGAGAATATTGATATCAGCAGTATAATATGAATCCATATTTTTCATTTTGAGTACCTTTGCCCTGCTGAAGCCTTTGATAACAACTCTGAGGTAGCTTTCGGAAATAGTGGTTGTCTGCATAATCTTTGCAAAAACTCCTATTTTGAAAAGATCCTCCGGTCGGGGATCACTGTCCATCGGCTGCTTTTGTGCCGTGATAAATACCAACTGTCCGTTATTCATTGCTTCGGTCAGTGCATTTACCGATTTACTCCGTGCAACATCAAAATGAAGGACAGATCCCGGAAATACTACAACTCCTCTGAGCATTATGACCGGTATATTTTCTTCTATATCAAAATTTACATCTGTATCCATTTTTTCCTCCAAAATATAATTTCTTCCTCTTACTCAAAAAAGTGTAAGCTGACTGCTTTCGGGAAGATTACCGAATGCACCTGTTTCCCTTAGCAGATCAATTACCGATTTTGAAACCTTTGCACGCTCGTGGAAATCCTCAATAGAGATAAACTCCCCTCCGTTTCTTGCATTTGCAAGGGAATATGCAGCCGCCTCACCGACTCCCGAAAGTGCTACAAACGGAAGTCTTATTTTTTCTCCCTCAACAATAAACTTCTTTGCATCAGATTTATATATATCAACAGGCAGCACCTCGATGCCTCTTGCAAGCATTTCATTTACGATTTGCAGCATGGCATAAGTTCCCTCGTCCTTTGCGGTGGTTTTTATCTCCCTGCTCTGGATCTTCATATTAAGCTCCTGCATTTTACTCCTTACGGCATCCCGTCCCCTGCATACAAGTGCAGCGTCAAAGTCGTCATTTTTGACAGTGAAATAAGCGGCATAATATTCTTTCGGTCTATGCACCTTATACCAGCCGAGTCGGAGTGTTGCAATCATATATGCCGCTGCGTGTGCCTTCGGGAACATATATTTTATCTTCATACAGGAATCAATATACCACTGCGGAACATCATGCTCCTTCATTGCCTTTATATGATCCTCCGTAAGAAGCTTTGTCGCATTACCCTTTCGCACTATCTCCATTATCTTGAATGCCATATCGGGTTCAAGTCCCTTATGCATAAGATAGACCATAATATTATCTCTTGTTCCGATAACCTCGGAAATTGTACATATTTTATTTTTTATCAGCTCCGAAGCATTTCCTATCCATACATCCGTTCCATGAGAAAGTCCCGATATCTGAAGCAGGTCGGAAAAGGTTTTCGGCTGTGTTTCAACAAGCATACCGCGTACAAACTTCGTTCCCATTTCGGGAAGTGCGAATGTTCCTGTTTCCGAGTCTATATCCTCCGGTGTTACTCCGAGTGCCTTCGTTGAAGTAAAGAGCGACATCACATCAGGATCACTCATTGAAACGTCCATAACGCTTATTCCCGTATATTCCTCAAGATAGTGATAGGTTGTCGGAACATCATGTCCGAGCTCATCGAGCTTACATACCGTATCATGAATTGAATGGAAATCAAAATGCGTGGTTATAATATCTGTTTTCTGATCGTTTGCCGGTCTTTGTATCGGGCAGAACTCATATATATCGTTCATTCTCGGGACAACAACCATTCCGGCGGGGTGCTGACCGGTTGTTCTTCTTACACCCGTGCATCCCATAGCAAGACGAAGTTCCTCAGCTTTATTTACTGTTATACCTGTCTTCTCCGCATAGCTTCTGACAAATCCTATTGCTGTTTTATCCGCTATTGTACCTATCGTTCCTGCCTTAAAGACATTTTCCTTTCCGAACAGTTCCTCGGTATATCTGTGTGAACGTGTCTGATATTCTCCGGCAAAGTTAAGGTCAATATCAGGCGTCTTATCTCCCTTGAAGCCAAGGAATGTTTCAAAGGGTATGTCGTGTCCGTCACGCATATAATCCGCCCCGCAGTTAGGACATTTTTTCGGCGGGAGGTCAAAGCCCGAGCCGACACTGCCGTCATCAAAAAATTCACTGTTCTGACATTTCGGGCATACGTAATGAGGACAGAGAGGATTTACCTCGGAAATTCCCGACATCGTAGCCACAAATGACGAGCCTACCGAACCACGTGAACCGACAAGATACCCGTTTTCATTTGAATTTGCAACAAGCTTCTGTGCAGTCATATACAAAACCGAAAATCCGTTTTTAATAATGGAATTAAGCTCCTTATCAATTCTCGCCTTAACAATTTCAGGCAGCGGATCTCCGTATATACTCTTTGCCTTTTCCCAAGTTATGCGTGTAAGGTCCTCCTCCGCACCGGGTATAAACGGCGGGAAATTTCCCTTCGGAACCGCACGGAGCTTTTCCACCATATCCGCAATCTTATTCGTATTTTCAACTACTACCTCATATGCCTTTTCCTTTCCGAGATATTCAAATTCTCTCAGCATTTCAGCTGTATTTCTGAGATACAGCGGAGCCTGCTCGGAAGCATCGGAAAAACCCTGTGAGGTCATCAGTACCTTTCTGTATTCACTCTGGTACGGATCCATAAAATGTACATCGCACGTTGCAACAACGGGAATGTCAAGCTCCTCGCCAAGGCTTACAACTGTTTTGTTGAAATCCCGCAGTTCCTCAACCGAGTTCACTGTTCCGTTCCTGAGCATATACATATTGTTGCCTATGGGCTGTATTTCAAGATAATCATAGAATGCAGCAATTTTTTTTAGCTCTTCCCTGTCCTTACCCTCAACTATCGCCCTGAAAAGCTCTCCCGCTTCACAGGCACTTCCCACAATAAGTCCGCTTCTGTGCTTAACAAGCTCCGAGCGAGGAATTAGCGGCTTTTTGTAAAAATAATTAATATGTGCTTTCGATATCAGTTTATAAAGATTTTTAAGTCCGAGCTGATTCTTTGCAAGTATTATCTGATGATATGATTTGTATGATTTATAATCGGGCTTTTCTATTGTACTGTTTATCTCAGAAACAGACTTTATATCATATTCCTCGGAAAGCTTTTTGAGCATTACCTGAAATATTCTTGCAAGCATATTGGCATCATCATAGGCTCTGTGATGGTTAAAATCACCGAGTTTCAGGAATTTTGCTATGCTGTCAAGCTTATGCTTGTTAAGCTGCGGGAATATTCCCCTCGATATTGCAAGAGTATCAATGTATGTCAGTGTGTACGGAAGTCCGTTTCTTTTCGCCGCTGTCTTTATAAATGAAGTGTCAAAACTCGCATTATGGGCGACAACAACGGCATTTTCTCCGCAGTAATCAAGAAAAGCTTTTACTGCTTCCGCCTCCGAAGGTGCATCCGCAACCATTTCGTCCGTGATTCCCGTCAGTTCTGTTATTTTCCCCGGAATATGTCTTTCCGGATTTACAAATGTGGAAAATTTATCCCTAATCTCTCCGTTTATTACCTTGAATGCACCTATTTCGGTAATTCTTTCTTTCTTTGCACTCAATCCCGTGGTTTCTATATCAAAAACAACAAATTCTCCGTCAAGCGGCATATCCGAATTTCCCACAACAGCCGAGGATGCCTGATCATTTATAAAATAGGCTTCAACTCCGTATATTACCTTGAAATCTCCGCCCTTTTTATTTATGGCATCACAGGCATTCATTGCGTCGGGATATGCCTGTGCAACACCGTGGTCGGTTATAGCAATTGCGGACATCCCCCATTCATTTGCCCTGCGGACAAGGTCACCGGCACTTGTCATTCCGTCCATTGCCGACATATTTGTATGCAGGTGCAGCTCTACTCTTTTCTTTTCGGCATTATCCACTACCTTTGGCACCGCAACCGTGCTTATCGCCGCTGCCATTATGCTTATATCCTTCTTAAAGTCGTCATACTTTGCTTCGCCTCGGACAAGAATATTCATACCCTTTTTAAGCTCGGTAACGGCTCTGCATCTGTCAATATTTGACATAAGCTTGACAAAGGAAGAACCTCTGTAATCGGTTATTGTTATCGTTATTATTTTTGATTTGGGATCCTTTTTCATATCAATGATCTCAATATCAATGATGTTGCCCCATACGATAACCTTTCCGGAACCTTCCGTAATTCTGTTAAGCGGAGTGACATCCCCATGTATCGGCGAACCGTATATCGGATTTGCACTTTCCGGAGCATAGGTGGGTATAATATTATTCTCATCACGGAATTCTATCTCCGGCAGTATGGTCGGTGAAAGATTAACCTGCTTCTGATTTGCAGACGCCTTCCTTTCATTTGCCGTATTCATCATGGATTCGTAATTTTCCATTTGTTCTATCTGCATTTCACGGATAAGTCTTTCTTCCGTGATTTTCTGTTTTTCGATATATTGGCTGCTTTCTCCGTCAACCGTCAGAACTCCGCTGAATCCGACATCAACGGAAATACCGAATTCATTCCTTATAAGATCGGATAAATTTCTGTCAAATTTCTGATTTATCAGAATATCCTTTCCGCCATGGCTCAGCTCAATAGTAAGTCGGCTGCCTTCGAGCGTTATGCTTGAATCATTAAGCGTTCCGTTAAGTGAGGCATTCCTTCTTTTCAGCTCAAGTACAAGCTCGGGATAATAATCCGTATCAAATAATTCACTGTCATAATGCGGAGAAAACGTACAGGATGACAATTCAAGAATACTGCTGCGTATCACATCCTCCGCCGCAAATATATCAGCCCTCGGTATAAGCTCGGAACATTCCGCCTCAATAACCAATGAACGCTTCTTATCATCAATCTGTACATTCCGTATCTCGCTGTTATTTATATTCTTCTTTATCTTCGTTATATCCGCATACTTCTGAAAAAAATCTCCAAATCTGTTCAAAATATCTCCTCTTTTATCGTTATCGGAACCGGTCATACCTCATTGAGATACGACGAGGATATCACATCATATCTATTTCCTTCATAAGCTCCCGAATAAGCTCACTTTCCGGAACCTTTCTTATTATCTCTCCCTTTTTAAATATAAGTCCCTCATTTGTTCCGCCTGCTATTCCTATATCAGCCTCTCTTGCCTCTCCCGGACCGTTTACCGCACAGCCCATTATTGCTACGGTTATATTTTTTCTGCAATCCTTAAGAAGCTCTTCAGCCTGCTTAGCTATACCGATAAGGTCAATCTTTGTTCTTCCGCAGGTCGGACATGATATAAAGCGTATTCCGTCCTTTTTCAAACCAAGGGCTTTAAGAATATCCCTTGCTGCATATACCTCTTTGACGGGGTCGTCAGTCAGTGATACTCTTATTGTATCTCCTATTCCGTCAAGCAGAAGCGAGCCTATTCCTATTGAGGATTTTATTATTCCCATTCTCTCCGTTCCCGCCTCGGTAACACCAAGGTGAAGCGGATAATCACACCTTTCCGCCGCAAGTCTGTATGCCTGTGCCATAAATTCCACATCTGAGGATTTCATGGAAAGAACAATATCATAAAAATCAAATTTTTCAAGAAGTGATGCATGATAAAGGGCACTGTCGCATAATGCCTGCGGTGTAGGTTTTCCGTATTTTGCGAGAATATGCTTTTCAAGTGAGCCGGAATTTACCCCTATCCTTATGGGTATCTTCCTATTCCTGCATTCGTCCGCAACCTGCTTTACCCTTGAATCATCTCCGATATTTCCGGGATTTATCCTTATTTTGTCTATCCCCGCGGCGGCCGACTCCAAAGCAAGCTTATAATCAAAATGGATATCCGCAACAAGCGGTATTTTTATCCTGTCTTTTATCGCAGGAATCAGCTTTACGGCAGCCTTATCCGGAACCGCTATCCTTATTATTTCACAGCCTGCTTTTTCAAGCTCTACAGCCTGTCTTACACTCCTCTCTATATCCGAGGCAGGTACATTCAGCATTGACTGCACGGTAATATCGGAATTTCCTCCTATACCCGTATTTCCAAGATTTATCTGTCTTGTTTTTCTCCTTTTCATAGCCTTTCAACTCCGTCTAAAAAATAAGCTGAATTACATCCTTGATTGAAATTATTATCATAAATGCAAATAATATAAGCATACCGACAGCATGAACATAACCCTCATGCTCAGGCTTTATGGGCTTTCTGCGTACAGCCTCGATTATCAGGAATACAAGTCTTCCGCCGTCAAGTGCCGGTATCGGAAGAAGATTCACAACACCAAGGTTGACTGTTATTATCATCATAACATATATCAGATTGTTCAGTCCGTCCCAGAAGCTTGTTTCGAGTCCGCTTGCCGTTGCCTGTGATATTGCAGAGGTCATTCCGACAGGACCTGAAACCTCGTTAAGACCGAATTGCCCTGTAACAAGCCCGGCAAGGCTTGCCCATACCATTCTCACAGTCGATACCGTTGACAAAAATGTCTGCGACACAAGTGTACCGAAATTATTTTCTATTGCCGCCACCTTGAAATCAAGCTGCAATATCTCCTTTCCGTCACTCTCCACTGTCGGAAACTGTACATCCGTAAGATTGACATACTCCCCGTCACGCTTAACAGTCATGCTGAGCTTATTTGACTTTGCGGTTGCAAAAGCAAAGCTCATATCGGTGGAGGTGATTATATCATATCCGTTTATCTCCTTTATCTCATCTCCAACCTTCAGCTGTTGACTTGAGGTTGAATTATCCGAAAATACAGCAACGGTTGATGATGCAAAATATTTGTTCGGTGCAAGGGTTATCATCATAAGCACAAGACCGAGTATTATATTCATAACAGCACCGGCAACAACAATTATCATTCTCTGCCACACTTTCTTATTGACAAATGCCCGTTCATCCTCACTTTCACTGTCCTCACCCTCCATGGCACAAAAACCGCCTATGGGAAATAACCTCAGTGAATATAATGTTTCTCCCTTTTTGAATTTTATCAGCTTCGGTCCCATTCCGAGTGCAAACTCGTTTACCTTTACACCGCAAAGCTTTGCGGTAACGAAATGTCCGCCCTCATGTATGAGTATGATAAGCTCAAAAAGCAATATCCCTATAATAATCAACAATGCTGCATCCGTAAAAATCATCCCCCGTATCAGTATTTATTCTTGACTCTTATGCGTGTTTCCCTGTCCGTCTGAAGAATATCTTCAAGCGATATATCCGCCTTGTTTTCATTGAATGATGAAACAGCATCGGATACTATATCCCCTATATCAAGGAATCTGATCCTTTCTTTCAGGAACATATCCACCGCAGCCTCATTTGCGGCATTTGCCACTGTCGGATAAAGTCCGCCCTTTCTCAGTGCCTCACGACAAACGGAAAGGCAAGTAAACGTATCATAATCCGGCTTGTAAAATGTCATTTTTGCAATATCCGGAAAATCCGGCTCTGCCGCAGGTGACGGAAGTCTTTCGGGATATGTAAGGGCATATTGTATCGGTATTCTCATATCCGGAACTCCAAGCTGTGCAATCACCGCATTATCCTTAAGAAGTATCATGGAATGTATTACGCTCTCCCTATGTATTACAACATCTATATCCTCATCATTACAATCAAACAGCCATGAAGCCTCTATTACCTCAAGACCCTTATTCATCATTGTTGAGGAATCAACCGTTATTTTTGCCCCCATGTTCCAATTCGGGTGACTGAGTGCCTGCTTTACCGATACATCTCTGAGTTCATCCCGTGTTTTTCCGAAAAATGAACCGCCGGATGCCGTAAGGATTATTTTCTTAAGTGAGTTTTCAGGACAACCTTGCAGGCATTGAAAAATTGCCGAATGTTCGCTGTCAACGGGATAAAGCTTCACCCCTCTGTCCCTGACAGCCTTCATAACTATACTTCCTCCTGCAACAAGCGTTTCTTTGTTTGCAAGAGCAAGATTTTTACCTGCCTTTATCGCTTCAAGTGTCGGCAAAAGACCCGCCACTCCCACTATGGAATTAACCACGGTGTCGCAGCTTTCTTCTGTGGCAGCCATCCTTATTCCCTCTTCACCGCAAAAAACATCTATGTTTGTATCGCCGAGGGCAATCTTAAGCTGAGCTGCCGCACCGAGATCAAGTACAGCAACCATCTTAGGGTTAAATTCTCTTGCCTGACGCTCAAGCAGATCTATATTGCTGTTTGCAGTCAGTGCAGTCACTTTAAGCCCATGCATACGTGCAACATCAAGCGTCTGTGTTCCGATTGAGCCTGTTGAACCCAGTACAGATATTACGGAAGCCAAAACTATCACTCCTTCATTTTATAACCACGGGAAAATACATGGTAATAATATACATAAACGGTACAAAACAAATCACACTGTCAAATCTGTCAAGAATGCCGCCGTGTCCGGGTATCACATCTCCATAATCCTTGACGAAATACGAACGTTTTATTACCGAAAAGCTCAAATCCCCAAGCATTGACAAAAATGAGCCTATCACACCTATTATTGCAAGAACTGTATAATTTATATTCAGGCTGTTGGAATAAAAAACTATATTGAACAAAAAACCCATAATAACACTTGTAATAGTGCAAAATAATACACCGCCTATGGCTCCTTCGATCGTTTTTTTCGGACTTATTTTCGGACAAAGCTTATGCTTTCCGAAAAACACACCGGTAAAATATGCTCCGACATCGGCAAGCCACGGGATCGCTATTGACATGATAAAATACATTGTTGAATAATCCGAATGCATACTCGTCATCAGTACAATAAGCGACATTGAAACAGTTATTATAAGCGTCATACTGTAAGTATATGCAAAATCCTTAAAGGATATTTTTTCATGAAAAAATATAAGCATCGCAAGCATAAGGGTCGTATAAGCGTATGAAACCGTTACGGAAATTCCATAGGTCAGCGTCAAAGGCAGCACAAAGGCATATGCTATACTGAGAACACTTATCTGAAAAACACCGAGTGTCTTTACAGCTTTGCAAAACTCGAACACAGCCGCTGCACATATCACCGAAACGAATAAATCTATAAACAATGTCAGCTTAAGGCTTAAAAGAGCAACCGATGCCATAAAAATAATAAGTATGCCTGCTGACATAATACGTTTTAGCATTTATACACCCCCGAACCGCCTGCTTCTTTTATTAAATTCCTCTATTGCCTTATCAAAATCCTCATCATGGAAATCGGGCCAGAGCGTTTCCGTGGAATAAAATTCGGAATAGGCGGATTGATAAAGCAGAAAATTGCTCAACCGTAATTCTCCGCCTGTGCGTATAATAAGATCCGGATCGGGAAGTCCCCCGGTATAAAGATGTGAAGCTATATCCTCTTCCGTTATACTTTCGGGGTCAAGTCCGCTGTCTTTTACTTCCCTGCAAAGTTCCTTCACCGCCATAAGTATTTCCGCTCTTGAGCCGTAATTCATTGCAATATTAAGAAGCATACCCTTTCTTTCCCGGGAAACCTCTTCATTTTCGTTGATAAGTTCAACGAGTTTATCATCAAACGCGGAACGGTCACCTATAAAAACAACCTTTATGTCATCATCCCGGAAGTCCGTAAGTGAATCAATAAGATACTGCTTAAATAGCTTCATAAGAGCCCCTACCTCTTCGGAGGAGCGTTTCCAGTTTTCGGTTGAAAAGGCGTAAAGTGTAAGTACTTTAACCCCTCTTTTGCTTATATACCTCGTTATCTTGCGGAAATTTTGGGCACCGAACTTATGTCCCACACTTCTCGGAAGACCTCTTTTCTTCGCCCATCTTCCGTTTCCGTCCATAATTATCCCGACGTGTTCGGGAATATATAAATTGTTATCATTATCTCCCATTTTATCACCTCAATCCCGTGCCGCACCGGCACTTTCCGTTGTAATACTCTATTCGGATCAACCGTAAATCAATCCATGCAAATAAGTCACGGGCTTGTCATTTTCGGTACAATTCCCTCATATCCCGCTTACGGCAAAACTCAAAAAGGCACAAACAATACCACAAATATTTCTGACGACAGCATGAACACATTCACTGCCGCTAAACAGATAAAATGCAGTGAATGAAAAAGCGATAGACAGCGACGGCTCGCCGCTGTCATTTCTGATTGAGAAAATCCTCTCAAGGGACTTTCAAGAAATTGCACTTATACATACCGTCAGGCGAATTACAGATAATGCAAATATGCCTGAGATACCCCCACGCACGCCGTATTATATTGACATAATCTGTTTTTGCTTTTTTTCGGTTGCGGAATCTATGGATTTTATATGACTGTCGGTTACTTCCTGTATTTTCTTTTCACCGTGCTTCTGATCATCCTCGGTTATCTCACCGCTCTTTTTCATTGACTTGAGCTTGTCCATAGCCTCTCTTCTTACAGATCTCACGGCAACTTTTGCTTCCTCTCCCATTTTTGCTATGTCCTTGACAATCTCCTTACGTCTGTCCTCGGAAAGCGGCGGGAAAATCATGCGGATAACCTTGCCGTCGTTCTGTGGATTAATGCCGATATCAGACGTCTGTATTGCCTTTTCAATAGCCCTGAGCAGGGATGCATCCCAAGGCTGGATTGTGAGCGTTCTTGCTTCCGTTACCGATACGGCCGCCACCTGATTTACAGGTGTTGGCGTTCCGTAATAGTCTATCCTGACTTTATCGAGTACAGAAGGATTGGCTCTGCCCGCACGAACCTCTGAAAATTGAGTTTCAAGATGACTCACTGTTTTTCCCATCTTTTCGTCTGCATTCTTAATTACTGTTTTCATTTGAGTAAACCTCCTTGATTATTCTCCAACTATCGTTCCTACATTTTCACCGCATACAGCGGATACTATGTTATCCGGATTTTCAAGACTGAATACGATAATAGGTATATGATTATCCTTGCATATTGCAGCCGCTGTGCTGTCCATAACACCAAGGTCATTATTGAGAACCTCATGGAAAGATATCCTGTCAAATTTCTTTGCATCGGGATTTTTCTTCGGGTCACTGTCATATACACCGTCAACCATCGTAGCCTTTAAAATGATATCGGCTTCTATTTCGGCCGCCCTTAGTGCTGCCGCTGTATCTGTCGAGAAAAAGGGATTACCCGTTCCGCAGCCGAATACCAGTATTCTTCCTTTCTCAAGATGACGTATCGCCCTGTTCCTTATATACGGCTCTGCTACCTGCTGCATTGATATGGCCGTCTGTACTCTTACCTCAAGGTCAAGCTGTTCAAGAGAATCACATACCCCAAGTGCGTTTATTACAGTCGCAAGCATACCCATATGGTCTGCTCTTGTTCTGTCCATATTACCGCTTGAACGTCCTCTCCAGAAATTGCCGCCTCCTACAACAATAGCAACCTCTACACCCATATCATTGAGTTTCTTTATCGGCTCACAAAACCTTTGTACAGTTTCAAAATCTATTCCGTGCTTCTCGCTTCCCGCAAGTGATTCTCCGCTAAGTTTCAATAATACTCTCTTATATTCAGGTTTCATTATGACATACACTCCTTTTTCCATATATTTCATCAACATATATTTTACTATAACAACCGACTAAAGTAAAGCATAATTTGTTATTTTTTTGTTTTCATACTGCAAAATATATAATTTTATTCAAAAAACAGTCTTTAAATCTACTAAAATACTTAATTTTTATATTTTAACCTAAAGCGGGGGAACCCCCGCAGGCAATTCGCGGCGGCGTGCCGCCGCTGTCATGTTCGCGGGATCGCTCACTGCGTTCGCTTTGTTTATAGTGGAGGGCAGTCCGTTTCCGCGATAGGTAGTTTGCCTGACGGAATGCGTAAGAAAGTGTCGAGAGCGGCTCTACGAGCCGCTCCGCCATAACTTTCTCATGGCGGGCAAAACATAAGTTTTAGGTCAA
>X301_European_Hare__coassemble_1286_pt1 | contig 14147 bp, 11 predicted proteins | sample X301_European_Hare__metabat2_low_PE_012 | metagenome-assembled genome bin X301_European_Hare
ACTCCCAACTGCTATTAAATCTGCCTTTTCTCTTATTACTACTGATGATTGCCACAGTTGGTTTTCCTCAATTACGGTGTCAAGCTAATTTTATGGATTGCTATAGTTGATACAGGTTTTGTAATTAGAGATAAAAAGGTTAAAAATCTTCATTGTTTCCTCCATCTCTTTATAATATACTTCCGTTGCTTGGCTTCTGTCCGGTTTTATTATACACCATAAAATTTTTGTCAAGCAGCTTTTTTATATTATGTTTCTCCATAGCTGATTATATAAAGGTTTGTGCATTATAAACAATCAACACATCCTAAATATATATATTTTTTTATCACACACATCTTTTTGTTGACACAATAGACAAATCAACATTAATCCTTCATATGTAAAAATAAAAAAGTAACCAAAAATTTGTTCCTGATATAAGTTTATATAATAAAGACATTAAAAAATTCTAAAAGATGTGTTACGATTGATTTACAGCAAAGCATTTTCCGCCGGCGGAAAAACCTGCTTGAATAATCAACAAGGAGATGGCTAAAAATGCCTTTATTACTCAAAAACAATCAGCTGCTTTCGGAAAGGGACATCAGAACAAAAGTCATTCACGAACTTGAACGCAATCTTTTTTTAAACCACAATTATTTGCGTGACAAGATCATCAGGGTCAGCTTCAGAGGTTTGGAACCTCAGGCGGCTGTCAGTGCCTTCAAGCGATATTATGAGTATCCGGATGATATGGAGAGTTTCGTTAGTTGGTCGGACAGTACAACTATGGTTTCCATGACAGTTATTTTTACGGTACTTTATGCGTATACACAACAGGCTGCCCGAACAAACGATTCGAGTGTATTTTTGAAAATGTTTTTTGTCGAAGAAGATTACGGAGTCCGATTTTTACCAAGCAGAACTTTGGTCAGATCGGAAGCCGCCGATGCAGTTGCAGTAGGGTTTGAACAAAAAAGTTTTCAGTCGTTCCTCAAAAATCTGCCATACAAGAAATATAACGAATTGCTGATTCCTATTTTCAGATACGGTAATGACGAACTTATTTCAAGAGTATCGGATGAAATTCTTTTTGGGTTTTCAGAAGATGAGGATGAAATGATTTTTAGAAAAAGCGTGCTGAATAAACTTCTTTTGCTCAGTGATACGGATCAGGCTGCTGTCCGGCACGATGCAATATACTATGGGCTGGATGATGAAGCAATTGTTTTGAAAACAAACAAGGTATCTATGTTTACATATGTGTACCCTGATATTGAATTGATTGAAGTAACCGACCATTACGGCAACGATCGTTCCGAAGATATGTCTTCATCTTATATCTATAAAAATATGAAAGGTTTTAAGGGTATTATAATAACAAAAGATGAGAGAATGTCTATTTTGTATCCGGATCGAAGAATCAAGATTCACACATCTCCCGTTAAGGAACACACCGTTTGCAAAATGTCCGATGGAAGTATAGTTCATACAGTCGTTACTCAAAACAGTATTTACAGATTTAAGGAGAATAAGAAAGAACCCGAGATTGATATACAAGAGGAGGATTGAGCATGACTTTGCACATCAAAAGAAATTATTGTGAATTTATAGAAGAGTCGGGTCTGATAATCCGCAATAATACAGTAACGGGCTGCAAAATGCCGCCCGGTGTAACATCTGTAAAGATACCTGAGGGAATTACATCAATTTCGGGAACCTTTGCGGACTGCTGTTATCTTACGGATATAAAATTGCCGTCTACTCTCAAAGGCATACATATGAATGAGTTTAAATTTTGTACTTCTCTTAAAGAAATTGAAATTCCCGAGGGAATCGAGCATATAGGGAGTTGGGCTTTTTGCGGATGCTTTTCTCTCAGAAAGATAATACTGCCTTCAACTCTTAAATCCATCGGTAAATATGCCTTTGAAAACTGCTCATCGTTAAAATATATCAATTTGCCCGAAGGACTCGAAGAGATTGGAGAAGGCACTTTTGACGGATGTTCAAGCCTTCAGGAAATTACTATTCCGGGCGGAGTAAAAATAATAGAGGATAGTTTGTTTCTTCGATGTTCGTCACTGAAAAAGGTCGTCTTGAGTGAAGGAATCGAGGAAGTTAGCAGCAGTGCTTTTTTGCATTGTCATATTCTTGAAACGATAGAATGGCCGAACAGTTTACGCCGTATTGATAACAGAATTTGCAATGAAGTCAGTATAAAACCTTTTTCAAACACAATGTTATCTCAAAGAATGCATGGAGATTTTCTTATAATCGGTGATGGGATATTGCTTGAATACAAAGGCAGTGCAGAAAGAGTTATTATTCCGCCTGATGTCCGTATCATTGCTGATGGTGCATTCAGAAATAATAAACATATCAGAACGGTCGTTGCTTTTGAAGGACTGCTTTCCATAGGAAAATACGCTTTCAGAGAATGCAGTTCTCTTTTGAAAATACGTTTGCCAAAAGGACTGGAATATATCGGTTACGGTGCCTTTCAGGAATGTTCGTCCCTGAGTTCTGTTAAAATACCGGACAGTGTGACAAGATTATCGGGTTATGCTTTTACGAATTGTACATCTTTATACAAAGCTGAACCGGGTATCGGTATAGAAGAAATTGATATTGGTACCTTTTGCGGATGCAGTTCCCTGACAGAGCTGATTTTACCCGACAATCTGAAAAGAATAGAATGCGATGCTTTTTCTCAATGTACAGCTCTTTTGAAGGTGAATATTCCAAAAACAGTCACATATATTGATTTTCGTTCATTTGATAAAACACCGTGGCTTATCTGTCAAAAGGATAATGCAGTAATGGCGGGCGATAATGTCTTGTTCTACTGTAATACTGATAAAACACACGGTCTTGTTGTTCCTGATGATGTAAGGCATTTTAATATTCCGAACTGTCTGATGCCTACGGACAAGGTGATTATTTGCGGAATCCAATTCTCGTTTTTCAAATTTGAAACAAGCGAAATCCCGGATATTATTTATCTTATCAAGACAAAAAAATATGGTGATCCGGATGTTCCGATAAAAAAGGAATCACATATTGAAGTGGCTCTGCGTGTATACGAACAGACAGGGGAGGAAGAAGCATTTCGCTTTCTTGAAAAACATGGAAGAGAACTGTTTCTCTTTGCAGTCAAAATTGCTCCATGGCGGTCGGATTTGACTGAAATTTGAATCATAGAGGAGAACATATTTTGTCAAATTGGGCTGATTATATTCTGAAAGTTACGGGAACGCGGAAAATATCCGCAAGGTTCGTTCGTAAATATTTGGCGATGACAGAGATGAATAGTATCTTGTTTACGATCAGCTTTAAGTTTTACAGAAACGGCGAAATTGATGTATAGGATTAAAAAATGTGATACGTTTTTTTACTGTTATAAGAGAATAACACAATTAGAGAGTGGTGTAGAATACGGACTAAAAGGAACTTTTAACCGTTATCGTTTTAATACAGTATCCGTCCTTACTGTATGGGTGTTATTCTTACGCACACAGGATATTGACATTATCGCATCGACAAATTATAATGTATTTTAGTATGGTACAGATGTGCAGCAGGTTATCTGCAATATTGCAGGAACTAAAAATTTGAAAAAATACGAGAGGAGTTTTGTACATGAATGAAAAAATGTATCCGCTTTCAAAAGCAGAATACGGTGTATATTTAGGCCATATTTCCGATCGGCAGGGTACGGCGTATAATGTACCGTTTACGCTGAAATTTCGTAAACCGTTTGATATTCCCGCACTCAAAAGTGCAGTTGAAACGGTAATATCCAATCACCCGAATTTGAACAGCAGATTTGCAGCGGATAAAAAAGGCGTGATTTCCAGAGAACTTTTAGAGGAACCGATTAAAGTTAAGGTTATCACTTCGGACGAAACGGACGTTATATCGTATGTTAAGCCGTTTGATCTTGAAACAGGCCCGTGTGTGAGAGCGTATATTTTTGATCGTACGGATAGTGTTGAACTGCTTATAGATGTACATAATATAGTTTTTGACAGCGTAAGCTAGGAAATTTTTGTGCGTGAGCTGGACGCAGTGTTTAACGGAGGTGTTTTGGTATCGGAAGAGTATAATGCATACGATTTTGCTGCCGATGAAAAGGTGCGGGAAAATTCGTCCGAATTTGAAGAGGGACGTAAATATTACGAGAATTTGCTGAACGGCTTGGAGGAGGCTTCAATTCCCATGCCGGACGCAGACTGTCAAAAAGATGAGGCTAAAAGTGTTAAGTACACGTTAATGTACATAACTCCCGATGAGGCGGATTCCTTTGCACATAACAACCGTATTAAAACAGTTTCCCTGTTTTGTGCGGCGTTCGGCTATGTGCTGTCAAAATATGCCGGAGAGGAATACGGCTTGTTTGCGTCCGTTTTTGACGGACGCAGCGAAAAAAACAAAAATTCTGTCGGTATGTTTGAAAAAACGATTCCCGTCCTTGTTAGCGGCAACGAAGAAAATATTATCGACTGTATAAGAAAAACAGACAGTCAGATAACGGAGAGCTGCCGAAACGGTCTGTTTTCGTTTGTTGATATATGCACCCTTATCGATATAGAGCCGCAGGTGTTTTTTACATATCTGGGCGATATCTCAAATCGGAGGAATGTTTCGGTATGCGGTCAGGATACAAATTGTATCTTGCACTCTACGGGTGCTCTGAAGTCGGATCTCGGTCTTGTTTTATATTGTCAGGACGGCAGATTCATATTGGAATGTGAATATAACGGCGGTAAGTACAGCAGAGCATTTATAGACGGTTTTCTTGAAACGGCAGATAAGACTGTCGGCGAGTTTATCCTCCGTGAGCGTTTGTGTGAGGTTGATATGTTAAGCGGCCATCAGCTTGAATTGCTTAATTTATTCAATAAAACGGACGTTCCTTATGACAATACAAAGTCTGTCGTGGATTTATTCCGTACGCAGGCAGCTAAAACACCTGATCATACGGCGGTTGTATATGAAAATAACTCTCTTACCTACCGTGAACTCGATGACGTTTCGGAAAGAATTGCACAAAATATACACGGACGCGGAATCGGACGGGGTGATGTGGCGGCAATTATGATAAAGCGTGGTATGTATATGCCTGTCGCAGCTATGGGTGTGTTAAAATCCGGGGCAGCTTATGAACCGCTTGATCCGAGCTATCCGCCCGAACGGTTAAAATTTATGATAAAAGATGCGGGTGTAAAGCTGTTGATTGCAGATGAGGAATTACTTGGGGCTTTGGACGGATTTGAGGGTGAAATCCTTTTGACAAAGGATATTCCCGAACTGCCGAATTTAAAAACCGAGCTTGAGAGTCCGCACCCGGAGGATTTGTTTATAATGCTTTATACCTCCGGTTCAACGGGTACGCCTAAGGGTGTTATGTTGGAACACGGCAATTTGGCGGCGTTTATACACTGGTACCGGCGATATTATTCAATAGACGAAACGAGCCGCATAACCGCATATGCAAGTTTCGGATTTGATGCAAATATGATGGAAATGTATCCTGCACTCACTAGCGGTTCCCGACTGATAATAATACCGGAGGAAATGCGGCTTAACCTGTTGGGACTGAATGAATATTTCAAGCGTACGGGTGTAACACATACATTTATGACGACACAAGTCGGACGTCAAATGGCGGAGATTATGGACTGCGATACCGTGAAATTTATTTCTATGGGCGGAGAAAAACTTGCACCGTTCACACCGAATGAAGGTTTTAAGACGGTAAATATTTACGGACCTACCGAATGTACGGTACTTGTTACGGCATTTTGTATGGATAAGCGGTACGGGGATATTCCGATAGGAAAGGCAATTGACAATGTAAAGCTGTATATTGTAGATCGGTACGGACATAGAGTCAGTCCGGGAATGCCGGGTGAATTACTGATAAGCGGGCCGCAGGTGTCAAGAGGCTATTTGAACCGTCCGGAACAGACGGCAAAGGCATACACAAAAAATCCGTTTGATAATGCACCGGGGTATGACCGTGTCTATCACACAGGTGATATTGTTTGGTATCTTAGCGACGGAAATGTACAATTTGTCGGACGGCGTGACGGTCAGGTTAAAATACGAGGCTTCCGTATTGAACTTACCGAAATAGAAGAGGTAATAAGACAATTTGACGGCATAAAAGATGTTACCGCAGCGGCATTTGATGATGAAAGCGGGGGAAAATATATAGCTGCCTATGTTGTGTCGGATAATACTGTGGATATAGATCGGCTGAATACATTTATAGCGGAAACCAAGCCGCCATATATGGTTCCTGCTGTGATTATGCAGATCGATGCAATACCGCTGACACAAAATCAGAAGGTAAATAAGCGTGTACTGCCCAAACCGGAGAAAAAGGCCGAAGTAATGATTGCTCCCGAAAATGATGTACAGCAGCGTATATTTGACTGCATTAAGCAGGCGGTTGGTCACGACAATTTTGGTATTACAACAGATGTTTATTACGCAGGACTTACATCTGTCAGTGCAATAAGGCTTAATGTACTTCTTGCAAAAGAGTTTGACGTCGTTATAAAAACAGGAGATCTTAAACAGAACCCGACTGTGGTACAGCTTGAAAAATTCCTTGCGGGTGCATCAAGGAGTCAAATAAACGAAAAGCAGGAGGTATATCCGCTTATCAATACACAAGCGGGAGTGTTTATCGACTGTACAGCAAATATGGGAACAACGGTCTATAATCTGCCGTATCTGTTTAAGCTTGACCCGAAAGTTGATCTGGAAAGGTTGAAAAATGCTGTTGACCGTACCGTGGAGGCTCATTCATATTTAAAGGTACAACTTTTTATGGACGAGGACGGGGAAATACGTCAGCGTAGAAATGACGATCTTCCTTATCATACGGAGATCATAACAGGTATGGACAAATCGGCACTGGTACGGCCATTCGGATTGTTTAACGAGCCGCTGTTCCGTTTTGAAATTTACATAACGCACGACGGAAGTTATCTGTTTATGGATCTGCATCACCTGATTGCTGACGGAACATCGTTTAACGTAATTTTGTCGGATATAAACAGGGCTTATGAGGGAGAAGAACCTAAGGGCTAAAAATACACGGCGTATGATGCGGCACTTGATAATGAAAGACTGGCAAAAACTGACGCCTATCCGAAAGCGGAGGAATATTTTAAGTCAATTTTCGACGGCTGCGGCGGGAATACCGACTTTTACCCCGACAGATGCGGCACGCAGTCAAAAGCGGGAAATTTGTGCGTGGTAAGTGATATGATAGACCGCAATGATGTAAAGAAGATTTGTGAAAAATACGGTGTGACCGAAAACGTATTTTTCTTGGGTGCATTCGGTGCAATGCTTGCAAGATATCATTTTGACGACAAGGCTGTTTTCACTACCGTATATCACGGCAGAAATGATGCACGTTTGAGTGAAAGCGTCGGAATGTTTGTCAAGACTTTACCCGTTATATGCAGAACGAACGGCAGTGCGGCGGAGTATTTTACTGCACTTCAAAATGAGCTTATGGGAATGATGGATAACGATGTTTATCCGTTTACGGAGATAAGCCGTAAATTCGGAATATCACCCGATGTTATAATGGTTTATCAGGGCGACAGCTTTGAGTTTGATACGATTGGCGGAGAAAGGGCAGAAACAGAAGTGCTTGACTCCGATACGGCAATGGAACCGATATCACTGTCTGTTTACCTTGTAAACGGCAAGTATGAGTTCAGACTCGGATACAGAAGTGATATGTACGATGAGGAAACAGTCGGATATATTCTGAAAAATCTCGAACTCGCCGCACAATCACTTGCAAAGGGCTGTGACCCCTCAGATATTCGTCTTATGTTTGATGAGGAAACGAAAATGGTTGACGATCCGAGGTTTGCGGGCAAGACATTTGCGGACTTGTTTGCCGAAGCTGCGAAAAAATATTCGGAGAATACCGCCGTTATTGATGAAAACGGCAGCATAACATATGCAGAACTTGACAGGGCATCGGACTATATAGCCGAAAAACTTGTGAAAAACGGCTTTGGACGCGAAAAAACCGCCGGAATATTGTGTGGCAGGACACGTGAATTTGTAGTGGCTTATGTCGGTGTTATGAAAGCAGGCGGTGCTTATGTTCCTCTCGATCCCGAATATCCCGTTGACAGGCTGGAATATATGCTGTCCGACAGCGGTTCGGAAAATCTTCTTGCCATGCACAAATATATTTCGCTGGCAGGGTCATATGATAAAAACATTATATATCTTGACGATATAATGAAAGAGAGCGAAGGTTTTGTAAAAACGGTTGAGTTTAAATCTCCCAAACCTGAAAATCTTGCATATATGATATATACCTCGGGTTCCACCGGAAAGCCTAAAGGCGTTATGATTGAACAGAGAAATCTTGTAAATCTCATTCAGCACGAAACGGTATTTCATAAGCCCGTTTCTCAGGATATTTACGGTGAGTTTGCAAGCTTCTGCTTTGATGCATCCGTACATAATCTGTTTGTTCCGCTGACTGTCGGTGCGGCATTGTACCTGTTTCCGGAGAGCATAAGGAAAGATGTCGTTCAAGTTTGCCGTGCCTTTGAGGATATAGGGATTACCGTGGCTACTTTCCCGACACAAATGGGTGAGCTTGTGGCAGAAACTCTTAGGGGTGACTGTGCACTCAGACTTATGATGCTGGGCGGAGAGAAATTCAAACGTTTTTATGACCGCAGTTATACTATGCTGAATGTTTACGGCCCGACAGAAAATACGGTTTCCTCAACTGAATTTTTGGTTGACAAGGACTATGTGAACATTCCTATCGGAAAATCTCATCTTAACGTCCGCAGCTATATTCTTGATGAGAATTTAAAGCGTGTACCTGTAGGGGCGTCGGGAGAGCTTTGCCATGCGGGACGTCAAATCGCAAGAGGCTATCATAATCTTCCCGAAAAAACAGCGGCTTCCTTTGTGGACAACCCGTTTGCTGCCTGTCGTGACGAGGAAAGACTCTACCATACAGGTGATATGGTACGTATGAAGGGTGACGGAAATATCGAGTACATAGGAAGAATTGACTCGCAGGTTAAAATACGGGGATACCGTGTGGAACTCAGCGAAATTGAAGGTGCACTGTTAAGACGGAGAGGAGTCGTTGAGGCAGTTGTGACGACAGTTGATCAAAACGGCACTATGTATATTGTCGCATATTATACGGGTGCGGAGTATTCCGATAATGATTGGAAAGAATTTTTAAAGCCGATTCTTCCGGAATATATGCTTCCGTCATACTATGTACATCTTGATGCAATGCCTGTAACTCCGGGAGGATAAATTGACAAACACGCTCTTCCGAAACCCGAAATAAGCACAGAAAGATCGGGATATGCTGCACCCGAAACGGAGCATCAGAAAAAACTATGTTCATTGTTTGAACGTGCACTCGGTATGGAAAACGTGGGAATTGACGATGACTTTTTTGCACTGGGTGGTACATCGCTTTCGGCATCAAAGGTGGCGGTCATGTGTCTGAATGAGTCTATACCGCTTGTATATGCGGATATATTCAAGCATCATACCGTGCGAAGTCTTGCAGAGATCGTGTATAAAAACGAGCCTGCATCTGACGGTGAAAACGGCGTTTTTTCGGATTACCCGTATTACGAAATTGACAGACTGATTGCAGCGAACGATGTTAAAAATGCCGACAGTGTAAAGACAGAGCCGATCGGTGATATACTGCTTACCGGTGCAACCGGCTTTTTGGGTATTCACGTACTGAAGGAGTATATTGAACATTACAGCGGAACAGCATATTGTCTTGTACGAAAAGGCAGCTATCAGTCGTCGGAGCAACGTTTGATGAATATGCTGATGTATTATTTCGGTTAGCCGTACAGGGAGATTTTCGGCAGCAGGATTATTTGCATAGACGGTGATATGACCGAGGCCGAAGATGTTGAAAAGCTGAAAGGACTGAAATATGATACACTTATAAACTGTGCTGCGTGCGTAAAGCATTTTGCAGCCGGTGATTTACTGGAAAAAATAAATGTACACGGCGTGGAAAATCTTATAGATCTGTGCAAGGCGGAAAATAAGAAACTTATACAAATATCCACCGTTTCTGTAGGCGGAGAGGGTATGGACGGACAACCTGCCGAAACACGTAAGATTTGCGAACGTGATTTGTATTTCGGTCAGAGGATTACGAATGAATATGTAAGAACTAAATTCCTTGCCGAGAGAGCCGTACTTGCAGCAGATGTAAACGGACTTAACGCAAAGGTAATAAGAGTCGGCAATCTGATGAGCCGTCAAAGTGACGGAGAGTTCCAAATCAACTTTATAACCAACGCATTCCTGCGTACGCTCCGTGCTTATACGGCAATAGGCAAATTCCCGATTGGCGGTATGAATGAGAGTGCGGAATTTTCGCCGATAGATTCTACTGCGGCGGCGGTATTAAAAGTTGCGGCAACCGATAAAAGGTTCACGGTTTTTCAGACGTCAAACAGCCATAGGATTTATATGGGTGATGTGATATATGCTATGAAACGGTACGGATTTGATATAGAAATTGTGTCGGACGCCGAGTTTGAAAAAGCCGTAAGCGTATATGCATCAACTCACGAAAACAGCGATGCGGTACTGGGATTGATAGCATATACCTCTCGCGGTGACAGTAAAATTTACACAATAGATTATGACAGTACATATACTACCGAAGTTTTGTACCGTCTGGGATACAAGTGGCCTATTACCGATGACAATTATCTTGAAAATGCAATACGTGCCCTTGATAATTTGAATTTCTTTGATGATGATTTTTTCAGCGACGGGAGGAACATGAAATGAATATCAAAAAGACAGTAACAGGGAATACGGCTGTTATGGAAATAGAAGGCTGGCTCAATACTCAAACTGCATCGGAGTTAGGCGAAGCATTGGAAACGCTTGAAAGTAATGTGACTGAGCTTATTGTAGATATGAGTGCACTCGAATATATTTCATCGTCCGGATTACGTCAGATAGTTGCGGCATATAAAAAAATGGACGGGCATTTGACGATCAAAAATGTTTCGCCGGAGATAATGGACGTTTTTAATATGACAGGGCTGTCAAAGAAGCTTCATATTATTTGAGAGTAATTTTGAATGAAACGTTCAATTTTTAAGCGTGTAACTTCCGTATTTTTTACGGCAGGTCTGCTGACGGCGGTTTTGGCTTGTGCTATAAGTTTCGTGTATAATACTGCACAGACAGCACAAACAAGTGCAAAATCTGCGGAGGCGGGGGCAAGGACGGCGGCACAGATACTGAAAAGTGTAAATATTGACGATTTGAAAAAGTCAAGCACGAGCGAACTGTATAAGCAAACCAGGGAGCATATGCGGGCTGTCTGCCAAAGTCTTGAGCTTGAGTATTTGTATGTTTATGAAACACGTCCGTCGGAGGGGACTGTGTGCTATATTATGACTGTGGCGGCGGATGATGAAAAAGATGCAAATGTGGCGTATGAACGAGGACTCGGAACTGTGGTCGAAAGACAGCTTACGGAGCAGGAATTTTCTGCACTTGAGGGTAATCCCGACCTGAATGCCTATGTCGAGGACAATGCTTTCGGAAAGGTGTATTCGTGGTTCTACCCCTTGGACATAGAAAATGGTGTGCTTATCGGCAGTGATTATCGTGCGGATACTTTGTTTTTGCGTGTGGTACGGGGAACACTCATTATAGTCGTACCTATGCTTTTGGTGTTGTTTCTGATATTCCTTGCCGCCATGTATGTTTTACATAAACAAATATCCGTACCGATACGCTTGATATCGGAAAAAATGCGAGGTTTTATTACCGATGGCGGCATGGCTGACTTAAATTCGCTAAATATCAATTCAGGTGATGAAATTCAGGAAATATCGGATTCGTTTGAAAAAATGTCTAAAGATATAAGCCGATATCTCGGTGATATCGAACGATTGACTGCCGAGCGGCTTCAGAGGGATATTGAGTTAAGTGTAGCCGGAAAAATTCAGAACGGTATTGTGCCGAAATGGACGGCTATCGACAACATACAGTATGAAATATGTGCCTGTGCCAAACCTGAAAAAGAGGTGGGCGGTGACTTTTATGACTGTTTCACACGAGAGGACGGAACTTTATGTTTTGCAATAGGTGATGTGTCCGGAAAGGGTATTGCTGCGGCGATGTTTATGGTTATGTCACAGACGATGATTAAATCGTGTATGATCAGCGGTATGAGTCCTGCACAAGCACTCAATTATGTGAATGATTCTCTGTGCAGGTCAAATCCGGAGGGAATGTTTTTGACTGCATTTGCTGCTGTGCTTCATACTGAAGACGGTCAACTGCAATATGCTAATGCGGGGCATACGAAACCTGTGATTTTTGGAAACAGGTCGGAATTTATAAAAACCGATACGGGTATCGCCCTTGGGCTGTTTGAAGATGCGGACATTAAAGATGTTTCAATACGTCTTGAAAAAAACAGCGGTATTATGATTTATACGGATGGAGTTACCGAGGCTGTCAACGCAAATAATAAGTTTTTCGGCAAGGAACGTCTAAAGAACGCTGTTAAAACCGCCAATTCTGCAAAAGAGGCAACGGGTGTGCTTAATGAGGCTGTGAAAAAATTCGCAGAAGGGGCAAATCAGTTTGACGATTATACGGTACTTGCCGTATATTACAAGGGCGGCTCAAGGTATGTTATGTCTTTAAAAAATCATGAATCGGAGATAGACAGGTTAAGTGCAGAAGTGATGAAGCATTTGAGCGGCAGTAAGGGCAGAAAGGCAGTTTTGGCCTGCGAAGAGGCATTTTCTAATATTATGAATTATTCATGTGCCGAGGAAATTCAAGCGGTTTTTGAAAATCATGGTAAGGGTTTGAGAGTGGTGTTTTCGGACAACGGAAAGGTATTTAATCCTCTCGAATACGTGTCGGATAAAACATTTGAAGAGCTTGACGACGGCGGAATGGGTATAAGCATGATAAAGCAGGTTGCCGATAACGTGAGTTACGAATATAAAAACGGAAGAAATATTCTTACACTTGATTTTTACGGAGAAAGCGAATGACGGATTATTATTTGCTTAACGTATCGTCCTTGCCGGACCCGGCGGAGGACGATACGGCACTTGACGGCATCCCGCTGTGGAGGTGCAAAAAAATATTAAAATATATACGCTGCTGCGACAGACGGTTGAGTCTTGGTGCGTGGCGTCTTATGGAAAAGGCACTGGAACAGCACGGATTTTCGGCGGACAGAGTTATAACGGGTAAAAACGGAAAACCCGAATGTGCGGGAATATATTTTAATCTGTCACATTCCGATGAAATGGTTCTGTGTGTAGTAAGCGACCGTCCCGTGGGCTGCGATATTGAAAAGATAACAGCAGCACCTATGGAAATCGTTGAACATTTTTTTAGTCATAAGGAACGTGCTTACATAAGTGCGTCGAATAGTGTGACGGAAAGTAATCAGCATTTTTTTAAGTTGTGGACTATAAAGGAAAGTTATATGAAAATGACAGGTGAGGGAATGAGCCTTTCTCCGATACGCATAGAGGTCGATCCCGAAGATAATAGTATCAGACGTGACGGTGTTTTGGTGTCGTGCAGGTTAAGTGTTTCTGTGTTTGACGGTTATGCAATAGCAGTATGTACGGGTCGTGGGGGTAACCTATGACCCGTTAATGTTATTGACCGAAACTAATATATTTTAACCGAAAAAAGAGCTTTTGATTTGCGGGTAGACAAATAAATTTCGTAATACCGTTCGAAAAAAGAAACAAAGTTCTTCAGGTTTCTAAAAAGTTTATGCAGTACAGAGAAGAAAATCTGAAAAGAATTATCAGTGAAGAAGGTTGTCAGCTGCGAATGAACCGCAGCATACAGGTAGAAGGTTCCTTTGGTAATACTAAACAGGACATGGGATTCCGTAGGTATCTTAGCAGGGGAAAGCAAAATGTGACTGCCGAAAGCATTCTTTTAGCCATGGCTCATAACATTAACAAACTCCACAGAAAAATTCAATCTGATAGGACGGGAAATTATCTGTTTGCTTTGAAAACTATTGCTTGAATTTTGAAAATTTAAAAATTGTACACTAAAAAAATTGACGTAATTCGTTT
>X301_European_Hare__coassemble_1290_pt1 | contig 14100 bp, 7 predicted proteins | sample X301_European_Hare__metabat2_low_PE_012 | metagenome-assembled genome bin X301_European_Hare
CACCTCATCAATCAACTTCCTCGTTTTCTTTGACCTTTGTCCATACAGCCTGTTTGCAAATACAGTAATGATTTGTATCAAATCATCGGTTAATTCTTGCTCTTTGCTGTATTCAGTGCTATCAATGATTTCAATCTCAACACCATTTATTTGGCAGAGATATTCTATCATTTCATAGCCAAATCTGACAAGCCTATCTTTGTAAAGAATCACTATTTTGGAAATTTCATGATTGCTGATTTTTGAAAGCAGTTCTTTCAAGCCCTTTTTCTTGTAATTGATTCCTGAACCAATGTCTTCAATGATTTCAAACTGATAACCTTTTGCATACATATAGGTTTTCACATTTTCTATCTGCGTTTTCAAATCGTCTTTTTGTGACGGTGTAGAAACCCTACAATATCCGACTACTTTCTTCGGTTTCTGATTTTGATTCAGAAACTTATCAAGCTGCTCGGTTGAATAGTAACGTGTTCCGCCTTTGCTGATGTGATAAGGTATCAGTTCACCGGTATCATGCATTCGTCTTAATGTTGTTGGCGTCACACCAACCATTTTAGCAAATTTACCTATGCTTATCAATTCCATAAATATGTTCCTTTTCAATATTTCTTATACCTTTATGATAACATATTTTTGGAATTTTGTTAATAGATATTTGTAAATTTTCAAAATTTATATATATTTATCTTATTCACATCAAAACGCAACTTCTGATGCAGTCTTACCGTTACCGGCAGACCTCTCATGCTTTCACATGAGCGTAGACTATATCTTCACCTGTAATTCTTTAATCACAGGGCAACATTTTTCTTCCGCCCTTCGCTTGCGGTTTTACTTTCCCTCAAGGAAATAGTCGTTGGAGGTCTCCCATGCAGAAATTTTTCTGTTTAGGGCTTTCCCTGCTAAACACCCATTACAAAAACCCTTAGCACCAACGTTTCTGATGTGTCACGCTTTGCCTTTCATCAGCACTGATTGGCTTTTTTTCAGCTTAGGTCATCTTACTGTTTTTTCTGATTTCTCACCGTAGTAATTACTCAGCTTGCCGTTTCCGGCTACTGTTTCGGTCGTAAGCTTTAGGGATTAAAAGCATTTAACGTTGAGTTTGCACCGTTTGCACGATACAAAGGGTAGTCGTTTCAATAAATTTTTATATATTTATATAAATTTATTGTAACTGCTTAGTTACCCATCGGTCGGGTTGCTGTCTATGGAGCGGATTTCTGTATCGTATATCCAAGGGTGTCCCTTAAGCAGACTTTCCTCTGCCTTTTTTGATATTTCCGCGACTGTATAATTTCTTTTCTTAAACGACATAATATTCCCCTTATTGTTGTAGCGGCGGCGTGTCGGCGGCGTGCCGCCGCTGTCAGTTCGTAATTAGTTTTTTTAGGTCAATTAATCTATGGCTCGACCATAAATTTACTCGATGAACAAGAGATGAGTTTGTCATTTGTAGTTGCGGAGCGGCTCCGTGGAGCCGCTCTCGACACTTTCTACCGTATTCCGACAGGCAAACTAATTACCGCGGAAACAGACTACCTGCCACTATAAACAAAGCGAACGCAGTGAGCGAAACCGCGAACATGGTAGCGGCGGCTCGCCGCTCGCGGAAACAGACTACCCGCCACAAAAAACAAAGCGAACGCAGTGAGCGAAACCGCGAACATGACAGCGGCGGCACGCCGCTACCAGTTGGTTAGGTTGTAGTATAGCTGCTCGTATCTTTTGGCGGAACGACTCCATGAATAATCCATGTTCATACCACGCTCCGCTATCTCATACCAACGGTCACGCTGAGTAAAGTAAACTGTCTTTGCATAATTAATTGAATCCATCATCTCGTCAGCATTGTAATTCGCAAATGAGAAACCTGTGCCTGTGTTGTCATACCAGTTGTACGGCTGAACAGTATCACGAAGTCCTCCTGTTTCACGAACGATCGGAACAGTACCGTAACGCAATGATATAAGCTGAGTAAGACCGCACGGCTCAAAACGTGACGGCATAAGCATGGCATCCGCCGCCGCATAAAGCTTGTGTGCCCTGTTATCCGAATAGTATATATTGGCTGATACTCTGTCAGGATATCTTGATTGGTAATATCTAAAGCTGTTTTCATATTGGGGATCGCCTGTGCCGATAATAACAAACTGTGTATGTTCATCTACAATTCTTTCGATTGAATAATTTACAAGGTCAATACCTTTCTGGTCGGTAAGACGGGAAATTATCGCAATCATGAACTTATTGTCGTCAACGGGAAGCCCGAGCTCCTGCTGCAAGCCCCTCTTGTTAAGAACCTTCTTCTCCGGAAGCGTATCTGCGGTATAATGCTCATATATCTGAATATCCTTAGCCGGATTATAAACATTATAATCTATGCCGTTTACTATTCCGCACAAAGAATGGTTCTTGCTTCTCATAAGACCATCTAAGCCCTCACCGTAATAAGGCATTTGTATTTCGCCTGCATAGGTATCACTTACTGTGGTTACGTAATCGGAAAATACAATACCAACCTTGAGCATATTTCCGTCTTTGTAGTATTCCATATTCTGAGATGTGAAAACATATTCCGGAAAGGCCGTCAGATAACGGAAAAGCTTGAGATCCCATATACCTTGGAATTTAAGATTATGTATCGTCATAATGGTTTTTATGCCCCAGAAAAATCCGTTATCCTTGAAAAGCGTCCTGAGAAATACGGGAACAAGGGCAGCCTGCCAGTCATGACAATGTATAATGTCGGGTTTGAAATCAATTACGGGAAGTATGGCGAGAGCAGCCTTGCTGAAGTAGGTGAATTTCTCAATATCCCACTTGATGTCACCGTATGGGCTGTCACCGCCGAAATATCCTTCATTATCAATGAAATAATATTTTATTCCTTCATGCTCATACATCATTATTCCGACATACTTGTGTTCCTGTATATAACCGAGATCCATATAGAAGCTCGTGATATACCGGAAGTGCTGTCTGTATTCCCACGGAATACACATATATTTTGGAACAACAACCCTCACATCAAACTCATCCTTATTAATCATCTTGGGAAGTGCGCCGACAACATCTGCAAGTCCGCCCGTCTTTACAAACGGGTAACATTCTGACGCCACAAACAATATATTTCTCATACACATCCTCCTTAAAAATACAAAAGCTCACAGGTAAAAAACATAAGCTTTCTCAAAATATAATATAATTATAATCTAAATTTACGAAATATTCAATACATTTTTTTAATATTATAGATGGTTTTTTGTTTATATTTTCTGCCGAACGGGATTTTTGACTAAACATACTGGAATAAATTGAAAGTGTGGTACGTATAAAGCTTACTGATTATTCCATTTTGTGATAAATGCTTAGATTTTGCTTTTGTTTTTCACTCGATAAATTATTTTTTACTAAAGATTATTGACAATCATTGGACATTGTGATAGTATATTTGCGAATGGAACAGGTTTCGAGTAACTCTAATGTATGTATTTTATATTTTTTAATCACAATACACAGGAGGAAGAATTATGATTCGGTACAATAAAAATTATGAAAAAATCATAGCGGTAATGCTTGCAGTGTTACTGTCTGTCAGTTGTTTAATGAATTTAACATCCACAAGTGTAGAGGCAACACAGAGTTCGGAAAAATTTAATAAAAACTATAAACTCACAGGAAATTATGTTGATGACATTGTCGAAGTAGCTAAGGCACAAAATGGTATGGAACAATGGCAATTGGGATATAGTGAAGGTGAGGCGTGGTGTGCAGATTTTGTTACGGATTGTGCACGTTATACGGGTATGCCTGACTCAATAATACCATATAATGCAGCAGACAGAGGTATTGTTTGGAATCTATATCAAAATATGATTAACAATTGTGGTGCTGAAAGAGTATCATCCCCACAAAAAGGAGATTTTGTTTTCTATTTTGATGGTACGTACTGGTCTCATGTCACCTTAATGATTGATGGAGTAAATTGTATAGGTGGTAATCAATATTATCCGACAAATAGGTCACATGTCAGTATAATGAAATATAATCAGAATTGGTATCCTGAATCATCAAAACCGAGTGGAGCATATTGGGTATTTGTAAGACCAAACTATTCTGCTGCATCACACCATACTCATAATTACAACCAATATGTCTACTACTGGAAAACACACCCACATTTTAAGTGTTACAAATGCAGCTGCGGCGATGTAAAGGAGAACAGAAATGAAACTGTACCTTTGAGTACTTGTTCATCATGTCTTTCTGATTATAAAGCTGTTCTTAAAACCGATAAGATGATTTATCAACCCGGAGATACTGTTAATATATCATGGAACAAGATACCAAATGCCACACACTACAATCTGTGGTTATATAAGATGAATGATGATAATAGCGTAAGTCTGATATCAAGAAATGATTTACTCACCGATACTGAGTTTTCATTTTATAACCTGCCGGCAGGAAAATATTATACATCTTTCAATACGTACAATCGGAATTATTGGATGCAGGACAATTCGGATTGGTTTCATTCTGAATCTGACAGGGTGATAATTGAGGTGGCAACCCCCTCAAACTTTGGGGACGAATTTAGAGCTGAAATTGTTTATAATAAAAATAATGAAATGGCTTTAGCCAATATAAACGGTAATGTTGAAATCCAAAAAAGAGATGCAGAAGATTTGAGCAAGGTTTGGGATTTTAAAAGGCAGACTGACGGCTCATATGTTATTACAAGTTGTTATGACGGTAGGGTCATTGACGTGAGCAATGCTAAGGATGAAAATAAAACAAATATTTGGTTATACGAATTTAACGGGAGTTTTGCACAGAAATGGTATATTTTCGGGAATCCGGACAGTTTCATAATGAGGTCGGGTTGTTCGAGAACTCGCGTACTTGATGTAAACGGAGCAAACACCTCAAGTGGTTCAAATGTTTCACTGTATGACTCAAATGGTACAGCCGCACAAATTTTCTCAATCGTAACCTTGGAAAATAACAGAATCGTTGGCGATGCTAACAACGATGGTGAAGTGAATATAGCAGATGCACTCGTAATATCTCGTTATGATGCGGGAATAATAAGTATGGACAAAAATAGACTTGCCGTTTCAGATGTGAATAGGGATGGAGAAGTCAACATAGCTGACGCATTGATGATTTCACGACTGGATGCAGGTATAATCAATTCTTTTGATCTGCCAAATACATGAATGTACACATATTAATCTAAATTGTTGAATAGGGCTTTTATGGGATAAGAAATGCCATAAAGCCCTAATTTTTGTATAATTTAGAGATTATGCATCACTATCGGAGAAATTATGTATAAAAAGTTTATTTATTATCCATTTTGTGATAAATGCTTAAATTTTGCTTTAATTTTCTACATATAAATATTTACTTTTTACATTTTTTCGCTTTACAGAAAGAAAAAAAAGTGTTAAAATGTAAAAGGTACGTTGCGAATGTACCACTGCCTACTTAATTAACTTTTTTAAGTAATTTTATTATATAAGGAGGATTTTTAAATGGCAAGAAAAATGAAAACCATGGACGGTAATAATGCCGCTGCTCATGTAGCTTATGCATTTACTGAAGTTGCGGGCATATATCCGATAACACCGTCCAGCCCTATGGCAGACTATGTTGATCAGTGGTCGGCTCAGGGACTCAAAAACATCTTCGGCACAACAGTACACGTTTCCGAAATGCAGTCGGAGGCAGGTGCTGCCGGTACGGTTCACGGATCACTTAACGCAGGTGCTCTTACAACAACTTTTACGGCTTCACAAGGTCTTCTTCTTATGATTCCGAATATGTACAAGATAGCCGGTGAGCTTCTTCCGGGTGTATTCCACGTTTCCGCTCGTTGTGTAGCTTCACACGCACTGAATATTTTCGGAGATCATTCCGATGTATATGCCTGTCGTCAGACCGGTTTCGCAATGCTCGCAGAAACAAATACACAAGAAGTTATGGATCTTGCTCCTGTTGCTCATCTTGCAGCTATAGAGGGAAGAGTTCCGTTTATTAATTTCTTCGATGGATTCAGAACCTCTCACGAGATACAGAAGATTGAAATTTGGGATTATGAAGACCTTAAAGAAATGTGCGATATGGATGCAGTTGACGCATTCAGAAAGAGAGCACTTAATCCTGAACATCCCGTAATGCGTGGTTCACATGAAAACGGAGATATCTTCTTCCAGCACAGAGAGGCTTGCAACAAATATTATGACGCTGTTCCGGAAATCGTTGAAAAATATATGGGTAAGATCAACGAAAAACTCGGTACAGATTATAAACTCTTCAACTACTACGGTGCAGAGGACGCCGAGCGTGTAATTATCGCTATGGGTTCTATAAATGACGTTATTGAAGAAGTTATTGACTATATGAATGCTAACGGCGAAAAGGTCGGCGTTGTTAAAGTAAGACTTTATCGTCCGTTCAGAGCAGACAGACTTGTTGAGGCTATTCCTGCAACTGTTAAGAAAATTGCAGTTCTTGACAGAACAAAAGAACCCGGTGCTCTCGGTGAGCCTCTTTATCTTGATGTTGTTGCAGCTCTTGCAGCTCAGGGAAAAACGGGTATCAAGGTTATCGGCGGTCGTTACGGTCTTGGCTCAAAGGATACTCCTCCTTCAAGCGTATTTGCTGTATATGATGAGCTTGCAAAAGACGAACCGAAAGCTCAGTTTACTATCGGTATCAACGATGACGTTACAAATCTTTCACTTGAAGAAAAGCCTGCTCCGAATACAGCAGCAGAGGGAACAATCGAGTGTAAGTTCTGGGGACTTGGCGGCGATGGTACCGTTGGTGCAAACAAGAACTCCATTAAGATTATCGGTGACTATACACAGAAATATGTACAGGCTTATTTCCAGTATGACTCAAAGAAAACAGGCGGCGTTACAATTTCTCACCTCCGTTTCGGTGATAAACCCATAAAGAGTCCGTACTATATAAACAAGGCTGATTTTGTTGCCTGCCATAACCCGTCATATATCCTCAAGGGCTATAAGATGGTACAGGATGTTAAGCCGGGCGGTGTATTCCTTATAAACTGCCAGTGGACTCCCGAGGAGCTTGATAATCACCTTAATGCTGAAACAAAGCAGTATATAGCAAACAATAATATTCAGCTTTATACAGTAAACGCTATTGACCTTGCTGAGCAGATCGGTATGGGCAAGCGTACAAATACAATCCTTCAGGCTGCATTCTTTGCTCTTGCACAGGTTATGCCTATTGACGAGGCAGTACAGCACATGAAAGACGCTGCTACAAAATCCTACCTCAAGAAAGGTCAGGAAATCGTTGACATGAACCATAAGGCTATTGATGCCGGTGTAAATGCATTTGTTAAGATTGATGTTCCGGCAGATTGGGCATCAGCAACAGAGGAACAGTCGGAAACCACACTCAACGGTGCAGAAAAAACCGTAAAGATGGTTCAGAACATTCTTGAGCCTGTTGACAAAATGGACGGTGACAGCCTGCCTGTATCTGCTTTTGTTGAGCATACTGACGGTACGTTCGAGCTTGGTGCATCCGCTTATGAGAAGCGTGGAGTTGCTGTTATGGTTCCCGAATGGAACGAAGCAACTTGTGCTAAATGTAATAAATGTTCATTTGTATGTCCTCATGCTACAATTCGTCCGTTCGCTATGACGGAGGAAGAGGCAGCAGCAGCTCCCGAGGCAACAAAGATTGCTCCGAAGCCTGTTGTTAAGACAGAATACAAATATACTCTTGCAATTTCTCCGATGGATTGTATGGGCTGCTCCGTTTGCGTGGGTGTTTGCCCGACAAAATCACTTAAAATGGTTCCTCGTGAAACTCAGGACGCACAGCAGGCAGTATTTGATTATTGTGTTGCTAATGTAACAGAGAAACCCGAAACCACAAATACGGCTACGGTTATCGGCAGCCAGTACAAGAAGCCGCTCCTTGAGTTCTCAGGCTCATGTGCAGGCTGTGCAGAAACATCCTATGCACGTCTTGTTACACAGCTTTTCGGTGACAGAATGTATATTTCCAATGCAACCGGATGTTCTTCAATTTGGGGCGGTCCTGCTGCTACATCACCGTATACGGTTACTGCCGATGGTCACGGTCCTGCATGGGCGAACTCACTCTTTGAGGATAATGCAGAACACGGCTACGGTATGTACCTCGGACAGAAGGCTATCCGTGACAGACTTATAGCTGATCTTGAGCAGATTGCTTCCAAAGATAAGGCTCCCGAGTCTGTAAAGGCTGCCATTGCAGAGTTCCTTGCTACAAAGGATAACGGCGAGAAAAACGGTGCTGCTGCAAAAGCGGTTGTTGAAGAGCTTGAAAAGCTTGACTGTGATTGTCCGACAAGAAAGGATGTTCTTGAAAATAAGGAATTCCTCGCTAAGAAGTCCATATGGATATTCGGCGGCGACGGTTGGGCATATGATATCGGCTTCGGCGGTCTTGATCATGTACTTGCAGCAGGCGAGGATGTAAACATCATGGTATTTGATACAGAGGTTTACTCCAACACAGGCGGACAGGCATCAAAGGCTTCACAGATAGGTCAGGTTGCACAGTTTGCCGCAGCAGGTAAGGCTATAGCTAAGAAGTCACTTGCAGATATCGCTATGAGCTACGGTTATGTATATGTTGCACAGATCGCAATGGGTGCCGATCAGAATCAGACCCTCAAGGCTATCAGAGAGGCTGAGGCTTATCCGGGACCGTCACTCATCATCGGTTATGCACCCTGTGAGATGCACTCAATCAAGGGCGGCATGAAGAATTGTCAGGCTGAGATGAAAAAGGCTGTTGACTGCGGTTACTGGAATATGTTCAGATACAATCCGCTTCTCAAGGCTGAGGGCAAGAATCCGTTTACGCTTGACAGCAAGCCTCCGAAGGAGAGCTATCGTGACTTTATCCTCGGCGAGGCACGTTACAGTGCACTCACACGTTCTTTCCCCGAAAGAGCAGAAGAACTCTTCAAGAAGGCAGAGGAGAAGTCAGTTGAGAGATATGAGGAGCTTAAAGAGCGTTCCGGCAGCTGATTTAACATCAATTGATACACTAAAACAGCGGCAGTCGTTTTGGCTGTCGCTGTTTTTAGTACTTTTTTGCGGTGGTGTGGGGTACTATAATACCAATTATACTCATTTTGAACACCACCGAAAAGGTGTATAAGTTTGATTTGATACTGAACGAATAATGTTTTCGTCACATATACAATTCGCATAACACGTATACTTCATTTAAGTAAGCCCAACCTTGAACATGACAAAGGGGACGCCCTCTCGCAGGGCGTCCCCTCTTGAAAAACAGTCCACCGGACTGTTTTTCAATTCACCCCTTGCCCAGGCGTGAAGGATTAGAGATTTCGCCGTCTGCGGACGGCGACCAAAGGCTCTGCCTTTGGAAACCGCAAGCCTTTTGAAAAAGGCTTGACCTAAAACTGCCGTTTTATTATCAACATTCTTACGGCGGAGCGGCTCGCAGAGCCGCTCACGACACTTTTTATCTCACACCGACAGGCAAACTAATTATCGCGGAAACGCACTACCCGTCCACAATAATCAAAGCGAACGCAGTGAGCGATCCCGCGAACTGCCTGCGGGGGCATCCCCGCCGGGGGCACCCCGCCGCGAATATGCCCGCGGGGGTTCCCCCGCTTTAGTCGGCATATTTGTTGTCGGTTTCGTTCCATGAGTACATCTTGCGGATCTCTGAGCCTACTTTCTCAAGCTGATGCTCAGCTTTGAGAGAACGCATAGCGTTGAAGTGCGCTCTGCCGTTCTTGTTCTCGGCAATCCACTTTGATGCAAATGTACCATCCTGAATTTCAGCAAGAACCTTCTTCATCTCAGCCTTTGTCTGATCTGTGATGATTCTCTTGCCTGTTTCATAATCACCGAACTCCGCTGTGTCGGAGATCGAATATCTCATCATAGAGAAACCGCCTGTGTATATAAGATCTACAATAAGCTTCATCTCATGAATGCACTCGAAATATGCGTTCTCGGGAGCATATCCTGCTTCAACAAGAGTTTCAAAACCTGCCTGCATAAGAGCTGTAACACCGCCGCAAAGAACAGCCTGCTCACCAAAGAGGTCGGTTTCTGTTTCAATTCTGAATGTTGTTTCCATAAGAGCAGCACGTGCAGCACCGATACCTGCACCGTAAGCAAGAGCAATGTCGAGTGCCTTGCCTGTGGCATCCTGATATACTGCAACAAGAGCAGGAGTACCCTTGCCCTCAACGTACTCCGAACGTACTGTGTGACCGGGAGCCTTAGGAGCGATCATGAATACATCAATATTCTTCGGCGGAACGATCTGCTTGAAATGAATGTTAAAGCCGTGTGCGAATGCAATAGCTTTGCCCTCTGTAAGATTGGGTTCGATATCATTTTTGAAGATATCAGCCTGCTTTTCGTCAGGTGTGAGGATCATTATGATGTCAGCCTTCTGAGTAGCTTCAGCGGTCGTGTAAACCTCAAAGCCGAGTTCCTTGACATGATCCCAACGTCTGCTTCCCTTGTACAGACCGATTATGACATTAACACCGCTGTCACGAAGGTTAAGGGCATGGGCATGACCCTGACTGCCGTAACCTATAATAGCGACTGTCTTGCCCTTGAGGACATTGATGTCACAATCAGCATCGTAATAAATTTTTGGCATTTTAAAGACCTCCAAATAAAATTAATTAGATATGTACCCATTGGGTACGAAAGATATATGAAATCTGTTAGACCGTTATTTACGGGAGGTCGCTGAATCCTTTTCGATTGCGACAGTTCCTGTTCGGACGATCTCACGGATACCATATGGCCTGAGAAGATCAATCAGTGTTTCAAACGCCTCAAGCGTATCCGCAAATTGCAGCGTCATTGTATTGACGGAAACATCAACTATCCTTGCCCCCATAAGCTCTGATATTTTCATAATATCAAGCCTTTGCTTAGACGGGCAGCTTACCTTTATCAGTGAAAGTTCACGACTTATATATTCGCCCTCTTTATAGGTTCTTACCTTTATGACGGGAATCACTTTATTAAGCTGCTTTTCAAGCTGCTCAATAACATATTCGTCACCGTGGGCAACAATAGTCATTCTTGAAATATCGGGATCCTCCGTTATTCCCACTGCAAGACTGTCAATATTAAATGCTCTGCGTGAGAACAGCCCTGATACCTTTGAAAGTACACCGGGGTGATTTTCCACAAGAACAGAAAGTGTATATTTCATATCGGTGTACCTCCTTATCTTGATGAAGTCTTAGGATGAACATTGCATACCAGTACAAAAGGCTTATCGCTTTTGAGCATGGCTTTTGCATATTTTTCGGCTTCCTCGTTGCTTGATGCAAATGCCGAATCAATTCCGTAAGCCTTTGCTATTTCCGTAAAATCGGGAACTGTGTCAAGCTCCGTTATAGCATATCTGCTTCCGTAATGTACATCCTGAAGCTCATGTACCATTCCTAAAACGGTATTCCTCATGACAATTATTTTGATATTCAGCTTTTCCTGTGCTATTGTCGCAAGCTCATTCATGGACATCTGAAAAGCTCCGTCACCACAGACGGCAACAACATCTCTTGACGGTCTTGCAAGCTTCGCTCCGACTGCCGCAGGAACGGAATATCCCATTGTACCCATACCGCCCGAGGTCAGGAAGCGACCGTCACGGATGCGGTAATTATTTGAACACCATATTTGATTCTGTCCTACATCTGCCGCCATAATAGCCTTTGGTCTGAGCATTGTCGACAGCTTTGCTATAAAGCTTTTAGGCTCAACATATCCTTCAAAAGTCTGAGGAACTGCGACATATTCCTCTTTCCACTTTTTTATCTGCTCCGTCCATTCCGCAGGTGCGGTATAATCAACCGACTTGAGCATCTGACCGAGGACGTTTTTCATATCTCCGACTATCGGTACAGTGGTTTTCATATTCTTGCCTATCTCGGCAGGATCTATATCAATATGTATAACATTCGCACGTTCAACGACCTGATCGGGAGAAGCAACTGCTCTGTCACCGACCCTTGCACCGCAAAGTATGATAAGATCGGCGTTATGTATAGCGATATTTGCCGCTTTGACTCCGTGAGAACCTATCATTCCTACATAGAGGGGATCGTCTGACGGCATTACGCCTATACCCATCATCGTGGAAATTACGGGTATGCCGGTAACCTCGGAAAATTCACGCAGTTTAGGCTTAGCCCCCGATGTGAGAACTCCGCCGCCGGCACATATTATCGGACGTTTCGACTCCTTTATCATTTCGAGTGCTCTTTTTACCTGCATGGGGTGTCCCTGAACACTCGGCTTATATCCTATTATATTTACCTTTTCGGGATAAACAAATTCCTCAACAGTACCCTGCTGTATATCTACGGGAACATCTATAAGAACAGGTCCCGGTCTGCCGGTTGAAGCTATATGAAATGCCTCTTTGAATACTCTCGGGAGATCTGCGGTATTTTTTACAAGGTAGCTGTGTTTGACAAATGATTCGCAGGCACCCGTAATATCCGCCTCCTGAAAAACATCACGACCGAGGACATCGCTTTTGACCTGTCCGGTTATGCATACAAGCGGTATAGAATCCATATATGCGGTTGCAATACCGGTAATGAGATTAAGTGCACCGGGACCCGAGGTTGCCACACAGACACCTACACGGGAAACAGCCCTTGCATAGCCGCTTGCGGAATGTGCGGCATTCTGTTCCTGTCTGACAAGAACGGCTTTTATATCTGTACGATAAAGCTCGTCAAAGAAAGGACAGATGACCGCACCCGGATACCCGAATACGACACGAACTCCCTCCTCCTGAAGACATTTTACCATAATCTCTGCACCGCTTATCATATCATCACTCCATAAAATCCAATTGTTCTAATTATACCATTATAAAAAATGAGTGTCAAGCAAATTAGAGAAATATTTTTACATTTATAAACCAAATACCCTATTGTTTTGCAAAATTTCTAAAAGCCCTGCCTGTTTATAAGCAGAGCTTTTAAATCCGGTGCTTTTGCTATAGCCGGACTGACGGTATTATGCCTGTAAATAATAATTTTTCACGAAATTTTTGTACACCCTTTTGAAATCCGCTATATGAGTTCTCCCGATCAATGCTTTTTCCCCGTTTATAAGCACAACCTCATTACCGCTGACTGAGGATATGCAATACATATTGACTGCGTATGATCTATGTATGCGATAAAAACAATGTCGCGGCAGCAACTCAAACACTCTTGAAATCGTTTTTGAGCTTTTGAAAACCCTATCTCTCGTCCGGACAATACAATTTTTTCCGTCACCTTCCAGGTAGAGTATGCTTTCTGAATTTACGGTTTTTTGTTCGCCGTTTTCAATTATTATTATCGGGTTAAGCAGATGCTGCTGCATCAGATAGCTGTCCATTGCGGAAATAAGCTTATCTTTATCAACAGGCTTGACAAAAAACCGGAACGGCTGAACCTCAAACGAGTCAAATACAAACTGAGGATAGCTCGTAACAAATACAATACTGCAAATGCAGTTTTTAAGACGTATTTTCCTTGCAGCCTCAAGTCCGTCGATACCCGGCATCTGATAATCGATAAATACCATATCAAATACAATATCTGAAGAAATCAGGCTGTCGCCGTCTTTAAATTCAAATATATCTATATGCAGTCGCTTTTCCCTTTTATATTCAACCAAAAATTCCGTCAGTTCATCTCTGAATTTCTTTTCATCGTCACAAATAGCTATTTGCATATGTCATTCCCCACAATCCTAATATATTGTACATTGATGGAATAATCCGCCCTGTTGAACTACAGACTCTTAAGTATATAAAATTCTAAGATTATTATAATTTTTTTTATTTCCTTTGTCAACTTTTTTTAAGGATTATGTTTTATTTTTAATTAATTTATGTTTGAAACTCACCGTTCGGAGTACAACGTTGCGAATGATTTTTTACAAACGAAGTGTGTACGTTGCTGTGCTTGAAAGAATTGGTTAATTTTCAAAGTAAACGCAACAAAATCAAAGAAAATGCAACAGGTTG